>JAESGK010000647.1_pt1 | contig 11951 bp, 10 predicted proteins | sample 9269681 | NCBI WGS metagenome assembly JAESGK01 (sample SAMN14515347, study PRJNA621673) | algae metagenome | isolation source: Timaviella obliquedivisa GSE-PSE-MK23-08B and co-occurring heterotrophs from... | place: USA: Grand Staircase Escalante National Monument, Utah | collected 2006-08-15
TTGCAGGAATATATACCATACGAACAGGAAGTGGGCATCTTCTATTACCGTATCCCTGGTGAAGAAACAGGACATATCTCTGGTATTGTAGGGAAGGAGTTTTTGACTGTCACCGGAGATGGCAGGTCGAGCATTGTATCATTGTTGACGCGGGACGACCGTTCCTTATTACAGTTGTCAGCGCTTAAATACACGTATGGCGAATTTCTCGACACCATACTGGCGAAAGACGTGTCCTATGTTTTAGTTCCGTATGGCAACCATGCCCGGGGTGCCAGATTTATAAACCTGAACCATAAAATAACCGATGCGCTTACCCGTACTATCGATAAAGTATGCCAGCAAATTCCAGGATTCTATTATGGGCGGATGGATATAAAATTCAATAGCTGGGAGGAAATGTTGGAGGGAAGAAAATTTTCCATTATTGAGCTCAACGGTGCAGGCAGCGAGCCGACGCACATATATGATCCCGCGTGTTCCATATTTTACGCCTGGAAAGAAATTCATAAGCATTGGCACCTGTTATACACGATCAGCACCTTGAATGTGCAGAAGAAAAAGCTTTTTTTACTGAATACCACCGAGGGTATCAGAATGATTAGAGATCATTACAAGCATTTACGGCGGATGGCAAAAGTATGATCGGAAGAATAAAGCTGATATCCTGGGCGTTATCCATCAGTTTTGTTGGCTCACTGCCAGTAGGCACGTTAAATCTGGGCGTGGTGAGCTACGTGTCTCACCATAACCCGGTTGGCGCAATTTATTTCTCGATTGCAGCAATAGCGGTAGAAATGGGTATAGTCAGGGTTGCGCCCATGGCACTGGAGAAAATGGCGAGACTAAAACGATTTCACATTCTGTTTAGCCTGCTGGCATGTTTACTATTGCTGGCATTTGGACTGACTACACTTGCTGCGGCAAAGACGGTGCAACCGATGAAGGGAGAGTTCCCGGTAACGAACCTTCATCCGGTAATCGTCGGGTTATTGGTAAGTATTGCCAATCCACTTCACTTGCCCTTTTGGATGGGGTGGACGGCCGTACTAAGATCGAAGTCGATATTGGACGATAGCCGATCCTCTTACAACACTTTTGTTGTTGCCATTGGCGTCGGTACGGCATTCGCTTTTATGCTATACGGCGTAGCCGGCCATTACTTAACAGCGTTATTGGGTCGGTACCAGGAATGGCTGAATCGGATCATTGGCGTCACGCTACTCCTGACGGCGTTGATACAGTTATACAAAACTTTTTTAATGTGGAAAAAGGCCATTGCAGCTCCGGCGGGCTTGTGAATATTCGACATTTTTCAGGCGTGCTTGACGGCTGAAATGGTCGATTCTCCATCTTTTTTTATCTTGCACATGCTTCAGACCCCCTTCTGAATTGTCACTTCATTATCAGCACTATTCCCTTTTTTCTCTATGCAAAAGAACTTTTACACACTCCTGGCACTCTGCTGCCTGGTCGTACTACTCAGCGCGTGTAACAAATCATCGCCAGATGCCGCCGCCCGGCTCTTCCCCATTAAAGAAAAGTCCCGCTGGGGCTACATGGATGCCAGTGGCAAGGTCGTTGTGGCACCTACCTTCGACTATGCGTGGGACTTTGCCGAAGGCCGCGGCCGTATCAAAGACAAAGGCCGCTATGGCTTTGTTGATATCGAGGGCGAAGTAATCATCAAACCCTCCTTCTCCTATGCCGACGATTTTCAAGGCGGCTATGCGCGTGTGAATGTGACGGATACCACGGTAGCCGATGTCACCTTCGAAGGCTACAGCCTGAACCGGGGCTGGACGTTTGTCGACCCTGCCGGCGTTGTCTTTGACCAGACCTTTGCGAGTGTGGAATCGTTTAAGGATGGCGTATCCACGGTAAAAGATGATCCGAGCTATGACGCTACGCCGCGCTACGTGATGGCGCATGATGGTAAGTTGATCCTGCAATATCGCGTGGCCACGGCGGTCTTCGCTTTTAACGACGGCCCCCTCGCGCCTGCCTCCGATCCCGAAACGGGTAAGGTGGGCATGGTCAACCTGGAAGAGCAATGGGTGGTAGAAGCCTCGTTTGACGAGTTGGCTCCCTATTCTGAAGGTCTTGCCTCGGCCAGGAAAAGCAACCAGTATGGCTACATCGACGAGCAAGGAAACTGGGTGTACTCACAAGTGGTGCCGGTAAACGAAAACTTTTCGCCCGATTGCCGGCCTTTCAACAACGGGTTGGCCGCTGTACAGGTTGCCGAAAACGCATACCAATATATTGATAAAACGGGTAAGCCGGCGTTCAAAGGCCGTTTCAAGACGGTCAGCAACTTCACCGCAGAAGGATACGCCATAGTCTCCACCGCCGCGGGCACGGGCGTTATCGATAAGACAGGTAATTGGGCACTAAAGCCTAACCTCGACGTTCAGAGTGTTGAAAAGGGAATTGTCCTCTATCGGTCAGGCAAAGGTATGGGCGCCCGCGCCCTGGCCACACAAAAAGACATCGTGCCCGCCGAGTATAGCAGTATTGAGTTTATCGGCTCGCTGCTACGCCTGCGCAACCTGGGCGCCACCGCCGGTTACATCGACATGCGCGGAGAATTTGTCGTACCGCCGCAATTTACAACGGCCTGGCCCTTTGCCAAAGGCAGGGCCATTGCGGAAGTGAAGAACGAATTGATCTATATTGACAAGAGCGGCCGAAAGCTGGGCGCCGTGCCTGCCGACGAAGGCCCGTATTATTACGGCGGTCAGTATACCTATGTTTCCACGCACGACAACAAATTCAGTTTTTTAAATCAGGACGGTGGAAAGCCTGTACCCAACGAATATGACTTTGCAACCGACTTTGAAGGCAAAATAGCCCGGGTAAACCAGGGCGCTGCTTTTCATGAAGAAAACTATGTATATACCGGAGGTAAGTGGGGCCTGATTGATAAGAAAGGAACAAACCTTGTGCCGGCTACCTATGAGCTGATCATGCCTTATAACAAAGGCACCGCACTGGTAAACATCGGCGGCGCGGCCACCTACTCGCTCTGTGAAGGCGAATGCGAAGAAATGGTATACTACACGTGCGAAGGTGGCAAGTGGGGGTTGATAAACGAAGCCGGCACCGTGGTGATCGAAGCAAAAAACGATCGCCTCATTCCCTTTGGCGATAACTTCCTGGCCGGACAGGAAGGCCAATACAGCCTGCTCAATGCCGCGGGAGAGGCTGTAAACGAAGGTCCTTTCTCGATTAGCCTGGAAGAAATGGAAGCCGGATTTATACCTGCCTGGTACACCACTCATTTCACCACCGCCTGGCAAAACGAAAAGGCAGGTGTATTGAGCACCGCGGGCAAATGGCTGGTGAAGCCTGAATACGACGGTGTGGTATATAAAGATCAGGCGGCCGAAACACCGTTCACCGAGGGGCTCGTAGTAGTACAGTCCGGCGACAAGTGGGGCGCGGTAGACGAAGCCGGTACGTTGGTCCTCCCTGCCGGCTACGAAGGCTTACGCAACTTCGCGGGTGGCCTCGCGGCGGCCATGAGCAATGGCCGTTGGGGTTTTATCGATAAGGCAAACACCAATGTGATCGAGCCGGTCTATGCGGCCGTGCGCGACTTCCAGGGCGACGTAACCATTGTACAGCGCGAGGAAGGCGCACCTGAATTTGTCGTCGATCGCAAAGGCGCTACGCGCGTGGAGGCCGATCCATCGATCACCTACAGCTACGAAGGATTTATCGACGGCCTGTGTGCCATCACCAACGGCGATGCCGCGGGCACATCCACCGTGATGAACAGCCACGGCAAAATTTTGATCTCGGGTGCACTCCTGAACGAAGTTAAAGTCCAACAAGGGGGAATATTCTATGCCATTCAAAATGACAAGTGGGCGATCGTCAATGATGAAGGTGTGATGATCACCGGCTTCGAGTATAGTTGGATCGAGTCTTATACTGGCCAGGAGCTCATTCGCTGCAACAAAGGCGGCGAAATGTACTACGACGAAATGACCGGCGAACCCAATGCTTACGGTGGACTGTGGGGTATGATCGACAAAAAAGGTACCGTTCGCATCCCCTTGAAATTCGCTGACCTCGAATCGTTCTCAAACGGGCTGGCAATGGCCCGCTCGAGCGAAGATCTCGACGAAGTGGGTTATGTAGACCTCACCGGCAAGGTGGTGAGTCCGGTTAAAAAATAGGATAGCCCCGGACAAAGTATGCCCATCCGCAGCGCGGGATGGGCATACTTTTTAAAAGCTTTTTTAGTATATTACTAAAAGCTTTTAACCGCCGCATGCCCCGCAACAGCCCCATACTGACATTACGCCTCGCCATCGCCACCATTGTCGCCCTTTCGTCTACAGTCCGCGGACGGGCTGCCACGTGTGTGCAAACACAGGACTCTCTCGAAGCCCACATTGACCTGCTGCTGAAGGACCATATGGGTACCAACCGCCCGGGCGCCGTGGTGGGCATCATTCAAAACGGCAAGCTGGTATTTCAAAAGGGCTACGGCATGGCCGACCTGGAAAGACAGGCACCCAACGGCCCTACCCGCATATACAAAGCCCCGGCGCTCAGCAAGCAATTTACCGCCGCGGCCATGGTGCACCTGGCACAGCAGAAAAAGATCTCGCTCGATGACCGCCTGCAGAAGTATATTCCGGAATTCCCGGCCTACGGAAAGAACATTACGATCAATCATTTAATATATCATACCTCCGGCATTCGCGACTATCTCGTGCTCATGTGGATCAGTGGCAAGAACCTGGAAGAAACATTCACCAACAAGGAAGTGCTGAAGACCATCGTGCGCCAGGAATCGCTCGACTTTGAGCCCGGCCAACGGTGTGTATACAGTCATTCGAACTATGTCTTATTGGCCGAGATTCTCGAGCGCGTCACGGGCAGTACGCTGTCCCTTTATTCCGCCCGCCATGTGTTCGGCCCGTTGGGCATGCCCGCCAGCGGCTTCGACGACGAGCCACGCGTGTTGCGCAACAAGCCCCTGGCACTGGGCTACAAAAAGCCCGGCGTGCGCTACCTACCTTACAGAGACCGGAAGCAAGCCGTGGGCGACCGCGGACTCTATACCATGCTCAGCGACCTGGTCGTGTGGGACCAAATCTTCTACGACACACTGTCCGCCGGCCTGGGCCGCGCCTTGTTGCAACGCGGGGAACTTACCGATGGTACGGCCGTGCCCTATGGCAAAGGCATCATCCGCAGCCACTACCGAGGACTGCCCGTACATACCCACCCCGGTACGTTTCTGGGCTACGGCGCCGACATGCTTCGGTTCCCCACCAAACAGACCACCATCATCTGCCTCACAAACACCGATGCGATCGATCCCGAAAAACTTACACAAGACATAGCCGACGTCTATGTATTTGGCGAACGCCCGACGACAACCGCGCCGGGCGCCAACGCAGTCGATGAGGCCAGTGGCGGCATGACACCGTCTTCGGCAGTAGTGGGGGGCGAAGCCCTCCGCGAGTTTACCGGTACATATTATAGTCGTGAGCAACAGGCCACCTATTCGTTCTTTATAGAAGGCGGGGCACTATGGTTTGTGGTGGGCACCAATCCGAAAATGAAAGTGGTGTTGTGGAAAAAATATGAGCGCATCTCTTTTCCGTACTACGGGCAAGAAAACGTCACGATCGACTTTCAGCGTAACAGCCTGGGGCGCGTGGACGGATTTATATTATCCGCGCCACGCGCCACCAATCTGAAGTTTATAAAACAATAAGGGGAATCTTTAGCGGGTCCTGGTCGGGCTCAGCCAACCAACGCCCAGCCAGCCTTTGCGGGGGGCAGGCTCTTTCTTACGGGCAGTGAGTGCCAGCAGGCGTCCGTTTTCCGGAAAGAGAATGGCCGCGTTCTCCGTGCTGACGTCAAAAAAGCCAACTTCGTATTTGCCGGCCAGTGCCAGTGCCGTGGTGTACGCGGCTTTGGCTGCCGCTTCCGAAAATGAAACATAGATGATGTCCTTACCAATACTATAATCCGCCAGGTTGTTGTACATGGCGTACGCAAACGGACCGTTTGCCGCCGGAAAAACCTTTACCATTTCGGATAGCCAACCCCGAAGGGAACGTGATACGTGGGCCAATCCTACGTTGCCGTGGTTTTCCACCCACGTAGTCTGCTCTTCGTACCATTGCATGAACTGTGTCCGGCTCTTCGGCGCGGACTCCTTTGTGAATACCATCAAATCGTAGCTCATAAGTAAATATGAGACATTAAAAAAGCGCACCAACCCCAAGTCTGCCTGCCGCCCGCGTGGGTTGGGGTAACACTTGAACGGCTGTGGACGATTCCCTACCTTTCGACTTTATTGTGTAATGCATTCAAAGGGTGTAATGGAGTACAAAATATGCTACCTCATCGACGACGACATCGATGAGCAGGACATTTTCGAAATGGCATTGACCGAGCTCAACAATGGAGTACAGCTTATTTACGGCAACGACAGCCGTACCGCCGTAAAAAAGCTTAAACGCGAGAATTTTGTACCCGACTATATCTTTATAGACATTAACATGCCCCAGCTCAATGGCTGGGAATGTCTGCAAGAGATTCGCAAAATTCCCCATCTGGCCCACATCCCCATCGCCATATATTCCACCTCCATTCCGGCTGACCACAAAGCTCGCGCGGGCGGCGCACACGTCTCCGCCTTTATCCGCAAGCAACCTAACATCCCCGACCTCATTGGCGTACTCCGCGACTTCTTCCATACGCACGCCCAACCCGCCCACCCGTAGTTCGGCCGGTAAGCTTTGCATCCACCGGGCTAACAAACCACATTCCGGCCCCATGGCATGCTTTTAAATACCGCTTCTTTCAGTATGGAGAAGGATATAAGTGCCGGTAATACATCGTTGGATCATACCGGACAAGAACGTTTGCAAACAGCCCTTACCCTGGCTGGCATCGGTACCTGGGAGCTCGACTTCCAGCGCAGTGTGCTTTCGTGGGATGCCCGCTGCCGGGTGTTGTTCGCCTATGATGGCGCCACCATTCCCTATGATCGCTTTTCATCGTTGCTTCATGTCGACGATGCCGACGCCATCGACGAGGCCCTCCAACGCATGCTGCGCCCCGTGCCCAAAGGGCGTTACGAAATACGATACCGCGTGCCGCTGCCCGACGGACAAATCCGCTGGATTCAATCCAGAGTAAAACTATACTCCGACACCGATGGTATCCCACAGCGCTTGCAAGGAACTGTGCAAGATATTACCCACTTTATACAAGACCACGAAGTCACCGCGCACATCACTCAGCAATACGAAGAGCTCTTTCGCAATGTAACCAACAGCTCGCCCACCGGCCTCTGGCTTTCCGACGCCAGGGGAAAGCTGATCTATGTAAACAAGATCCTGTCAGAGTGGACCGGCCTCTCCTATAATAAATTGCTGGGCGATGGGTGGCTGACGGCGCTATTGCCGGACGACCGGGACCCTAGTATAAGGGCCCTTCAGAAAGCCGTGGACGCACGGACTCAGTACGATGTGCTCTTCCGGTTACGCAAGGCCAACGACGACGTAGTCTGGTGCCGCGCAGTAGGCGAACCGTATTATCACGACGCCGAGTATGCAGGACATGCAGGCTACTGCATGGACATACACGAACTGGCGACCGCGTCCAACGAGCTGCGCGTCAGCGAAGCCCGCTTTCGCGGATTGATCGAAGGCGCTCCGGTGGCCATGGCCATCCTGGTGGGCCGCGACCTGGTCATCGACCTGTCCAATGATGCCATGATCCGCCTCTGGGGTAAAGGGAAATCCATCGTCGGCAAACGGCTGCGCGATGCGCTCCCCGAGCTGGAAGGGCAGCCGTTCTTACAACTGCTCGACGATGTATATACCACTGGCGTCGCGTATCATTCCAAAGAAGCGCAAGCAAAACTGGTCGTCGACGGCGCGCTGCGCACGTTCTATTTTAACTTCACCTACCAGCCCCTGTTCGATACCGCGGGTCAGGTATATGCGATACTCGATGTCGCCACCGACGTAACCGAACAGACACTGGCAAAACAACTCCAGGAACGTACGGCAGCCGAATTGCGAGCGTTACAATCAGACCTCCAGCAACAAATACAACAACGCACGGAAGAGCTCGCCGTCAGCAACGAAGAGCTGCAGGCAACCAACGAAGAACTGGCCTCTACCAACGAAGAGTTGGAGGAAGCCAACCGAAGCCTGGTACACTCCAACACCGAGCTGGAGCAATACGCCTATGTCGCCAGTCACGACCTGCAAGAGCCGTTGCGCAAGATTCGGATGTTTAGCAGCATGCTGAATACACATGCCGGCCTCTCGCTCGAGAGTCACCGTGTAGTAGCAAAGATCGAGCAGTCGTCCGAGCGCATGTCGCTGCTTATCCAGGGGCTGCTGGACTTTTCACGCCTGCTCAAGTCCGAGTCGCGCATGGTGCCCGTAGACCTGAACAGAGTTGTGTCCGACATTATAACCGATTTCGAGCTAACCATTACCGAAAAGCAAGCTGCCATACGGGTCGCGGCGTTGCCCGTCATCGAGGCGGTAAACCTGCAGATGAACCAACTGTTCTACAACCTCATCAGCAACGCATTAAAATTTACCGCCGGCGGTACGATCCCAACCATCGACATCCGCAGCGAGCGTGTGAACCACGAGTTCCTGCAACCATACATCACCAGCCCGTTGCTGTTTGCCAACTATTACCACGTTACCGTAGCCGACAATGGCATTGGTCTGGAAGACCAATACGCCGAACAGATCTTCGAAGTCTTCAAGCGCCTGCACGGCCGCGAAATATACCCGGGTTCGGGCATCGGCCTGGCACTCTGTCGCCGCATTGTTAACAACCACGGCGGCGCGATCTATGTCGAGTCGCAGGTAGGCAAGGGCACCACCTTTCACCTGTTGCTGCCCGACCGCAATAACAATCCGGAGGTAAGAGAATAGAACAGGTCATACCCTGGCCGCGCCGTAATCCAGCATGGCCTGGTAAGGATCGCCTTCAAGCTGAAGAAGCATGGCAAAGGCTGGTTCTGTTTTATATCCCGCTTGTTTTAAAGATAGAACCTGTTGGCGAAAAGCTTCGCCCCTTTCTTGTAAGATCATATACTCGATTATCATATGCCGGTATCCCGCCTGTTGCGTCACAGGCACGGCTTGGCCGAATATCTCGAAAGCAAAACCGCCCGCGGTAAAGTTCGCTACAACAGTATCTTCCCCACGTAGCGACGTCCGGCAGATCTTAAATTCCGGAAATCCGCCTACGTTTTTTTGTACAACCTTGTAAAATGACAGTGCATTGTCAAAGCAACAGAGAATATCGAGGTCGCTGGAAGGTATATCGATGTTAATGGGAACGGTGCCTGCGAGCACGGGCGTATAGGCCTGCAAGTCCGGGAAGATGCCAAGGCCTGACACCAAGGTAAAGACTACCTGCTGCCGCGGTGTGCCACGACGCAGGTAGTCTAATGTCAGGAAGTCGATCATCCCGCCTGGGCCAACACAGCAGCCCGGTTGTATTTGCGTTGATACTCCTGCGGCGTCAGGCCGGTAATACGTTTAAAGATCATGCGGAACGTCTTCACGTCGTTATACCCCACGTCATACATCAGCGAGCTGATGTCCTGGGAGCTGCGCTCCAGTGCTTTTTTTGCCGACTCAATTTTCACACGCTGCAAATACTCGAGTGGTGTATTCTGCGTGGCTTTTTTAAAGCGGCGGATAAAATTACGCTTGCTCATGTTCGATTGCTCGGCAATCTCTTCCACCGAAATCTGCCGGTGGTAGTTCTCTTCGATGAACATCTGCGCGCGCCGTATATCTTCGTCGTCGTGTTTGCGTTGTCCCTGGAACACGGCAAAGTGCGACTGGCTGGTGCGGTCCATGTCGATGGAGAACATCTTGCTCACCATAATGCCCACTTCGCGGCCGCAAAACTTTTCAATGATATACAGTACGAGGTTGAGGGATGAGAAGGCGCCGCCGCTGGTATAAATACCCTCCTGGTCGGTGATCACCATATCGGAAAGAATCTTTACATCCGGGTAGCGCTCGCGCATATCGTCCAGCGCCATCCAGTGCGACGTGCACGACTTACCGGCCAGTACGCCCGACTCCGCGAGAAAATAGCTGCCGAAGCAAAGGCTGGCCACTTCCACACCACGGTTGTGCATGACCTGGATCCAGTGGACCAACGCCATGTTCTTTTGCAGAATGGGATCGGGCATGCCGTTAAAAGCAGGGGCAATGATGAGGTCAGTATGCGTGACCTCTTTCAACGTTTTGCAGCGTACACCGGGGGCGGTGATGAGCAGCGGATTGTTTTCTTTCTTCTCGCAAACCAGCGACACTTCAAAGGCCGGCGGCTTGCCCATAGACTCTAGCATGCGATTGGTGCGCACAAGCATGTCTAGCGTCCCGGTGACACACGATAAAATAGCATCTTCGTAAACCAACAAGGATATCTTCTTCATGGCGTTTTGGGTGGTAGGGGTTATTCGGGTTTCGCTACTAACAAATATAAACGATTTCGCGTGGCACAAAAACCCCTTGAATTCGGCGTTTATACGCAGCCCGTTTTCTTCGATTCAAGCCGAAATTTGAAGAAACGAAAACAAAAAAGCCATGCACATACACCAATCAGAGTCTGAGCCCCGGATCGTATCCCAGGAGCAGTGGCTTGCTGCCCGCCGAAAATACCTCGAAAAAGAAAAAGAGCTAATGCGCCTCCAGGACGAGCTCGCCCGCCAGCGCCGCGCCTTGCCCTGGGTAAAAGTCGATAAGGAATATACCTTCCAGGGTCCCCACGGCCAGGAAACCCTCAGCCAGCTATTCGACGGCCGCAGCCAGCTGATCATTCAGCACTTCATGTTTGGGCCGGGCTGGGTGGAAGGCTGCGTAGGCTGCTCGTTCAAAGCCGACCACGTCGATTCTGCCAATCAACACCTCAGGCACCACGACGTCAGCTTCGTATCGGTATCCCGCGCCACACTGCCCGAGATCGAAGCCTTCAAAAAACGCATGGGCTGGAAATTCAAATGGGTCTCATCCTACGAAAGCGACTTCAACTTCGACTTCCACGTATCTTTTCCAAAGTCAGATGCAAACGGAAAGGTATACTATAACTACAATATGATACCCTTCGAAAGCGAAGAGCTCCCCGGCACCAGCGTGTTCTATAAAGACGAGCAAGGCGCCGTATACCACACCTACTCTTCTTACGGACGCGGCGACGAATCCCTCGTCGGCGCCTACGCCTATTTAGACATAACCCCCCTGGGCCGCAACGAAAACGGCCCCAACAAAGACCTCACCGACTGGGTGCGCCACCACGACAAATACGAAACCGTACCCGCGAAAAGTAACTGCTGCCACTAACCAGTGTGAGCATGCGTGCACGAACGGAACCTGGCATATAAACAATAGCAAATAAAAAACGGTACACATGAATTGCTGTAGATTGCGTACATCAACAAAAAAGCGGAGCGGTATAACCCGCTCCGCCTGGCTGGCCGGTACCATTTCAGCTACGGTATTGCTACTCCCTAAATGCCCACTTTGTGTAGCCCTTTATGTGGCCGCAACCGCCGGCCTGACTGGCGCTGCCTATTGCCCTTCCCATACGACGGAGCTGTCCATCACGGTCTGTCAAACACAACGTATGCCCATCGAGTTCCGCGCGCAGGGAAGCGCCACCTACGATTGTCTACCGATCGGTATATATCCGAGGAATGTGCCACTTTGATCATAGGCGGGAATACGCCGGACAGGCGTCATGGATCCGAGCCAGGGTTCTGCATTGTAAAGCGTGATGCCGCGGTCGACCGTAGGCTCGATCGTTTCTCGTGGACCATTTAGAATGAGATCAGAATTTTTCCCCACAGACAGCCAATCCAGCGAGTACGCGGGACGAATGTGAACCCATGCGTTATTGAAGTCATCCTGATGCCG
>JAESGK010000648.1_pt1 | contig 11938 bp, 11 predicted proteins | sample 9269681 | NCBI WGS metagenome assembly JAESGK01 (sample SAMN14515347, study PRJNA621673) | algae metagenome | isolation source: Timaviella obliquedivisa GSE-PSE-MK23-08B and co-occurring heterotrophs from... | place: USA: Grand Staircase Escalante National Monument, Utah | collected 2006-08-15
CTGCGGGAAAATGGGCGATTAGGTTGGGGCTTTGTACATTTTTCCCGGCTATAAACCGGATGGGAGACTGCCAGCGCTAATGTTCTTCTTCCCAGGCTGGTGCGTTGGGGGCCGGGGCGTTTACACCCCGTGTGTTCGAAAGATCGTCGTGCCAGCCTTCCGGGTAACTTACGTTTAGCGATATCGGGTAACACGCCAGCAAAAAACGGTTTGCATTGTTTTTCTCCGAATTTCCCCTCTTGCAACGGTTGCGCGATGACAGCGTTCCAGGACACCCGGCTTCCTGAAAACGCCAGATTAATCCTATATTCCGCCATGAAAAAGTTCGTATTGTCTTGCTTGGCACTCTGGCTAACGGCCGTAGCCTCTCACAGTCAAACCATTACAAGAATCTTACCGACGACCGGCTATCATCACTGGGAAAAAGTGGAATTTAAAACATCCCTGAAAGGTTCCGCGGAAACCAGGTGGGGAAAGGAGATCATTACCACCACCGATGGCGGGAAGACCTGGGTCAAAAAAATAGCCGCGGGGGTTGAGTCCGCTGAATCGGTCCCCCCATTAAAAAAAATACAATTGGATGGCCGCATGGGCAGCTATTTCCTGGCTCGCTCACCGCTTGGAGATACGGCTTATGTGGGCACAACTGACGATCGTTCCCCCTATATATTGCTGGCTGGCCGTAGCGGAAAATACTGGAAAGTCCTCAATGGCGCCACTTACAATTCCGTGTCCTCCTTTTGGACAGATACCAAATCAATGGTTATAGCCGACAACTATGGAAACATTTTCTTTAGCGATGACAAGGCAAGCACCTTTACCAGGGTAAAATCCGGAAACAGAAATGGCTGGCCGGAACTCAACGAACACAAGGGAAAGTTGTACTATTTTGATGAGTATCCTCGGGTTGACGTCAGCCACGATTCCGGCAAAACGTGGAAACCACATTCTTATATAAAATATAACCGGCCGGTACAAGGAGTTTATATCGAAAACGATTCTGTGCGTTACATCATTGCAGATAAAACGTTAATGAAGTTGCAGCACGGCACCACGCCAGGCACGACCATCGCCACCCTGAATGATGACAAGTTCATCAAGCTAAAGCAACATGGAACGAAAGCTATAACCATCACGCAAAGAGGGAACCTATTCACGCTGGAAAATGACAAATGGACAAAGACCATCTTGGACACGACTATCTTTCTTACCGGCGTGGCGTTCGACGGAACCCATATCGCCATTACCACGGCTAATAACAAGGTGCTCTTTTCTGAAGATGGAAATACATTTAAGACGTTGATAACCCCGATTGCAGGGTATAACGCCTACTCCGCTTCCTTTTATAAAAAGTACCTGATCGTCGAACTGCGAGATGCGCGATCCATGAAAGGCAATGACCTCTGGATCTATGACATGGAGACCAAGAAAGGCGTTACGCGTTCCCTGGATGTCGGGGAATACGAGTATGGAACTATCGGGTTTTACGAAAATTATATCTATGGTACGGGAGGCTCTTTGCATAAAATCGATCTGCCTTGAGAGGTGCCATCGGTATATAGTTGAATAGCATTTACCAGGTCGTCAGCAGTGAAGTCGGAAGCACAGGAGAGGAAGCCTTCATGATTTAATTTGTAATCAAAAGGTACGAGATTGCCGTTCCTCTCCGCACAAAAAAAGTCTGCAATTTCAATATTTTGCAGGCTTTTTGTGTATCGTGGAATGGACATTGAACCTCGTGAGAAAATGAGTATCTACGGCGTCCTACTATTTCCAAAAGGATATAGCAATTATCGAGTGCTCGACTCAGATAACAAACTTGCCATTAATCCGGACTAACTTAGTTGTTCTTTTTTTGCTAATTTGTGACGTTTCCAAATGGAAATTGAGCGGCATTATATCGTCAAAATCTCCTAACGTGGACAAGTCTGACTTTGTTAAGCGTATCGGGCCATGGGCTTTTCAATCCTTTTCGAAAAGCAAATGGCACCAGGTATCTGACGATGAAATTATGAAATCGGAAGCGCGAGAAAGAAAATAGATATCGTAAAAGTCTTTCATCCGGCTGTTTGCATCGCCGAGATAGACGACGGCCTGCAGTTTCTCAGCAATGGCACTCTCCCTACTGTAGCAGAGCATCTCGCCTGGAGGAAAATCAAGCATGGCGGGGAGTTTACTTTTAGCTGGCGGAGGATAGACAATGTCTCCGAAACCAATATCTATTTGCATGGACACCTTCGCACTGTCCAGGTTCCCGATGAATTTTACTCGTACACCTTCGTAGTCGGCGTCCTCCGTAATTCGTGTGACGGCGATTGTTTCTGGCGAAAACACAAATCCGTCAGACTCTACGTCCACGGCCATCACTTCCTGAATAATGGCGGCAATGGATTCCAACTCGTTGCTGACATTTTTTGCCAGCATATCAATATCACGCGTCGCACGCTGCTCACTAACATTCCATACGCGGAGCATCAATGCCACCTTTCAAAACGAAATGATTTGCGCTTTTGGACTTTGACCAGCGATAAAGAAAACGATCCATAGCTGCATACTGCAATAGCTCATTAAACGGCCGCTTATCTTTACGAGCCTGCTGCAACAGCCGCTCGCGGACGGATGCAGCCATATTCTTAATAGCCTAAACACTCATACCAGAGATTCGATATACGGCCTCATAACGTTTGTGACACGGCAAACGTCAGCATAATGAGCAATCGATTTCATGTTTAGTTTCTTTTTTGATCGATATAGCTTTAGCGCTTCCAGTATCACATCCATTCCGATTTGATTGCGAAATTTAAAACAATCCGCTAGTGTTTTTTCGGCACTGTATATTTTAGTCTCGATGCCGTCTATTATATGAAATTCAATCCCCTCGTGATAAGCCTCGCCTGAAAATCGATACACTTCCAGCGGCGGATAGTCCAGGAGAGGAGTTCGGGTTGATCGCTCAATAGCGATGTGTATTTTATGGGGGACCTGGGTCGTAATGTCATGAAATGACAGTGCTGATATCAAACAAATCACAGCTTTGGGGACTCGCGTGGCGACGGTGAAAAAGTCAGGGTTGGAAAGCGGCTCACTTTTCGCAAGACGATAAACGCCCCGGGAGGCTAGCTCGAGCTTATCTTCCTAGATCAGTTCGCTCAGGGTACGCGATTGGATGCCTGCGGCGGTAGCCGTCTTGGCTCGAATCATACCACCATTTTGCCGAATGATGCTAAGCGCCCTATCTGCAGTGGTTTTCCCCATGAATTAATTTGTAAGCACTTATCAACAAATGCAAACAATTTAAATCAATTAAAAGATTGCATCCACATGCGGGGGAAAGTTCGCCTCGATATCCGTGCAATGAAAACATCCGGCACGATGTAAAACCGCTTAAATACGCACTAAACAAGGTTTTTTCCGGCTTCCAAACGGTATAAGAGTCTTAAATCCTCCACCAAAAGGTTCGAGATTTTGCCGGTCCGCTCAGCAATTCAATGCTGCCCGAAGGGGGCATTGAATTGACGCGCCCCCTGGTGGGATCAGTTCAGCTAATCCCTGTCTCTCCGCCAATCAAATGTATGCCCTCCGACGTTGTCGGGGGCATAAATGGAGTGAGCGACAGCGAACGCCTACATTTGATTGAAGTCCACCCCCAAACGGATCAGCATCAGCTAATCCACATCCCCCGGATCTACATCCGAGCTTGCGAGCAAATAAGTCTAATATCCCGTCAAGTCACTTTTTGCCAAATGACAAATACCCGACTAACAACGATTGCTAACTTTGCCAAATGAAAGAATTCATTAAATATATTTTGCAGTTCGGAAATTTCAATCAACATCAAATAGACCTTATTACAAGTAAAGGCTCAGAATTTGACCTCTCTAAAGACAATTACTTTTGGGAAGCCACTAAAATTCCCGAGCATATTGGTTTCATTGTGAACGGTGTAGTGCGTGTTTCCTACTATGACAACCAAGGCGTGGAAATCACCAAATACTTTTTCGATGAAAACCACCTGATAAAAGATTGGTTCGATTTTGAACCCTCCTTTTATATCCAAACAGTTACTAACTGCAGATTCATCATATTTACTAAAAAAGACTGGAAAGAACTTTCCGATACCATTTTAGATTGGGACAAGGTAGTTGATAAAATTATGACCAGGCAACACACAGAGAAAATCGAAAAAATAAGTTCCATGATTTCGCAAGATGCCACTACCCGTTACCTTGAATTTTTAAAGAACTTTCCGAATATCACTAATCGCATTCCTCTTTCTTACATTGCTTCTTACTTAGGAATTACGCAATCGTCTCTAAGCCGAATTAGAAAAAGCGTTGGTTAATTCACTTTTTGCCAAATGGCAAATGTTTTCTTTTTTAAACGTGCAACCTTTACACCGTTAATTCTAAAAAAGAAAAATATGCCAACAATTCTCATAACAGGTGGACACAGCGGAATAGGGATTGAGTGTTCCAAACTTCTTGCCTCAATATATCATTGCAATCTAATTTTAGCAGGACGTAGCCCTAAGCAAATGGAAACTTTTGCCAGGGAATTGCGAAATTCCTACGGAATAAAAGTCAATGTTCTTAAAATGGACACGTCTTCGTTGGCTTCTGTAAGAGCAGGTGTTGTTGAATGTCGTAAAATGGTTGATACTGGAGAAGTCGACTCCTTACAAGCAATTATTTGTAATGCAGGAGTACGGCTCAACGGCAAGGTTTCTTACACCGTTGACGGCTACGAAGAAACGTTTGCTACCAACTATTTAGGACACGTTTTATTGGTGGAATTACTGATTGACCGAGTAGTAGACAACGGCCGTATTGTATTTACTACAAGTGGGACGCACGACCCAGATACAGCAGATGGAAAATTGATGGGTATTGCAGCAGAATATGATGCAATAGAACTTGCCAATACAGGCAAAAACGGAACAAAGCCAGTTTCAAACGGCAAGCTATACGCAACATCAAAACTTGACATAATACTTTACACTTATGAATTAGACCGAAGGTTAAAAAGGGCGGGCATTTCTCTTTCTTCTATCGCCTACGACCCAGGTGCAACCTCGGGAACAGGATTTTTAAGAAATATGCCAAAACCTGTACAATGGTTAGCAGGTAGCTCATTTATGCGTTGGATCATGAAGCGCAGTGGTATAACAATTGGAGATATTGCCTTTTCGGGTAAATCTCTTGCAAAGGTTGCGGCTGACAGTAGTTATGCGAATGGCTCAGGAAAATATTTTCAATCAAATGATGGTGATTTGGTTGAAAGACGTTCTTCCAAATTGTCGTATGACGAGGGAAGAGCAATAAAATTATGGAATGACACCAAAACCCTTATTCAATTACAACCCAACGAAGTATCTGAAAAAATTCGTTATTCAGAATTTTGATATCACGACCTTATCTGAGACGCGAAAATCTCCCCTATCGGGGTCCAAAAATTGCTTGCTCAATAACTAAAAATCCCTCAATGCAGCACAGTGGTCCGAACGAATTCCCGTCTCAACTTTTCAATGCCATGGTGGCCCCCCTCACCTCTTTTGCGATCAAAGGTGCACTATGCAAACCAGCGCTAACGAGGCCGTATGCCTTAGGCTAAGATTTCAGCGTAACGGTCTGCGCGTATGAGGATAATCTGCAAATGCAGTCTCAATTGTATTTTAAAGGTAAATTTGAATTGAGCACACGCGAATATTGTGCACAAGGCATGGTAGACAATTTTCCTAACCAATAATAGAATGATAAAAAAAAGTATTGAACTGATCTTATCCACGATTCAAATTCTTTTGGCTAGTTGCAACACTGGGACAGACAACGTTGAATATGGTTCAAATGATGGCAAACAGTTGATCATCTTCAATAAAAAAATTTATTACGAAGAATACGGACAGGGCACTCCCCTGATATTGCTTTCCGGTGGCGGACTTGACAGAAGCATTAAAGACTTCGAGAATTGTATTCCAGGCCTTGCTGAACATTATAGAGTTATCGCACCAGACACGCCTGGACAAGGCAGGTCCGAGCAAGCCGACACCTTGACCTACGGCGTATTGTTGGAATTCACGTCTCGACTGATTGATTCATTAAAAATTGATAGTGCTTATGTAATGGGTTGGAGTGATGGAGGCATTACGGGAATTCTATTAGCCGAAAGGAGACCAGACAAGATTAGAAAAGTAATTGCTGTAGGGGCCAACAACGGAATAAGGCGCGCTATCCCACCTGATATTTCCATTGACTCTGTGCACCCAATGACGTTGGATTACTTTGAAAAAAACAATAAAGAATTGATTGATCGATATACGAATATGCTTCCTGGACAAGATTGGAAAAAATATATGCGTGATGCAAATGCGATGGTTTATCAAAAAGAATCATATTTTTCCGACTCAATTTATGGACGAATCAACATTCCGATGATGATAGTGCTTGGTGACCAGGACGACATTATAGTAGAACATGGATTGGAAATGCATCGACTTATAAAAGGCAGTCAATTTTGTGTTTTGCCGAATACGACACATGCAGTGTTTGCCGAGAGGCCTGACCTTATTAACAAGATTGCAATTGACTTTTTTAAATAAGATTTGTGAAAGCCATGCCTGTACATAATCAATCGCGGTTCGTTCGACACATAAGGTAAGCCCTTTTCGCTCGTTAAACGCAATCGACGACTTCAATCGCGAGGTTTTAACGATCGCCATCGACACGAGTTAACCAGTCAGCGCGTCGTCTGAGAGCTCAACGAGCTCATGGAATGGCGTGGTCAGCCAGTGATCCTCCAGTGGCGGCATTCGCCTCTACGAGTTTGCATATTGCGATGCCTATGCGCTTCCGCAGGTTCATCATGTCAACGCTTATTCCGATCTCAACTGATCGACGGGATTCACTAAAGCAGCTTTGATGGTTTGAAAGCTTACCGTCAATAGTGCGAAGCCCACGGCTATCACGAGCGACAACACAAAAGCCCACGCGTTGTCGAACAATTCAATGCGATTGGCGAAGCCCTGAAGCCACTGGTCCAAGGCGTAGTAGGCAATCGGCCAGGCGATCAATCCGGCGATCAGCACCAGCTTGATGAAATCGTTTGATAAGATCGCTGCCAGGTGAACAATCGTTGCACCCAGAATTTTCCGAATACTAACCTCCTTCGCCCGCTGCGTCACGACGAAGGCTATCAAACCGAACAGGCCAATACACCCAATGGAAATAGCGACGACTGAAAACGATGTCAGCAGCCGCGACATCTTCGTCTCCTCCTTGTAAAAGGTCGCCAGCTGGTCATCCAGGAAGGCATACGTAAAGTAATTCCCAGGGAAAGCTTCCCGCCAGTGTTTCTCAATGGCAGCAATAGTTTCTGCAGCATGGCTCATGTCGATTTTAACAGAACCCTTAGCGAAGTAGCCTGTGCTGGTAAGGATGACGGGATGCAGCCCCTCATGCAGCGTCACGGTTTGAAAATCACGTACGACGCCGATGATCGTCGCTTCGGTAGACCAGTAGGTAATTTTCTCGCCGATGGCTTCTTGTGGGTTGTCTATTCCGAGTTCGTGTACGAGTGATTCATTTACGATTACATATTTCCCCGATTGATCAGGGATGTCAAGGGTGCCGGCCAGTCGCTCGATCTCAAACATGCGCAGATACGTGGAGTCTATATATTTAATTTCGGCTGACCGTTCTTCGCCCATAAACGAGGAGTGTTTCAGGTTCGCCCACCATTTGTTGATGGTAGCCGAAGGCGTGTTCAGCGAAAAGCTGACATCTTCCACCGTGGCGTGTGTCAATAAACTATTTTTCAGGGAAGAAAGTACGGATGCCCGGGAATCAGGAAGATCAAACGTCACCACAGCGTCCTTATTAAATCCAAGAGGCTTTGACAGGAAGTGGTCGGTCTGGCGGATGACAATAATCGAACATATAACAAGTACCTGCGAAATAAAGAATTGAAATGTGATCAGCCCTTTGCGAACGAATAACCCGGTCGCTCCATGGGAAGCGGATCCCTTTAACGCGGTGACCGGGCGATAACCCGACAGTATGAACGCGGGATAAAATCCCGACAGGAGGGTGACGCCAACCACTACCATAGAAATGAATATGAAAGTGTCCCGGTGGAGCAGCGCATCAGCACTTAACGGAATTCCAAACAGAGGCTCAGAAAAGCGTATCATCTGGCTGCAAACGAGCATGGCGAATGTTACAGACGCGCCGGTTATGAGCAACGTCTCGATCAGAAACTGTACCACAAGACTTCTTCGCGTACCTCCCAATGTCTTGCGCACTCCAACCTCCCGGGCGCGTCGGATCGCTTGCGCGCTGGCCAGGTTTATGAAGTTGATACAGGCAATGATTAGTACAACCAATCCGATAATGCCCAAGGTATGGATGGTGGTGCGAGAGATTACGCGCTGATTGAAATTGCCGATGTTGAAATGAATATCCGCCAGCGGTTGGATAAAAAAAGCGGTCGTCTTCTGTTGTTCCTTGTCGAGTGTTCGCCCGATCAATTGCTTCAACCCGGGGTCAATGGCCGCGGCATCAGCACCTTCGCGCAGGGAAAAAAAGGTTTGCATGAATGAGTTCGTACCGGCGTCGAGATTTTCAGTAAGCCCCGAGTCGGTTCGATTCTCCAACGTAGCAAACGACAGGGCGATCCGGATGGGAAAATCTGTATTTACGGGAGGATCTGCCACAATACCTGTGATGGTGAAATCGGAGCCATTGTTAACGCTGAGCACTTTACCCATCGCATCTCCCTTAAAATATTTCTCCGCGATGGATTGCGTGACCACCGCATGCCGCGGTTGACCAAGTGATTCCGGGGTACCCTGTATCCATTCAAAATCGATCATCCGGAAAAATTCGGGTTGAACGAGATACGTATTGGTTTCGCGAAACAACTCATTATTCATCTCCACATTGGATTGCTCGGGATTCAGTTTAAAGACAATGGCCACCTGCTCCATTTCCGGAAAGTTTGTTCGAAGCGCTGCCGCGAGGCCATAGGGCGCTCCCGTATCGGCGTCAGCTGGATCTCCTTTGTTCACGCGGTAAATGCGATCGGCCTTGGCGTGGTAGCGGTCATAGCTTAGCTCGTAGCGAACGATCAGATAAATGAACAATGCGCAGGCAATGCCCAATACCAGACCCGCCACGTTAATCGCCGTGAATCCCTTGTGGCGCAAAACATTACGCAACGCTACCTTGATATAATTTCTGTACATACCGTATGGGTGAGGTTGATAATAATTTTTAAAGGACTTCATGAACATGGGACGAAAATGTCTCACGACACTCCAGGCGAAAAACCAGTTTGCCCTCCGCGAGGAAATGGCATACTGTTTCAGGAAGACTTCCATCAGGTCACCTTCGATCTCATCGATATACTCTTCCCGGCAAAACCAGCGAAGAAAACGCAGTGCTCGTTTTGGGGGCTGCATCGCGAATGATATTCGGCTTTATTTACTTAACAAACGTAAATATAATTGATTAGTTTCATTTTTGCTAAGTAAATAGCAGTTTTTGAAGTCCTGCCCGATGAACTGCATTTTAAACGGAGAGTGCTTTTGTAGAAAAAAACTGTCTCTGCCTTGGCTCACTGTGTTTTAGATCGTTGTTTTTCGTAATCGATCTTTCCGTAATCGCCATTATAAAAATCCTGATAGGCATTGGCAATATCGAGCTTGGAATTCATGACGAATGGCCCCTCTGCGAAGATGGATTCCTGATAGGTCTCGCCGCCGAACAATAAAAGGTCACAGGCTTCACTTAAGTGAAAAATTCGCGTGAGGATTGCACAGACCTTTGATGCGATAAATCAACTGTCAATTTTTTCAAAATCTTTAAACCATGAACAAAGCTATTCTCTATACCGCTACGCTGCTGCTGATCGCACTAAACGGCTTCGCCCAAAATGAAAAATCAGCCCGTGGTCACGAGAACAATCCGTGGTATTCAACTACAGATACGACCCGGTTGCAGGTAAGCAATACAGAGTGGAAAAAGGTACTTTCTGCCGATCTGTATGCTGTTGCACGAGAAAAGGATACAGAGCGCCCGTTTACCGGACAGTATTGGAAGAGCACAACCCGGGGCACATACTATTGTGCCGTTTGTGGCAATCTGTTGTTCCGGTCTGATGCCAAGTTTGCCAGTACCTGTGGCTGGCCCAGCTTCTACGAGCCAGGCAGAATAACAGCCGTTCGCTATCAGCCAGATGATTCAGAGGGGATGCATCGAACGGAGGTGTTATGCGGCCGCTGTGATTCCCATCTCGGCCACATCTTTGACGACGGGCCACCGCCTACCCATAAGCGGTTTTGCATGAATTCCATTTCATTGGACTTTGAACCCGATTCCAAAAAGCATTGAGGCCAAGCCGGCGTAAACTTTTCCTGCAGGTTTAACTTAAGTGAAAATTTAACAATACGGAAATCGGGAACTTTGATCCCAATAATCAAAATCATCAGATCATGAACGCAACGAATGAATTAAATACGGCAGAGACCGCTCAATTTGCACAGACGGCAAGGAGTCTTCGGACACTTTATTTCGTGCGTGCCGGCTTTTCGATACTGTGGGTAATCGTAATGGCAACGGCCGGCAAAACAAATGCGGCACTGGCCGACGTGCTCTTCATTCTTTATCCGGCCTGGGACGCCCTTGCTACGTGGTTTGATATCAGGGCCAATCCTCCTGCAACGCCAAAAACTCCGCAGTTCATTAATCTGGCCATCAGCGTTGGCACCACCGTGGCGGTTGCCCTGGCGTTGAAAGCAGGCGTACCCACCGCGTTAATCGTATTTGGCGCATGGGCCATCATAACCGGCGTTATCCAACTTATACTCGGGCTGAAACGCCGCAAGGCGCTTGGTGGACAATGGCCCATGATCATTAGCGGAGGACAATCGACCATCGCCGGTATATCCTTTATCGCACTTGCCCACGCCCCCACAATGGGTATCAGCAGCCTTGTTGGTTATGCGGCGTTCGGCGCTTTTTACTTTATCCTCTCGGCTATCCGACTTTCAAAAACGGTTAAAGCGTCGCCGGCTTCATACTAACGCTGTTCAAGAATGAACTATGCCGGCCGCCGGCATTTTTAAATATTCCCGCGACCGCACCGGATTAATTCACTCTTTACTATCTATGAAATTTAAAATTATAGTAGCCGTCACGCTGCTAACCAGTGCCGGCGCCTATGCACAAAATATGTTCAATATGTCCAGCCTTCATCCCGCCGACACGATGCGGGGTGAAGCTCAGGAACAGGCAATTCGTTATCCCTCTCTTCGTCAGGCCTCGGTCACTGCCAGTATTTTTGGTTCCGGCGATTTCGACACAGACTTACATGAAAAAGATTTTGCCAGCGGCAAAAGCCAGAACGCACGGATCAGTTCCTTTTTTGCGATACCCATAATCCATTGGAACGGCAACGTGATCAGCGCCACGATTTACCATAATCAACAGTTCTTTAAAGTAAGCGAGGTGAGTAATCCTTTGCCTGGAACACCGGTGAGCAACGGTGACTTCAACGAAAGTACACTTGGCTTATCGATCAACTTTTCGAGAACCGATGCTATTTTTCATACACCGGTGGTATACTCTGCTGTCTTCACGGCCATCTCCGATAACTTGAAAAGTGTAAAACGATTCAACTTTAATGGCAGTATTGCCTTCCCATTAAAGCATACGGCCGATGTTTCTCTTTCTTTGGGGGCTTTGGTACAGATCGATCCTTCTGCTCCGTTTCCGGTACTGCCCCTTGTGAGCTATTACCGGCGACTGACCAACAATGGGTTACACCTGATCCTGGATTTTCCTCAGGGTGTGACGGTGAAGCAACCCGTATCAAAAAATGCCTGGATCTATATTGGAAGTACAGCCAATACCTTCACGTCATTTTATCAACCGGGCAACCCGTC
>JAESGK010000649.1_pt1 | contig 11929 bp, 5 predicted proteins | sample 9269681 | NCBI WGS metagenome assembly JAESGK01 (sample SAMN14515347, study PRJNA621673) | algae metagenome | isolation source: Timaviella obliquedivisa GSE-PSE-MK23-08B and co-occurring heterotrophs from... | place: USA: Grand Staircase Escalante National Monument, Utah | collected 2006-08-15
CCGCGTCAAACACCGGCGCGAGTACTACCGGTTCATCACCTCGGGATTTATTCACCTCGACCACATACACATTATCTTCAACATGTTCTCGCTGTACTTTTTTGGTACAGCCATGGAAAGTGTGTTTTTAGCGGTATTCGGACCCCTGGGCTATGTATACTTCGTGGCATTATACCTCCTCGGCATAGTTGTATCCGACATCCCAACGTTCTTTAAACACCAGGACAACCCGAGGTATAATGCCCTGGGTGCATCCGGTGGTGTAGCATCGGTGATCTTTGCATTTGTGATCTTTCTGCCGTTAGAAGATATCTGCATATACTTCGCATTCTGCTTTCCGGGGTTTATCATGGGCACAGCCTACCTGGTGTTCTCCTGGTATCAGGGCAGAAAGGCAAACGACAACATCAATCACGATGCACACCTTTATGGTGCCCTGTTCGGCCTGGTCTTTTGCATCGTGCTGCGCCCACGCGTGCTGCCCGACTTCATCGAACAGCTCAGCAACTGGCAGATGTTTCACTAATCCTCCATAAAAAACAAGCCCCTGTCTTAAGGGTCTCCACGACGATGGTTGTCTTGGTAACAGTTTCTGTATGAACCGTGCGTAAACACTGTGTAAAGCGAACAGCTGTCAGCCCGTATATGACCCAAAATAGGTGACATCGTTTTTGGCACACAGAGGCTGTCTTTTGTAGGGTAGGATGTGTTTTCCATACAAATTCAGCCAAAAGAGAGAACTTTTAATGCCCGTTTCGTTGTAATACAGGACCCAATCTCAGAAACCGACTCCGATGGCCCATTATACGCACCCTTCCATGAACCTCACCGACACGATCATTCCTGTCTATAATCTTATGACCTGCTCCGGCGGTACCAACTTTGGTATATCCCGGTGCGAGCCGGATGACGACTTCTCCGACTTCCAGGAACCACACCGGAACGAAGGGTATTCGCTCATCTTATTGACAAGAGGCGCGATCGAGAAGTTCATCGACTTCGAAAAGTATTATATCGAAGCACCGGCGCTGATCTCCATGAGTCCGGAACAAGTGCACCAGTATGTCAAATCCTACGATGCCGAGTTGCTGTTCATCTCGTTTAATAAAGACTTCCTGATGGGCGAGGTGCAGGGATGGATGGCCTGCTGGGAATGTATGTTTGGTCACGTAATTCAGGACCTGGACGCTTCGACCATGGAAGAGCTGCTGGTCTATGCACGCCTGATGGAAGAGGAATTTGCCGCGAACAAACCACAGAGAGATAGCCTGATCCGGAATCTCTTAAATGCCTTTATTATCTGTTGCGCACGTTTGCAGAGCATCAGTGTGCCGGTAATGCAAATGGATTCCACTCAGAATAAACTGGTACGTCAATTTAAATATCAGGTCGATGCACACTTTCGTGAGAAGACCATGGTGGCCGAGTATGCCGACATGTTATATGTGACACCGGGTCACCTCAATGAAGTGATCAAAACAACCGTTGGTAAAACGGCCAAACAGGTAATCGACGAGAAGCGCTTGACGGAAGCCAAACGTTTGTTATTCTGGGGGAACTACTCCATGAAGGAGATTGCCTGGCAGCTGAGGTTTGAAGACGATTCGTATTTCAATCGATTCTTTAAAAAACACACGGGCCATACGCCGTATCTATACCAACGCACGATCCGCGAAAAGTACAATTAATGCCATGATTAGGTAAATGTTTGCTAGGTTGAAGTGTAATACTTTTGCTTCATGATCAACCTGGCAAGAATGCACAATAATCTACTACCGATAAAACCTTTTACAGAGGTTTTGCGTGTAAGTCAGGTTATGTTGATCCACCACGCATTCTCGTGTCGCCGTCATACGGCCGATCCGAAAGCGTAGTATACCCTGCGCGTTATGCTTTCCGCGCCGGTTGCTCTGCTACACCGGCCTGCATGACCTCCGGCCACCCCGCCGGCACACTGCCAGCTTGTCTCACGAACCTGAAACCACATTGATACATATTTAAAAGAAGGAAGTATGAAACGTTTATTGAACCCACTTGCAACCACCGGAGTCACTATGCTCGGGAGCATGGCACTCTTCGCCATATTAAACAGCTGTACCTCGTCGTCGGGCAACGATGGTGGCATGATGCAAATGCCACCCCCTACCCTGCCCGTGTTGACTGTCGCCAACGTAGCCACGACCACACACCGTGAGTATGCCGCCACGCTGGAAGGAAAGGTGAACGTCGAGATCCGTCCGCAGGTAGCAGGCTACCTGGAGACGATCTTTATAGACGAAGGCCAATACGTTAAAGCCGGTCAGCCGTTGTTCCGCATCAACGACCGCCCCTACCGCGAGCAGGTAGCCAACACCACGGCATCACTGAAGGCTGCACAAGCCAACGAGTCGAAAGCCCAACTGGAAGTTGACCGCCTCACGCCACTGGTGAAAAACAACGTCATCTCGGAAATCCAGCTGCAGACAGCACAAGCCAGCCTCGAATCAGCGAAAGCGAATGTGGCCCAGGCGCGTGCCCAGATGGGCAACGCCGAGATCAACGCCGGCTACGCGCTGATCAAAGCACCGGTGAGCGGTTACATCGGCCACATCCCCTACAAACTCGGAAGCCTCGTGGGCCGGGGCGAAGACCTGCCGCTCACTGTCCTGTCGGATGTAAAAGATATCTATGCTTACTTCTCGCTCAGCGAAATCGACTTCCTGCAATTCAAAGAGCAGGTGCCGGGTGCCACGCTGGAAGAGAAGCTGAAGAACCTGCCGCCCGTCAACCTGATCCTGGCCGACAACACACTATATCCTGAAAAGGGCGTCGTGAGCACGGTCGAAGGTCAGTTCGACAAGACCATGGGTGCCATCACCTTCCGCGCGACGTTCCCCAATGCTGCCGGTCTGCTCCGCTCGGGTAACACCGGCCGCGTAAGCATCCCCCGCAACCATGCGCAGGCACTGGTCGTGCCGCAGGAGGCAACGTTCGAGCTACAGGACAAGGTGCTGGTGTTTGTCGTATCCGACAGCAACAAGGTGGCCAGCCGCCCGATCCATATCAAGGACCAAAGCGCTACGTACTACTTTGTAGACGACGGGCTGAAGCCGGGTGAAAAGATTGTATACTCGGGCCTGAGCCGTCTGCGCGACGGTGCACAGATCGTACCGCAGCCCATCACGCTCGACAGCCTGCTGAAAACAAAACCTATTTAATCACACCGTTATACCCTGCCGGCTAACCGGCCGCTTAGCGGGCTTGCTTCTCATCGAAGCAGGCCCGGCAGGACCTATACGTACCTTTTAATAACGCTTCTTATGTTAAAGACATTTATCGAACGACCGGTACTGGCAACCGTCATCTCAATCATACTCGTGCTGCTGGGGGTGCTCTCGCTGCTTCAACTGCCGGTAACACAGTTCCCCGACATCGCCCCGCCCAGCATTCAGGTGCAGGCAAACTACCCCGGCGCCAACGCCGAAGTAGTGGCCCGCTCCGTCGCCACGCCCATTGAAGAAGCCGTGAACGGCGTCGAGGACATGACCTACATGACCTCTACCTCGAACAACGACGGCACCATGGCGCTGACGGTATACTTCAAGCTGGGCACGAACCCTGACCTGGCCGCCGTAAACGTGCAAAGCCGCGTGTCCAAGGCCACCAGCCTGCTGCCCGCAGAAGTAGTACAAGCCGGTATCAACACGCAAAAGCAACAAAACAGCATGATCATGGTGGCCAACCTCATGAGCGACAACCCGCTGTACGACGAAACATTCTTGCAGAACTACGCCAAGATCAACTTCATTCCCCAGATCCAACGGGTGAACGGCGTCGGTCAGGCCATGGTGTTCGGCTCGAAGGATTACTCCATGCGCATCTGGCTGAAGCCCGACCGCCTGGCGTCATACGGCCTGTCTGTACAGGAAGTGCTGGCCGCTGTGCGCGAACAAAACCTCGAGGCCGCTCCCGGCCGGTTGGGTGAGAACAGTCATGAGTCATTTGAATATGTCATCAAATACCGCGGCAAGTTCAACAAAGACTCGCAGTATGGTGAAATCATTCTGCGCGCCGATGAAGATGGCTCTGTTTTGCGTCTGCGCGACGTGGCACGTATTGAACTGGGCTCGTTCTCCTATAACCAAAACACCACCGTCAACGGCAAGCAAGGTATCGGTCTGGCAATCTTCCAGACGGCCGGCTCAAATGCCAACGACATTCAAACCGAAGTAAACGCATTGCTGGAAAAAGCGAAAGCCGACCTTCCGCAGGGCGTACAGGTGTTCACGATCTATAGCACCAAGGAATACCTGGACGAATCGATTAAACAGGTTACAACTACTCTTCTCGAGGCGTTCGTCCTCGTATTCCTTGTTGTATTTATATTCCTGCAAGACTTCCGCTCCACACTCATTCCGGCCATTGCGGTGCCCGTGGCAATCGTGGGTACATTCTTCTTCATGCAGCTCTTTGGGTTTACCATCAACCTGCTCACGCTGTTCGCCCTTGTACTGGCCATTGGTATTGTGGTCGACGACGCGATCGTGGTCGTAGAAGCCGTACACGCCAAGCTGCAGACCACTAAGCTACATCCTCGCGCCGCCACGCTGCAATCCATGACAGAGATATCCGGCGCGATTGTTTCTATCACATTGGTGATGTCAGCGGTGTTTATACCCGTAGGCTTTATGCAAGGCCCTGCCGGGGTATTCTACCGCCAGTTCGCGTTTACGCTCGCCATCGCCATTATCATCTCGGCGGTGAATGCCCTGACACTTAGCCCGGCGTTGTGTGCGCTGTTCCTCAAGCAGCATGCCGATCACGACGACCAGGGCCACGAGCGCCTGCCGTACCACAAGCGTTTCTTCCAGGCGTTTAACACAGGCTTCAGCGCCATGACCGAGAAGTATGTGCGCAGCCTCGCCTTCCTGACCCGCCGCAAGTGGATCACCGTCGGTGGCATTGCGCTTGTAACGCTGGGCAGCGTATGGATGCTGGTGACAACACCTACAGGCTTTATTCCGAACGAAGACCAAAGCTTCTTCGTATTCTCCATCACCATGCCTCCCGGCTCATCGTTGGAACGTACGCGGGAAGTGGTAAACAAGGTCGAGCACATCATGAAAGACCTCGACGCCACCAACCACTACCTCTCCGTGTCAGGCCTGAACATCATTACGAACTCCATCAGCTCGAACTATGCGGTGGGATTTGTAAAAATGAAGCCTCACAAAGATCGCGGGGAAGTCAAAGACATCAACGCCATCATGGGCATCGTGAACCAGAAGCTCGGCGCCATCAATGAAGCAAACATCTTTACCTTCATGATGCCGACCGTACCGGGCTTTAGTAACCTGTCGGGCTTTGAGCTGATCTTGCAGGACCGCACCGGCGGCTCGCTGCATACCCTGAACGAAACGGCACAAGGCCTGATCGGCGAGCTGATGAAGCGCCCCGAAATTGCCTTTGCCTTTACAACGTTCAACACCGCCAACCCGCAGTTCATGCTGAACATTGACGAGAAAAAAGCCAAGCAACTCGGCGTCTCGGTCAATGACGCGTTACAGACCCTGCAAGTATACTATGGCAGTACATTCGCGTCGGACTTCAACCGCTTTGGTAAATTCTACCGCGTGATCATGCAGGCCGACGCCGAGTTTCGCGACGATCCTACGTCACTCAAAGGCATGTTTGTAAAGAACTCCTTTGGCGAGATGGTACCGCTAAGCACGATCATCAGACTCGAACGTGTGTACGGTCCTGAAACCGTAACGCGCAATAACCTGTTCAACGCTGTTACCATCAACGGCGTGCCGAAGCCAGGCTATAGCTCGGGTGATGCCATCAAGGCCGTGGAAGAAGTGACCGCACAGTACCTGCCCCGTGGCTTTGGGTACGAGTGGGCCGGTATGACCAAAGAAGAGATCGCCTCCGGCGGACAAGCGGGCTTCATCTTCGCCCTGTGTCTCATCTTTGTATACTTCCTGCTGGCCGCACAGTATGAAAGCTACATCCTGCCCCTGTCGGTTATCCTGTCGATACCGCTGGGTATATTTGGTGTGTTCTTGTTCATACGCCTCTTTGGCATCGAGAACAACATCTATGTACAGGTAGGCCTCATCATGCTCATCGGCTTGTTGGCGAAGAACGCCATCCTGATCGTAGAGTATGCCGTACAACGGCGACGCGCCGGCATGGACCTCGTGGCCGCAGCACTGGAAGCAGCACGCTTGCGCCTGCGCCCGATCCTCATGACCTCGTTTGCCTTTATCGTAGGGCTGCTGCCGCTGATTCGCGCTACCGGTGCCTCGGCACTCGGTAACCGTTCCATCAGCACGGGTGCTGCCGGCGGTATGTTAACGGGTGTGGTGCTCGGCATCTTCGCCGTGCCTGTCCTCTTCGTCATTTTCCAATACCTTCAGGAGCGCGTTTCGGGTAAGAGCCCTGAAGCCTCTGCCGTAGAACCTACCTCAACGCTATAATCTTTCCGCACATGCGCAGAAATAAATATCTATCGACAAGTATATCCTTCGGACTGGCAGTCGCCCTTTTAGCGGGCTGCTCTGCCGGGAAGAACTATAAACGTCCCGAACTGAATGCCCCAACGCAATACGCTGCGGGCGCCAGCGACAGCAGCGCCGCGCTGCTGTCGTGGAAACAGTTCTTTCAAGACCCGACACTGGTCGGCCTGATCGACAAGGCGCTGGTCAGCAACTTCGATCTGCAACTGGCCATCCAACGGTTGGAAGCCGCACATGCCTACGCCAAACAGGCACGGTTGGCATGGCTTCCGTCGCTCAACGCACAAGGCACTGTATCGACCAATAATCCATCGAACAATAGCTTCACCGGCATACAATTGGGCTCAGTTCCTCCTCCCATTGGTCCCCTCCATCACCTCGAAGATTATACCCTCGGTGGTACGCTGTCATGGGAGATCGATGTGTGGGGCAAAATCCGCCGTCAAAAAGAAGCTGCTGTAGCAACCTACCTGCAGAGCTTCGAAGCACGCCGTGCCGTGCAAACCGGATTGGTCGCCTCGGTTGCCAACAACTACTACAACCTGGTAATGCTCGACGCACAGTTGGAAATCGCCACACGCAACGCCAACCTCAGCGACAGCATCGTGCAAATGATTCGCCTGCAAAAAACCGCCGGTGAAGTCACTGAACTGGCCGTGCAACAAGCCCTGTCACAACAGCAAACCGCTGCACTGCTGGTGCCGCAGCTGGAGCAGGCTATCACATTGCAAGAAAACGCACTACGCTTATTACTCGGCGACTGGCCCGGTGCCGTCACCCGCGGCACAGCGCTCGACAGCTTGCTGTCACAAGATTCGCTGGCCACCGGTGTGCCCGCAGATTTACTCCGCCTGCGCCCGGATGTACGCTCCAGCGAACTGGCACTGGTAGCCGCCAATGCGCGCGTCGGTGCGGCGCAGGGCGCTATGTACCCAGCCTTGAGTATCACCGCTACGGGCGGCCTAAACGCATTCGAAGCCTCCAACTGGTTTAAGACGCCGGCCTCGCTCTTCGGCACGCTGGCCGGTAACCTGACGCAACCCATCTTCCAGAAGCGTCAGCTACGTACGCAACTGGATGTAGCCCGCGTCGAGCGCGAGCAACGCGCGATCGAGTTTCGTCGCTCCGTGATGCAAGGTGTACACGAAGTCACCAACGCCCTGGTAAAAATCGAAAAATTGCAAACGCAGCAGACTGTTGCCGACGACCGCGTCGAGACACTCGACCAGGCTGTGAAAAATGCTCGACTGCTATTCCGCAGCGGTATGGCGAACTACCTGGAAGTTGTGACCGCACAAAGCCGCGCACTGCAGGCCGAACTTGAGCAAGCCACCATCACCCGCCAGCACCTTAGCGCACAAGTCGAGCTATACCAGTCACTCGGCGGCGGCTGGCAGTAACACCGACAGATTTCTATAAAAAGAGAGCTTACCGAAATTTACGGTAAGCTCTCTTTTTTAATCGTGATCGTCCTTCCTTACAATGCGTTAATTGCGGCATCCATCCATACCATACGCTGGCGAAGCCAGTTTTTCAGGTAATCGACCTCTCCTTCGTACGAACCTGGAATCACAGCGTTCGGCCATACATAGACTTCGAGGATGGGCCAGCGCAAAAAGTTGTTCTGCTGTGTTGCCGAAAGAAGACCGGCGGTTTCATCAATAAATGTGGTCGTTACCGGCGTAATAACACTGGCACGTACGGTATTCCACCGATCTTTTAACCGCTGTACAAAGGCCGGATCCTGGAGGAGCCGGTTAATCCAGGCCGCATCGCGTATCCACCACCCTTCCGGGTTTTCATTTCCGTTGTAATCGATATTGCCCATGGCGATATCAAAGTCCCATAGCGGGCCCATATTCAGTTTCTTCCCGCGGTCCTTATACATATACACGCTGCTGAAAAAGACCCCATCGTTGTTACGCGCGAGCTCCGTCACGATATACCAATCGATAAAAGTGTCAACATTCAGGTATGCGGCATACCCCGTTACCGGGTCGGCGAAGGCGTCGCCGTACAACACGTCTTCCGTCTGTTGTATATACTGGGTGATATAGGCCTGCTGCTCGGCGGTGGCATCAGACTTCAAACAGAAAGCAACACCCTGGGTGGTGGTGAAGCAATATGTTTCGTCGTAGCGTTTATCGACTTCCAGTAAATATCCACCCGTTATCTTCGTGGCGTCGACGTCGTCTTCATCCAGCTCTTTGATATCGACCCGATCTTTGTTTACTTCCACCTGTTCGGTCAGAAGATAATTACCGAGAAATTCACCATTCAGTGTCACTTCGACAAATTGCGTCGGCAAGGTAAAAGGCATACCTAACCGGCGACCTAACTCATAGGAGACGTGATTCCGCATCAGGCTTTTGTCCGAATAGTTGGCCAGCAACACCCAATCTTTCGACGCGGGCATACCCAACCACGAGGCTTTACTGTCCAGCTTGATGCGATAGGGCTTTTTAGGCAGCGTCCAGGTACTATTTCCGCGCCCCTTGATGCGCATACGGCCTTCGTACGGCATGTCTGCGTTCGTGATTTTCACCGAGCCATTGACATAATCGTCTGTCGATGTGATGCCCACGCCGTCGTCGGTGGTAATGGAGATCTGCGGCAGGCTGGTTTGTTGATACAGGTAAATCTTATAGTCTCGCAGTGTTCCGTCTTCTGCTTCGACGGTATATACTACCGCGCGGGAATAGTCATCACCGGCATTGGGCTCCGACATGCTTCTAAGCGTTGTTGCCCCCGCCGATGTCGTCACCGTGGCAACCAGTGCGCTCAGGTCGGTGCCCTCCGGCGCGAACCCGATAATACGATCGCCTTGCACCGTGAGGGACACGTCTTCGTGCAGTGCCCCTGGGTTCTTTGCCGCTTCGAACGTAAATGCATGTATTTCCGCCAGCGGGCTGAGGTCCCGGTCCACCATCACCCATTGCTGGTGTGCGATGTCTTCGTTCACCACCTTGTATAGCACGGGTCTGGTAAAATCGTTGGCAGAGATGCCGCTCTGTTGGCTTGCGCCGCCCACCAGTATATCGGTACCGGTATACGTAAAAGAGGCTACCAGCGACGACAGGTCGGTATAATAGGGCAGCCGGCCGGTGATGGTGTCGCCGTGAATGGTCAGGGTAATATCTTCCGGCAGATCAGGGTTATCGGCAACCTTGAACGAAAAGGTCTCCACCAGCGGCGTGACGACGGCGACGGACTTATATTCCGGATCGTCGTCTTTACATTGCTGGAAAATGAAGGGGATCAGCAGCATCCATAAAAGATGCCGTACGCGGCGAAGCGCGGGATACAACTCAGACATGGTGGTCAGGATAGGTTTACAAGAGTAAAGGTAACACTTCTCATTGAATTTTGGGGAAGACTCTAACGCGCTTACCTTTTCCTAACCCTCGTTAGTGTAATCGCCCGCTTCTACGTATTTTTGTGCATAACAACCGATTTTTCATGCGTTCCGACACGATAACAGCCAGTAAAACTGAGAAAAAAGAGCCTGTTGCAGCGGGCCACACGGTGCAGGAGCCTTACGAACCGCAACACAAGGTGCGGATCGTCACGGCGGCCAGTCTTTTTGACGGCCACGATGCAGCGATCAACATCATGCGGCGGATCATCCAGACCACCGGCTGCGAAGTAATTCACCTGGGGCACGACCGCAGCGTGGAAGAAGTGGTGAACACCGCCATTCAGGAAGATGCACACGCCATAGCCATGACCAGCTACCAGGGCGGGCATACGGAATACTTTAAATACATGTACGACCTCTTGCAAGAGAAGGGCGCAAGCCACATCCGCATCTTTGGCGGCGGTGGCGGCGTGATCCTGCCGGAAGAGATCCGCGAGCTGATGGACTATGGCATCACCCGCATCTACACACCCGACGACGGCCGCGCCATGGGCCTGCAGGGCATGATCAACGACCTCGTTGAAAAGAGCGACTACCCTACCGGCGAGACCATCTCCAACGACATCACGCAGCTGACAACTTCCGACCACCCCGCACTGGCGCGGTTGATCTCCGCCGCCGAAAACTTCTACGACAAACACCAGGACGTTTTCAAAAAAGTAAACGAAAAGGCCGCCACGTCTACAGCCCCGGTACTGGGCATCACCGGCACCGGTGGCGCGGGTAAATCATCGATGGTAGACGAGATCGTACGCCGTTTCCTGATCGACTTTAAAGACAAGACGCTCGGCATCATTTCCGTCGATCCTTCCAAACGCAAAACGGGCGGCGCACTCCTGGGCGATCGTATCCGCATGAACGCCATCAACAACCCGCGCGTATTCATGCGTTCCCTGGCGACGCGCCAAAGCAACCTGGCGTTGTCTGCCTATGTAAAAGAAGCCATACAATCGCTCAAAGCCGCCGGCTTTGACCTGATCATACTCGAGACCTCCGGCATTGGCCAAAGCGACACGGAAATACTCGACCACAGCGATGTGTCCCTCTATATCATGACACCCGAGTACGGCGCCGCCACACAGCTGGAGAAGATCGACATGCTCGACTTCGCCGACGTCATTGCCCTGAACAAGTTCGACAAACGCGGCGCGCTCGACGCCCTGCGCGATGTCAAGAAACAATACCAACGCAACCACCAATTGTGGAACAGCCCCGCAGAAGGCATGCCCGTATTCGGCACCATCGCCTCACAATTCAACGACCCCGGCACGAACCAGCTCTATAAGCACGTGATGGATACCATCGCTGAAAAAACTGGCGCACCCCTGCAATCATCGTTCGAGATCACACGCGAGATGTCGGAGAAGATCTTTGTTATCCCGCCACACCGCACCCGCTACCTGAGCGAAATCTCCGAAAACAACCGCAGCTACGACAGCTGGGTCAAAGACCAGGCAACCATCGCCCAGAAGCTATACGCCCTGCGTACGTCGATGGACACCGTACGCGCGCTGGCCCCCGACGACAAAGACCGCCTCATAAAAGGCCTGGAAGAACAATTTGAAAAGCTCAAGCTAGACCTCGATCCGCGCAATTGGAAGCTGCTCGAAAACTGGCCTGCACGCGTAGCCCAGTATAAAGGCCCGCTGTTTAAATTCAAAGTGCGCGACAAAGAGATCGGCATCAAGACACACGCAGAATCTTTATCGCAGGTACAGATACCCAAGGTTGCGCTGCCGCGCTACGAAGCCTGGGGCGATCTGCTGCAGTGGAATCTGCAAGAGAGCGTGCCCGGCGAGTTTCCGTATACCGCCGGTATATATCCCTTCAAACGCGAAGGCGAAGACCCCACCCGCATGTTCGCCGGCGAAGGCGGCCCCGAGCGTACCAACCGCCGCTTCCACTACGTAAGCATGGCGATGCCCGCCAAACGACTGTCGACCGCATTCGACTCGGTAACACTCTACGGCAACGACCCCGACTACCGCCCCGACATCTACGGCAAGATCGG
>JAESGK010000652.1_pt1 | contig 11871 bp, 9 predicted proteins | sample 9269681 | NCBI WGS metagenome assembly JAESGK01 (sample SAMN14515347, study PRJNA621673) | algae metagenome | isolation source: Timaviella obliquedivisa GSE-PSE-MK23-08B and co-occurring heterotrophs from... | place: USA: Grand Staircase Escalante National Monument, Utah | collected 2006-08-15
GTGTGCAGACCAGTTTTGCTTCCAGCCTGAAATGTAACGGTTCCAAAATCCCAAGCATATGCCGCATTAGGAATGCATGGATTATCCAGTGCATCAAACTGGACTTGAGTATTTCTGTAATAATAATTCGAGCTTACACCGAAAACTGCACGCAATGCGAGCATTTGTCTGCTATATGTATATGTGTTCTTTGCGAGAATATTGTTGTCCTGATCAAAGGTATGCAGAACACGCCCGAGGCCATCATAAACCACGTTTACAGTCGTTCCATTTGCTTCTGTGGTAGCCGACTGCCCAAAAGGTAGATTGTATGTGGTAGTTGTAACATTCGCATGTTCCGGGTAAAACACGACATCGTCGAGTGTAGGGACAAGGGTTGGAGATGAGGTGCCGGGAGACGAAATGGATTGGCCTGAGAGTTGGATTACAAAGGAACCAGGTGCATTAGTAACCGGTATGACTTTCTTAATCAACTGAAAGCCGGTACTGGCAGGTACTGTCAACACTTCACTGTAGTAGGTGGTGGACAGGTCCACACTTTTGATGTTTACCACGATGTTCAGATTTGTTAGATTCTTGATCCAGAAACCGAGGTAATAGCGATCTCCTTGACGGGAGATCGTTTTTTGCAGGGTTGCATAGGGATGTAGGCCTTTGACACCCGTGCGTGGCGCGGAGTAAAATGCGTTCGTTACCTGAAACGCGTCGTTGGTGCTGGTTTCAAAATCTGAAAAGGCAAATTCGCCGTGTCGGGCATTGGCCACTTCCGCAATTGGCACGGTCTGGTTAAAGCCCCAAGTGGTTGCCGATGGTCGGCGATCTGATCCGATCGATCCCAGTGGCCTGTCAAACGCATCATAGTCACTGATGGTCATCACGGTATCCATTCGCGGGTCGGCCTTCAGATAGTATGTGCCATTGCGTAGCTCCATGGAAAGCGGTGCATAGTCCGTTACCGGTTGGGCCACGGCTAGAGAGAGTTGTTGCTGCAGAAGCACTTTGCCGGGTTTGGCGAAGTCGTTAAACTTCATCAAGGCAGCGCCCATCACTTTTTGTATTCCCGTAGGTGGCTGAATATATTCAATGCGTTCGATGGGAGCGCTATGCCTGAAGCGGGCGGGATCTTGCAGATCTTTTATGCGCAATAGCGCGTTCTCTGACGCGGCAGGTATATTCGTTATATCCTGGGGGTAATTGAGCCGCGTAGTATAAATTGTACCACCACCGACAGTGCGTTGTATGCGGTTCAGCATCCTGTGCTGGAGGCTTTCATAAAAATACTCCGTAGACTCCGTCATAGATGTTGCCTCGTTGCCCCCGACATAAGAGGTAATCGACTCTTTACTCAACACTGTGGTATAATCGACGGGTAGGTAATATTTTCCGTAAAAGTAAATTGGCTCGCTACTGTTGGGATAACGCTCGTATTGAATGCCCCAAATCTTAAAGGGCTGCGTACCCGACTTATAAACATTCTGGTAGGTATTGTTTGTAATGCGAACAAGCTGTCCTGCTTCATCGCGTTCGGCTTTACTGAGCACAAGGCCTCTTTCGTGATGTAGGCGGGGATTGACCGAAAAAGGAAAACTCCATACTCCTCCCGTTTGTACGATACCCATAACCGGACACGCAGTGGACCGGGCGAATTTATTTTCGGTTGCCGTCCATTGACCATTGCTTGCTTCACTATAGACGCCCGGCACGCTGAATTTGTATTGTGCTGAACCCTCACCTGACCTTTTCACGGTTACATATTGATAGGCGATCGGGTTCTCGCCCGTCACAGCTTCGGGTGACAAATCGAAATCCGTGCGTATCGTAAAGTATTTCCAAAGCTCACTGGTTGTTTTGGTGGCCGCCAGGGTTGCATAACTACGGTCCAAGGATGCATTGTCCATACCTGTCGGATTCCTATAACGCCAGGCGGGCATAAGAAATTGGGGTGTGGAAATCAACCTCCCTGACGACTTTCCTGTAGCGGGATCACTATAGTCGAACGCTTTGGTAAGCAGCCCCGGATTGTTCATGCCATCATACTGTGTAATGGATTTAATACGAAGTCCGCCGCAGGGCCGCGTGGCGTCCGCGCGGGCATCGTAGTAACTATTGGCTTCATATTGGAGTACCGTAACGCTGCCCGTAGGCATGGTAATGCGGTTGAGCGTTCCGATCTTCATAAAGCTCTCGTCCGTTTCCCGATTATCGCCAGGGATCACAATTTCCGTTCCCGTATATCCGGGGATAGGATATATCCGGACGCGGTGTTCGGCCGGTTCACTGGGATATACGTATAATTGGGGAAATTCACCCCTCTTTCCATTGTAGTAGCCCCAGAAATCCCGTTCCCCTTTGGATGTACTAGGCAGTTGTATCTGATTATGCTTTAAGCCAATATAATCGAATTGATAGGGCGGTATTCTATCGCACCCAGCCTGCTCACTCACATCGAGAAGAAGGCTACTATTATCATTGATTGCTCCGGTATTTAAGAAGGCATACCGCATCGAGAATTCCTTTACTAACTCGCTACCGGCAGGACGCCTGCTGTCTAAAATGAGTACCTTATCAAGTTTATCGGACATGCTGTTTCTAAATTCGATCTTCTGACCCGAGGAGGCCTCGATAGAATTCAACCAATAGCGCTGGCTTTCCTCAATGATCTTATATGCTAAAATCGCCTTATATGATTGCAGGTCGTCATAATAAATTGCAAGCTGTTTGTATTCCGCTGGGGGCAATAAGGGTGCAGAAAGGAGACTATATGAAAAATTCAAGTAGCCCCCGGACGGAGACTCAATACGGGTTATCTTCCACTCGGCGTTATATGCCTTCTCCGATTTATACAAATCGTATTCCCGCCATAAGTAGCTAACCGCATCTGGACCTTTTTCTATCAATTTGGTGACCTGCACGGCCCTGCCAAAGGTGTAAACGAAACCGTCATTGGTTTTAATGGTGAAGCTTTGAATTTTCTTATCTGTTGCAGATACGGTGGTATATGTAATCGCTATATCCTGGTACGGGATCGTGTGTATCGTGGGGTTAGGTGAATTGTTGAAAACAAAGGAGCCGGAGTATTGACCGAAGGAGTAATTGAACACATCCGGCTCGGAATCTTCCAGCCCGTTGTGTAGCGCGTTTAGCTTCAGGAAATCGGCTTGCTCGTCGGAGCAACTGGCAGCACTAAGATCTGCGGAAGCCGAGAGCAGGGCCGGGTTTGTCGCAACGCTTACCCCGGACGCATTTTGATAGAGCCACCCTGTACCCTGGCCGGTGGTGTTACTTTTAAAATCATCCGGGAGTCCTTTTAGTACGCGGACGATAGACGGCGCTCCCTGGAAGCTCCATCCCAATCCATAAAAACCCTCATCTTCCTGTAACTTTACGCCGTTGGCATTGTAAAACAATTTTACCGGATGTACGATATCGTGGGCCGTTAAAGTCCAGAAAGGAATATTAATCGTCGGCGTGCCTGTGTACATGTCCACGGGAATTTCAGGTTGAGCATACAATTTTGGAGATAACAATGCAAAAAACAGGATAAATAGAACACATCCTCTTATCATGAATATACAGGTTAGATCGTATTTACTATAGCTAACATTGATGCAGCGAAAACGTGAAAGCTATTTCTTCTTTCTAAATTTATACAAAAAAATCTTCATCTTTTCGAAAATATGAATTTTTTTCTTCTCACTTCACCATAATCGTTTACTATCAAAAAACATGTAACCCTGATGGCTATGCTCAATGGGTAACGGGCACCTTCATTGATAACCTTCTATGGAGAAAGCTATCGTGGTGGAAATCCAGCTGAGTCTTGGAGTGCTGACCAAAATGGATCACGCCTCTGAGGTTGCTCAACTACAGGATGACTGGAACAAATTCCTTTCCACTACAAAGAACCCCATTTTGACTAATTACTCTTATTATTTTTCCGCAACACCTCATTGAGGAGCAATAACGTTTTTGAAGGCTGCAAGATGATAGACCAGCGAATCTACAGCGATCAGCTCACAAAATTTTCGAATCCAATTTTCAAAATGCTCAACGAGGCCCGGAATAAAATACTTCAGCAGCCAGAACAATTTCAGGCCTGGGAGAGGCTACCATCCGGGCACTCGAAAAAACGCTTTAGGATGAACTATGCTCGCTCATGCTCTATCCTATCGCCTGCAAGAGATCAAAAAAGAAGGTCCTCTTCAGTTTCCTCCGCCTCTCGACGGTTCCATTGAAATCAACCAAGCTAGCCCCCGATTCATGCTAATTCCAAAAATTCTAAAAGCTTGTCTTCTCCCCTATACATCATCTGCAGATGAGGTCTGATACAATCAGCGTATTTAAATTGCTCTACCCATTTTACGAAAAAATGAAGCATCGAGTCCAAGGAAACATTTTAACAGTTTGTCACTGAAACGTGCTAGTTCCAAATAGATACTCCTTCATCGCCTAACCAAATCGAAACATCCCTAACAATCCCGATACAGAAATGCATTTTTATGGATTCTTCGGGATGTTTAGGGAAATATTGTTATTACTTTGTTACTCATATCGGCAACTCGCTGACTATCAGGCTTGGTTAACTATTGTATTGGGAAGTACCGCTACCTTGGCAAACTCCAGGCTGGAGCTGATGTCAATGCCGATACCCTTCTTGATACCGCGGCCGCTTTTGGTGGTAATAAGAATAACACCGTTGGCCGCACGCGAGCCATAGAGTGCCGCCGCGTTGGCGCCCTTTAACACCGTGATCGACGCAATATCATTGGGGTTGATATCCGCTACAGCATCGCCGTAATCAGTACCACCAAAACCGGCTTCTACAGAACGTACACCGCTGCCGCTACCGGGAGGCACGCCGTTATAGTTCGAGTTATCGATAGGAGTACCGTCTACCACATACAGCGGACGGTTGTCACCGGTAATAGACTTGATACCGCGGATCATGATCTGCGTACTACCGCCGAGGGAACCGGGCGAACCGTTTACGGCGACACCGGCAATTTTACCCGAAAGGGAGTTTACAAAGTTGTTGGTCTTTACATCCGACACCGCTGAACCATCAACCTGCTGCACAGCATAACCAATGGAGCGTTTGTCGCGTGGAATGTTCAGGGCTGTCACGACCACTTCGCTAAGTTGCCGAATGTCGCTGGTCATTTGTACATCTACAGTGGAGCGGTCTCCGATTTCCACTTCTTGTGTAGCCAATCCGATAAACGTAAAAACAAGTACGTTGCTGCCGGACGGCACCGATAAAGTATAATTACCATCCGTGTCGGTAACAGTACCGTTGGTGGTACCTTTTACCAACACATTTACGCCGGGCAAGCCTGTGCCATCTTCCGGAGACGTAATTCGTCCCGCGATGGTTCGGTCTTGTGCCCATGCTTCATGAACGAGCATGAGGGATGCCGTCACGAATGCGAGTAGCATTCTTTTCATAGGTAAGGGAGTTTAGGTTAATGAATTATTATTCTGTATACCAAACTTATCGCAAAATATTCAACCTTAAAACAACACTACCGCAAAACGTTGTATCGAATAAGTGGACTAAATACCCCATATTGGGTTACTGGCCATTTCAAACGATTTAGGGCGCCGAAAAAGTCTTTAAAATTTTTACAAGGGATGAAAAAAAATATACACCTAAGTTAAGGTATAGAGTATGCTTCCCAATTTATACCAGTATACCTTAAAAATCAGGGTAAGATATAATGAGCCCATTTCACCAGCCACCTTGACCTGATGGATCAACCATAGCTAAAAACCTGCCGATTCGTAACCACGTAGTATTTCTGGCACAGGTGTTAGCGCCGAGCGAAGCGTAGGTGCGCACCTGCGTCAGTCCCGATCTTATCGGGGTGCCCAGTATGGAGGCAGTCTCCGACTGCCGGACGGTAACGTAGTAACTTAGGTAGCCATACAATCACACCAGCTCAGACGGCATCCTCAGCTCTACAGATTAGAGAACCACCCCAGCAGAAATGTGTGGATGTCAATGCCAGAAAATCAATGACGGCTATTTCTCGGCTTTCAAGCGCCGGTTGTACTCTTGTTGTATTCTATTAATGGACGCTTCAAACAGCGGACGGTCGGCAAACATCTCGGGTTTATACGGATCGCCCGGCTTGCGTTTATCGTGCAGGTCAAACTGTCCCGCATGTGCGGCCACCCAAAGATCAAACGGCTGCTTCTTCAGCACCTCGAGTGTATGGCGATAATCTTTACCCACGTGTGGATACGCCGCCATGCCTTTCAAGCGTGTCTCCGACAAGATACTGGGTATATTTACAATCAACACTTTCCAGGCGCGCTTGTCGTCGCGGGTGTCCAACAGAAAGCTGGTTGACCCTTTGGTATGCCCCGGGTGATGAAGTACCCGTAGCGTTGTCGTACCAAGGCGGATCGTGTCACCATCGTGCAGTAACCGGTCGGCCTTTAAGCCCACAAACGTCGGCCCGTTGCCACCCATTATAAAGTCCGAGCTGCCGCCATCGGCCAGCACCGCAGCGTCGGCTTCCTCTACCATCATACGCGCGCCCGTAATCTTTTTGATCTCGGCCATGCCGGCCACGTGGTCGTAGTGCGCCTGGTTTGTAAGCAAGATTTTGATGTCGCTAAAGTTAAAGCCCAGGGCCTCGACGTTTTTGCGGATCATCGGCACCGACTCCGCCAGTCCGGTATTGATAAGAAAGTGCCCCTTCGGCGTGGTGATCAGGTAAGACGCCAGGTCATACGTGCCCACGTAATACAAGTTACCGGCAATGCGAAACGGCTCATAGGGTTTCGACCACGCAGAGTCGTTCCAGGGCAGCGGTGCAAGCTGTTGTGCTGTAGAAAAAAAAACGACGGCCAGCAGGCACACCGTCAGGCAGAGACGAAGGGATGTAAACATGATCATGGATTTCGCTATAAAGATTATAAAAAATCTTTATACTTTTAATTTTTACTTGATGGATCGTATCACCCTCACGCCCGAACAAGCTCGCAAGATCATTCTACACGCCGCAGGACTGTGGAAGCGTGCGCCCTTTGGCAAGGGCAAAGAAGCCGTATACAAATTCATCGACCACCTGGGCTTTCTCCAGATCGACAGCAACTACGTCGTGGAGCGCGCCCATCACCACGTCATCGCCACCCGCGTGCCGGGCTACCAACCCGAGTGGATCGACTCTCTGCAAGGCGACGGCAAAGTATATGAATTCTGGACCTTTGCCACCGGCTACATGCCCATGCACGCCTATCGGTTCTCGCTGCCTGTACACGCAGCGTTTGACGACCGATACGAAGTGGCACCCACAGAGACCACGCTCCAGCGCAAGATCCTCGACCGCATCGGACGCGAAGGCCCGCTCATGGCCCGCGACTTCGAAAACGACCGCACTACCAAAAGCACCGGCTGGTGGGACTGGCGCCCCTCTAAGCGCGCCCTCGAACACCTGCACCTCAGCGGTAAGCTTATCACGCTACGCAAAAAAGATTTTCAGAAGGTATACGACCTGCCCGAAAATGTGCTGCCTGCCGACCTCGACCTCACACCCCCGACCGACGACGAGTTCACGCACCATGCCATCCACCGCGCGCTCAAAGCCCTCGGTGTCGCCTCGCTAAAAGATATAGCCTATACATGCCGGTTTGTAAAGATGCCGTGGAAGACAGCCATACAGCAGTTGGTTGACACAGGCAAAGTATGCGCGGTGGACGTCACCGGGCTGAAAGGCGGACCATACTACATGCTCCCCGAATACCGGAAAAAGTCGATCACCCTGTCCGGTAATGTTTTTATTCTCTCGCCATTTGACATTCTCAACGTGCTGCGGCACCGCCTGCGCGACTTCTTTGAATTTGACTACCAGGTGGAATGTTTTGTACCCGAGGCAAAACGTAAGTATGGTTACTTCTCGTTGCCGATCCTGATCGGCGACAAGTTTGTAGCGCGCATGGACTCCAAGGCCGACCGAAAGAAACGTACTTTACAGATAAATAACCTACACTTCGAATCCCTCAAACGAACAAAGGCCATGATCGCCGATATAGGGGAAGCTATTCAGGAATTTGCCAAATTCAACCAATGCGAAGCCATCGTGCTACACAAATGCAACGACAAGGCTGTGCTCAAAACCCTCCGCCAGCAGCTTTCGGAGTAATAGAAAAATTTATTGGAATAACGTCTTCAGCCCGGCATCACCGTCGTCCAGGAATTCGGTGATGTGTTTGCCCTCATTATTATAGGTATCCTTTTCAGCCCCGGCTGCCAGGAGCATACGTATACAATCTACCTGGTTCCGTCGATTCCGGCCACCGAGGTGTTTATAGCCATGCACCGCCCAGAGCAAGGGCGTGCTTTTGCGGTCGGCACAGCGAAGGTGTATATCGGCACCGCCACGGATGAGTCGGTCGACAAGCTTCTCAACACCAGTCCACGCCGCCCAATGGAGTGCCGTAGCGCCACCACCGCCAACGTGGCGAATCGTGGCACCCTGGTCGGCATACAAAATCCCGGTTTGCTCCGCCAACAGACTCGCAGCCGTCATCAGCGGCGTATCCTGGTGCGCAATCAGTCCGAACCCGTCAATGTTGGCACCGTGGTCCAGGAAGATCCACGCCAGCTTCACGGCATCGTCGTCGGAATACGTGCCCGTAAAAACGCCGTCGCAGATCCGGTGTAACGGATGTGCCAGTGTCTGATTCCTTTCATCAAAGGGAAGTCCTTCATTGGCCGCCCCCGGATTTTCCGAAAGCGCCCGCCGTAGTCCGTCGTAGTCGAGTGAATTCATCAACATCCTGATCGCTGCCATAGGCGGAAGATATCACTAATTCCGGCCTCGACGAAGTAAGCCTATCCACATGTGACATAACCCCTATTTTTTGTGACGAACAGAATATTGAGAGAAAAAAGAAGCCGCCCGGTAGGGGCAGCCGCTTACATTAGCTTCCAAAACGGGCTATCAGATGGCGCGATAGTCCCAAAATGGGGGGCATCTTAAAGGTCGTTTACACGCTGCAGGCTATCCACCTTGGGTTTGATCTCCACCAGGATGGCGGCCGCCCGGCCATAGTTTGGATCTTCCTGCCTGACCTTCGTCAGACTGGTATAGGCTGCTTCGTAGTTCTTCTTACGATAATTTTCCACGCCATAGCGGAAATGATCGATCGGAAACAATATGCTGAGGACAACAATGAAAACAGTAAAGCCAACAAAGCCCAGCAAAGTCCTTTTGCTGAAGAGGCTCTTTTCCTTCTCGGGGGTAGACATGATTTAGTAGGTATAGTATTGCACAAATCACAGACGCATTTTTCATGCCAAAGAAACGAGGTAAGATCTCAGCTCGCTAAAATTCCGATTTGTACAGGTCAAGAAAGAATAGCCATATACAAAAACGAGAAACCCCGCGACGGACCTGCCGTGCGGGGTTTCTTATGCTTATAGCAAGATTATTACAGGTTCATCCCACCGGATACCTCCAGGCGCTGTGCCGTGATCCACCGCGCCTGCTCCGTACACAGGAACGCGACCACACCACCGATATCTTCCGGTAAGCCTACACGCCCAAGCGCTGTCTTTTCGGCCAGGTGTTTATTCACGTGAGCATTGTCGCGCACCACGCCGCCGCCAAAGTCAGTTTCAATCGCACCCGGTGCCACCGTGTTGACGGTGATGCCCCGCGCGCCCAGCTCCTTCGCCTGGTACCGCGTCAGCACTTCAATACCTCCCTTCATCGCCGCATAAGCGGCATACCCCGGCTCGGAGAACCGCGCCAGACCACTCGAGATATTGATCAAGCGTCCACCGTTGTTCAGGATCGGCAACGCATGTTGTGTCAGAAAGAACGGCGCCTTGAAGTGAATAGTAAAGAGCTCGTCGAGCTGCGCCTCCGTGGTGTCGGCAAATGCTGCATACACACCTATGCCAGCGTTGTTCACCAGAAAGTCAAAGGCCTCTGCTTGAAATGTACTTTTCAGCGTCGCCTTCAGCTGACCGAAGAACGGTTCGAAGTTTTTGCTGTCGCCAACATTCAGTTGCAGTGCTGCCGCCTTCACCTTCAACCCTTGCAGTTGTGCCACCACGGCATCGGCTTCCTTTTGCGCTGTATTATAGGTAATGATTACGTCGATTCCGTTTTCAGCCAGGTTCAGCGCCATGTCTTTTCCCAGCCCACGGCTCCCACCCGTGACCAGGGCAATCTTGTTCTTAGATTCCATCGTTTTGTTGTAATTAATTGTAACACAAAGATGGCAGGCATTGCCCCCGCGGCATTTGCGAGGATCAATCGAAGATTTGCGAATTTCAAATAAGGGCGATTCGCCCACCGGCTAAGCGCGGAAAGCAAGCGGTGTCAGGGCCGTGTGCTTCTTAAAGAAGTTCGAAAAGTGCGCCACCTCTTCAAAGCCCAGCGAATACGAGATCTCGGACACGGTCCAATGGCTATTTTTTAACATGATCTTAGCTTCTTGCAAAATGCGATCGCTGATGATCTTTGTTGTAGTAGAGCCCGTAGACTCCTTTAATACTTTATTCAGGTGATTGACATGTATTGCAAGCCGGTCGGCATAATCCTTCGGCGTACGCAAGGCAAGCGATTGCTGCTGCGGCACCACCGGAAACTGCCGCTCCAGCAATTCCGTAAACAACGACGACACCCTGGCCGACGCCCCATGTGCCGCCGGCACGGTAGCTCCCGGCCGCAGCTTCTGCCCATAATGGATCAGCTCCATCACATAATTCCGCAGTAAATCATACTTATAGGCATAGTCCGATGCAACCTCCTTCCGAATCCGCCGAAAGATATCCCCTATATCCGCCGCCTCATCATCCGAAATCTCAAACACCGGAAAACCCCCGGGTTGGAACAGCGGCAGATTATCCAGCGTCAAACCATGTTGCGTCTTATTAATAAACTCACCCGTAAAAATACAGAACGCCCCCTGCTGCTTTTCACCTTGCGGCAACCAATGATACGGCACCTTCGGCGTAGCAAAGAGCAGGGCCTGCTTCTCAATCTGAATCACCTTATCCGCATACTCCGCCCGATTAGCACCCTGTATAAAACTGATCTTATAATACGCCCGTCGATCATACGGCATCGCCATCGGCTTCCCCGCCACCGCCGCCAAATCAAACACATTAAAATGCCCCTGATGCTGGTTCCCCTCCGGCACCGGCATTCCGGCATCTCCCTTCCCCGCATCCTGCAGTTGCTTATAAAACTCCTCGACGCTTACAATTTTCATAAGTGATGTCAGTAGCGTTTTCTATTGGATCGATCAATTTTTGATATATGAAACCAGATCATCAAACTCGTTTGGAGGTCTATTACAAGAGATTAATCAACGAACGGAAAGTCTGAAAAATTGTAAACATATCCGCTTAAGTCTAAGCCGGAACATTCAACCTTATTATCGGAGTAAGAGAAATATAAATTTAGATTGTCTCTATGTTCTGAGCCAATATGATTGTTCTGCCAATGGCTAAGCAGAAAGTCCTGACGAATAATTAGCGGTTGAGTCCAGCGGTCTCCATGTCTTGCAATGAATACGTAGTGGACCAGGATACTGGAGATATTTTTAAGTTGAGGCAGAGGAATATTGAATTGTCCACTGAAGTTGTTTAGTCGAGGTGTAGACATAGATGTCTTAACTTGCACACGGCGAAGCGTTCCGTTTTCATCCTGAACGACAAAAATATCATCGCCTATATCGACTTCCGGAATAGCGACATTCCATCCGCGTATTAGAAATTCAGACATAACGGTTAAATGCCCTGCCTTGCCAAGGTAGAGGTTATAGTTTTTTTTCACGCGGCTATCTTGTGTAGGACTTCCCCGGTTTGTGTATCAATGAATACGATTTCATTTACCTTTTCTCGAA
>JAESGK010000655.1_pt1 | contig 11794 bp, 10 predicted proteins | sample 9269681 | NCBI WGS metagenome assembly JAESGK01 (sample SAMN14515347, study PRJNA621673) | algae metagenome | isolation source: Timaviella obliquedivisa GSE-PSE-MK23-08B and co-occurring heterotrophs from... | place: USA: Grand Staircase Escalante National Monument, Utah | collected 2006-08-15
TTAGCATCTCGAATGCACTCTGCGGGTCGACGGAGTCTTTATACTTTTTATACAGATCAGACTGGGTCAGTACCTGATTGTATTCATCTGTCGTTAGCGGCCCCATAAACGATGCCGGCGGTGACAAGTGTGCCACGACAGTCTCTGTTGGTATACCTTTTTCGTTCAGCACTGTAATGAAAGCCTGGCCAATACCCAACTGCGTGAACTGTTGTTCCATATCGTAGAAAGCCGATTTTGGAAAGGTTTTGATCGTTTCCCGCAAGGCCTTGGCATCATTGGGCGTAAAGGCGCGGATCACATGTTGTACGCGGTTGCCAAGCTGCGCCAGTACGGACGGTGGTATATCTTGTGTCACCTGCGTGCAGAAGAACACCCCAACCCCTTTGGAGCGAATGAGGCGGATGATCTGGTCGATCTGGTCCAGGAATACTTTAGGAGCGTCTTTAAACAGCAAGTGCGCTTCGTCGAGGAAAAATACCAGCTTGGGCTTGTCGAGATCGCCGGCCTCGGGCATGCGCTGGTATATTTCTACCAGCAACGCCAGCAGGAAAGTAGAGAATATAGCAGGCTGATGTTGTACATCCGATACGTTCAGTAAGCTAATAACACCCTGGCCGTCTACCTTTCCGAAAAGGTCCTCGATATCGAACGACGTTTCACCAAAGAGCTGGTCGATGCCTTGCTGTTCGAGAGCAACAATCTTGCGCAAGATAGTGCTCGCGGTAGCCGAAGAGATCTTGCCGTAGTCGCTTTTGATCTCCGCTGCGCCGGGACCTTCCGTTAGGTGGTTGAGCACCTTCTTCAGGTCTTTAAAATCGACGATGGGCAATGATTTATCATCGGCATATTTAAAGAGGATGTTCAACACCCCCGACTGTGTTTCGTTCAGCTCGAGGATCTTGCTGAGCAAGGCCGGGCCGAACTCCGTCACCGTGGCACGCATCTGTGCACCAAGCTTGCCGCTAAGCGAGTATATTTCTACGGGGAAACCTGTGGGTGTATAGTCGATGCCGATGGCCTGTGTGCGTTCGGTGATCTTATCGTTTACGATGCCTTCCCTGGCCATGCCCGAAAGATCGCCTTTCATGTCGGGCATAAACACTGACACTCCGGCGGCGGAGAGCTGTTCGGCCATGAGCTGGAGTGTGCGGGTTTTACCAGAGCCGGTAGCACCTGTTACCAGACCGTGACGGTTCATCATACGCAACGGCAGGTTTACTTTGGCGGCTGCAACGACCTCGCTTTGATAGACACCGGCGCCAAGGCAAATACACGGCAAATTGGTGGCATACGCTTTGGTAATCGCTTCAATAAATTTCTCCTGAGACATGGGACGGACAAGTTTTACGCAATTTAAAACTATCGGATCAGGCAAAAAGAAAAAGGCCCGGAGTTTTCAGGCCTTTCCCATGGTTATGGAGGGGGGGATATGCTATTTGGGATCCATGTAGTTCTGGAACGTGTAGGCAAACCCGAAGTTGAACAACTGACTGACCTGAGCGCCGCTGTCCTGGTCAAAGTCATAGAGCAGAATTCCGCCCAAGCCCACCGTGATGTAGCGATTTACTTTGGCGTTGAACATGAGGTCAAGGCGGTGGTCAATGGTCTTCATTTTAAGGGTCTCGTAGTTGGCAAACATGAGGTAACGCCATTTGAAGCTGATGTTGGTGGCAATTTCTTTGTCAAACTCGGCCTGCAGTTGGAACGCCAGCCATTCAAAGCGTGTGGTCTCTCCTACTTTGACACCATAGGGCGCCACGGAGTCTACGGCGACAAATCGGCCGTCGTTGTGTCGTACGATGGTAACACGGGGCGCAAAAGGCGAGATACGTACCTTGAAGTAAGGAGCGGGATGATATTCAACACCCCATGCCGAGGTGGCGAACGCCGGGGCAAGGAAGTCAGAAATAAGGGATGCCTGCTCCAGTCCGGCCGCATCTTTGTCGTATTTATAGCCGGGGGCGAACTGCGACTGGAAATTGAGGGAGGTGAAGACGTCCCAGTACTTGCTGACACTATAGCCGTACTTGGTATCGACGAAGATGCGGTCCACCGTCTTACGATAGCCCTGGCCGGCGTTTTTAACGAAGCCGTGGAGCAGGTCGATCTCGTTGTCCCACGTATTACGCCCGTCTCTGTAGCCGGCTTTATAGTTGAATGAGGTGTTTAACCCGATGGAATTTACGCCGCCGGCTTTCCAGTTGGAAGAAAAGGAGGCCTGATTTAAGTTCGCGTTGAAGACAAGCTTCTTTTTCCAGGGCGAGAGGCTGTCAGGCTTTACGATCTGACCGACCACCGGCCCGGACAAAAGGAAACAAAAAATAACAAGGGTCAGGGATAGGCGTGCAACATCGTCCTTTTTCATACTACATGGGTTTTGATCGAAAAATATCAATTAAAACCGTACCGGAAAAACTCAGATGTTGTTTAGTTTGATCTCGTCCAGCGCGACCTCTGTCAGCGGTTTGGTGATAAACTTGATGACGTGGTTGTTGTTTACGATCTTGTCAATGTCACGCTTGTTGTCAGAGCTCGACAAGATAATAACCTTGCACTTGTTGCGTACCAGCTCGTTGAATTTTTCGAACTCATACAGAAATACAAAGCCGTCTACGATCGGCATGTTGATGTCGAGAAAGATCAGGCTTGGCAGGTTATCGGGAACGTTTTGATTTTCACGTAAGTAGTCTAATGCTGCCTTTCCGGATCCTTTCACTTCAACACGCTTGGCAAACTTGGTGATCTCAATGATACGCTTACTGATAAAATTATCAGTGTCGTTATCATCCACAAGCATCACCAGGTCTATGGCTTTAATATCTGTTTGCATCAATGGTCAGGTAAATCTGTCTACACATCCTTTAATATAACACGAATCACAAAAATATCCTTTTTTGCAATATTTGAGAACCCGCGACACAATTTCCAGAAAAGACGTAATAAATAGCGGCAAAAAGTTAAAAAAAGGTTTATCATTTTTGCTGGATTCTTAGCTTCTCTCCCACTGAAAGGGAGAAGTCTTTCTTGTTGTTCCACTCCGTCAGCTCCTTAATGGTCACGCCATATTTACGGGCTATCCCATATAAAGTATCGGTTGCTTTTACCTCATGGATCACCTCCGTCACCGGCTTATTATTGGTTGTTTCAACACGCTCCGGTGTGGCTGGTACAGGTGTATTTTCAACCATGGCCGCCGTCTCTTTGAGCCGTAGTACCATACCAGGCTTAATGCTTTCCTGTAAGTTAAGGTTATTAAGGTTCACCAGGTCCATCACACCCATGTTGTATTGACGCGCAATGGCATATAAGGTCTCTTTGGGTTGTACTGTGTGTGTATCGGGTACAGTTATAACCACCATCGGTTCGGTCACAACCGGTTTCACTGCCGTGCTATCAACCGGTGCCGATACTTCTACACGATCAGGCAATAAGATTCTGGCTGAATCGATGGCTGCTACCGCTGTTCCAACTGTATCCGCAAGCGTTTCCGACACGCTGTCTGCCGACGGAACCGTGGTTACTGATGCGGGTGTAGGCGTTGATACAACCGTTACAGGGGTGGTGGTGGTTACGATCGGCATCTGTGTTTTGCCTTCGTCGGGGTCTACACCCCATGCAAATGTTTGCGATTTATCTATTTCAATAGGCCTTGTATCGGCCGGCACCTTATCGGCGTCTTTAGGCTTGCGGGCCGATAGCCACAGGGTCATGCCGGACTTGATGTCGCGGTCAGACTCGATGCGATTATAGCGTTTAAGCTTCTTTACCTGTACACCGTACTGCTGGCTGACACTCCACAGGTTATCACCGGCCACCACGGTATGATACGCCTTGTCCGCACGGGCGCGTTTCTTACCCAACAGATATGTCTGACCAGCCGTGAGGGCACCCGGGTTTTCCAGGTCGTTCCACTTCACAAACGAACCTACCGCTACGCCTGCACGCGCAGCCAGCTGGGCCGCGCCTTCACCTTGCCGGGCCTCGATAACAGGGATGCCATTGACCTTCCGACGGCTCTCTTTTTGGGCAGAAACTGATGTACTGTTTTTGGCCGTCTCACCAACTTTTGAGGCAATGGCATTATCGGGTAACCGGATTTCTCCGGTATTTCCCTTCACTGGAATGACGATGACGTAGGTGCGATCACTCGGAATGTCTCCAGATTTCGTCCACTTATTATATAGTTTCAGCTCGTCCTCGTCGATTGATACTTCCCTGGCAAAGTCGCTCAACGACTTTTTGTTCTGGCTCTCGTAGGTCATGGCTTTGATTTGTCCATCGCCTTTGACCATATCTTCGAAGGCTACTTTGTGGGCCAGGTATTTCTTTACGTACCAATACGTCTTGCTGGTGATCTCCATACTCCGGGCTCCGGGCTGGCTATCTTTCTCGCTGCGCATCACCGCGCCGGCACCCATTTGGTATGCTTGCAGCGCATATATCCAATTGTTGAAATAAACGTTGTTCTTTTTGAAGTAGCGCGCAGCGGCACGACTGGACGAAGCAATGTTCATGCGTTCATCGATCTGCTTGTCTACACGTAAGCCCATCTCCATGGCGGTAAAGTCCTTGAACTGCCAGAAACCAACGGCATTGGATACCGACACGGCATCTGCGATCAGCGCGCTCTCTTGTAAAGCCAGATATTTAAAATCGTCGGGAACATTTTCTTCGGCAAAGATCTTCTCGATGATCGGGAAGTATGTCTTAGCACGTTCCACCTTGATGTTGTGATGCCGGGGCGACTGGGTAAGCGCATCTACATCTTTTTGTATTTCGCGGCGGGCATCGTCGCGAATGGTCAGCGTGATGCCGGCGAACGCCATCTTGTGCGGGACCTGAGGTGTCGGTGTCGTCTGCGCTGCTACGGTATACGATACCGCAAAAAATAGCGCGAAGAGTAATCGCATCATAGTCAAGAAGAGATTAAAAAGTTTTACAAAGATACTTTTCTCAGCAACATAATACCATCCCGAACCGGAAGAAGTACGTTCTCTACCCGTGGATCAGCGTGAATCTTTCGATTAAACTCCTGGATGGCGCGGGTATCCTTGTCCGTTTTTTCATCCAGCACCTTGCCATCGCGCAGTACATTGTCCGCCAAAATAAACCCACCGGGACGTATCTTGTCGATTACCAGGTCGTAGTACTTACTGTAACGCTCTTTGTCAGCATCGATAAACACCAGGTCGAAGACTTCGTCTATGCCAGGAATGAGCGTGCCGGCATCGCCGATCCTGTAATCAATGGCTTCTTGTAAGCCTGCCTCGGCGATGTATTTGCGTACGCGGCCTTCCAGTTCTTCGTTGATGTCAAGCGTTATGAGCTTGCCCTGGGGCGCAAGGCCTTCTGCCAGGCATAGCGCCGAGTAGCCGGTATAGGTTCCGATCTCGAGTATGCGCCTGGGATGGATCATGGCGCTGAGCATCGCCAGCAATCGTCCCTGCAAGTGGCCCGACAACATGCGGGGCATCATCACCTGTGCATGGGTGTCGCGGTTGATGCGACTCAACAACGGGCTTTCTTCACGGGTGTGTTGCTCGGCGTACCGCTGGATGGCTTCGTTCAGGATATTCATGTGTCTGTCTTTCGTGTCGGCGGCGGCTTATGCGGGAAGCATCGTCAGGTAGCTAAGCCGCTTCTCGTTAAATACATGTTGCGCTACCTCCTGTAGTTTTAACGACGTGGTGCGGTCAATCATATCAAAAACCTCTTCTAATTTGGGCACACGGTTGTAGAGCAGAACACTGCGGCCCATCATCAGCATGAGGTTAAGGTTGTTCTCCTCAGACATGGCCAGCTGGCCTTTGATTTGTTCTTTGGCTGAAACCAACTGTGCCTTCGACAGCGGCTTTTCACGGAATTTCTCCAGTTCTTTTTTTACTAACGATATACACTTGTCCAGCTGGCGGGGCTCGGTGCCAAAGAAGATGGCAAACATACCGGTGTCAGAGTATGCTGTGTAGTGCGCATCGACGCCATACACCAGGCCGTAGCGCTCGCGCAGCGACAGATTGAGCCGTGAGTTCATGCCGGGGCCGCCCAGGATATTTGTCAACACGTAGAGCGGTATGCGGTTGTCATGATGAATAGGATACGCATCGCTGCCGATGGCACACTTCGCCTGCTTCACGATACGCCGCAGTTCCTGTTGCGCAGGCTTGTAATTCGTAAACTTTTTACGACGGCCCTTACCGCCCGCTACCTTAAAACCTGCGATGTATTTGTGCGCCAGACGCTCGGCCTCCTCCAGCGTGATGTTACCCACACACGAGAAAACCACGCGCTTGGTATGCAGGTGCTCGCGAAAAAACGACACAAAGTCTTTCTTCCGGAAGTTTCGAATGGTCTCTTCGCGGCCCAGGATGTTCATGCCCATCGGATGATTCTTATAGATCACCGCTTCGAACTCGTCTTGCAAGGAGTCTTCGGGGCTGTCGTGATACATGGCCATTTCTTCAAGAATGACACCTTTCTCTTTTTCGAGCTCCTTCTCAGGAAACACTGAACGGAAGGCGATGTCGCTTAATACATCTACGGCACGCTCGAAATACTCGCGGCGCGCAGACGCGTAAAAGGCAATTTTCTCTTTGTCAGTATAGGCATTGAGCTCGCCGCCGACGGCGTCGAGGCTGGTGATAATGTCAAGGGTGCTTCGCTTCTTAGTGCCCTTAAAGGCCATATGCTCCCAGAAATGTGCGATGCCCTGGTTGTCTAAGTTTTCATCGCGGCTTCCGATGTCCAGGATTAGTCCGCAATGAACGATGGCTGTCGACACAATCTGCTGGTGTACTACACGGATTCCGTTCGACAGGGTAAATACGTTGCAATCTCTCATAATGCTATTCGGTGCGAATTTAATCGTTTTATGCAGCCTTCCACAGAAATGGCCGCAATGGCTTATAACCCGTCCCAGCCGCGGACAGTTCCGCCCGGCTACGGGCGGCGCTGGGGTATTACTACCTCGTTTCCGCGCTTATTTAAAGGAAATTACTGGCATATCCTTTGAATCCCTGGCTGTTATGGAAACCTATAAAGTAAAGACCTGCTTTACCATTACGTTTACGGACGAGCAGTACACCCGCGCCAAATATTATGTGGATGACATGAAACGCCACCCCAACCGCATGTTCTGGCGGGGCAAAGAGGGCAAGAGCGACGACGAATTGATTATCGAGCAGATCGCCCACCGCATCCTGTCGGGCTTTTATCACGACGACCCAATGGCCGCCGCCAGGCACATTATGCGTATGGACAGCTCTGTACAGCTGAAATAGCCTGTCAGAGGCTATCCAGCACCTTTTTAATAAGGGGATCGATGACCTTGTTGGGGTCTTTCGCGAATTTGTTTTTGACGCGGTTTGCGATGATGGCGTTTACGCTAACGGCCTCGTGCCCAAGCAACCGGGCCATGGCATAGTAACCGGCAGTCTCCATTTCAAAGTTGGTGAGCCAAAAGTCGCTGGCCTTGTGGTGGTAGTAATACAAGTCCTCCAGCAGACGTGGGTATTTAATGGGTGCACGTAAAATACGCCCCTGAGGCGCGTAAAAGCCCGGGGTGGTCACCGTATTGCCGATGATCATGTCGCCTCCAAACTGTTGTTGTAGTGTTTCCGACCCCCGGACGACGTAGGGCTGGAACGGCAGGCCTATCTTTTCCTGAATGTCGCGGGCATAAGCCTGCTCCTGCTCATCCATGGTGAGGTTATAGAAATGCATGAGGCTGTCGAAGCCTACGGCATAACCGGTCACCAGGTGCGAGCCCACAGGAATATCTTCTTGCAATGCCCCCGAAGTGCCGATACGAATGATACGCAGTTTCTTTCGCCGGCTTTTGGGCTCGCGCGTTTTAAGGTCGATGTTGACGAGTGCGTCGAGCTCTGTGAATAATATCTCGATGTTGTCGGTGCCCATGCCCGTGCTGATGACCGTCACTTTCTTTCCCTTATAGGTGCCGACATGCGTGATGAACTCGCGTTTGTTCATTTCGAATTCCACCTCGTCGAAATGTTCACTGACGCGGTATACGCGGCCGGGATCTCCTACCGTAATGATGGTCTCGGACAGGTGTTTAGGCAGCAGGTTAAGATGGTATACGCTGCCATCATCATTAAGAATCAAATCGGTCTCTGAAATCCTGGCCATACCTACACGTGCTTGCGTCAGCCTCCTATTTTTTGCGCGGGGTTTCCAAATACAGTTTCACCTGCTTTGACTGGCGCTACCACCACCGAACCGGCGCCTACACGCGCACCTTTGCCAATAGTGACACCTCCTGCAACAGTTACACCCGCACCGATAAAGGCTTCTTCTTCTACCTCAGTGCCAGCACCCAATATGGTACCTGCTCCTATCTGTACGAAGTCACCCACCTTTACCTCGGGACCAATAATGGAGCCCGCGTGTATAAGGCAATGATTGCCGATACTGCTACCCGCACCAATCTTCGCACCCTGGTCAATGAAGTTACCGTGCCCCATGTCAGCGGAGGTTGCGATGATGCTTGTATTGTGTATACCGTTGACGGGCTGTACGTGGCGTATGTCTTGTAACATCTTGACGACGTTCTTACGGAGCTTGTTGTCGTCGAGCGCGACAAAGGCCTCACACTTTTTACCGATAAGTTTCAAATACCCGTCGTCGTCGGTGGCGCCCAGCACAGCAACGTTGTCAATCTCGGTGTTGTGTAATTTCTTATTGTCATCCAGGAAACAATACACGACATTTCCATTCCCATCAAATATCTCACGGGCCGCACGCCCCAGTTGGGTTGCACCAAAAATAATAACCGGATTTTCCATAATAACAGATCAGATAGCAAAGGTAGGCGGATCGCTATACTTACCAAACGGTTACTTTGAACTTTGTGTGAAGCGAAAGATTCTTGCGATCCCTATGTTGCCGGCACATACCAGTAGCACCAGGAATGGCAGAAAACCCACGCGGTAGCGTGACAGTGTGCCAAAGTTGGGTGTTGATAGGGTCAGAAAAACACATAACAGCACGGTATATACAACGATTGAAAGCACCAGTAAGCGATGTGGTGATACAGACAATGTTCGCAGGTGCCGTAAGGACATGAATATCAATACGGCGAGAAACATATTTTCGATCGCAACCAAACCCTGAAAGAATGTATGGGCCTCCCATATCCAGGGCCGGAATAATCCGGTGAGTAGTGCCGCGGGACTGTGACGCAACACGCTGCCGGGGGTAGGTTTTAAGGCCGGGAAGTGTGCCATGTCGTTTGTGGCCGACAACAGCTGAAAGGCCTTGTAGTTTTCGGTAATGACCGATAGAAACCGCCCGGGATAAAAATTGGGGTGCAGTTGGCTCAGCACTATCGCCGGAATAATAAACAGCGCAGCCCACACCAATACTTTACTTACCACACCTGCCGACGACATCCGTGGCAACAAGAAGCAGCGCATAACCAGCGCAGCGCAGGCCACGGGCAGAAAAACGGCCAGGTAATAATATTTCAAACTCCACAAGATCCAAAGTGCCAGCACCGCTAGCCCCATCGTTAGCACAGATAACCTTTGTCGCAACCACACCTGCAGGCTTGTTGCTACCAGAAAGTACAGGGCGGCCATGGCAAGACTCTCTTTAATCAGGCCAGAAGTCCAGAGTACCACGGTAGGCCAATACAACAAGGCCAGCACAACAGCAGCGCGCGCGGCAGGCCAATGGCGGCTGACAAGGGTGGTGACGTGCCAGGCGCTCCAGAACGAAATCATGGAAAAGTACCACGCTACAGCCAAATATTGATCGCGTGTCAACAGACAAAACAGACTGGCCACCTTGCCAAAGAACAAAGCGCGTGGCTGTTGATACTGCAACTGCGACCAGACGTCAAACGATTCATCGCCGCCCCACAAAAAGCGTAGGTACGTAAAGAAATCCGCGCGCGCGGTATGCGCCAGTGTAACACCATCCTGAAAATAGTCCCACGTGTCGCCACCCCGATAGTAGTAAGTATAGATCCATCCAAGCGCTGTGCCGGCCGCCAGCTTCAGTATCCAGGCCGGCCAGAAGTATTTTTTGATCGTAGGGTCCGCGCGCTTCCACAGCAAAAAGGCGAGTGCCAGAAGCACCACTGCATGGGCGGCGGTTATGATCATTCTCTACGCGTTGGGTTTAACAGCGAAAATCCGATGTTGCAATCTAAACATCTTCGCTTTAAACAGAAATTATTATGCAACGCCAGCAACGCTTGAGAGTCAAACGCCGACCCACAGCGCATGCCAACAGCTGTCCAGCGTGTCACGATATGATTTTCTTCGGGATTAATCGCCTGTAAAAGCCCCATCGCCCTGTCGACGGCATCATCCTCGTCGTGCAGGCGTCTGTAGGCCGCCACCAGGGGCGCCACGGTGTTGATGATGATGTTTTCAATGCTGGCCAGTCCAACGGCCGGCACGGGCGCATCGCCCGCGCGCTTGCCCGGCAAGTAATGGTGTTGCCAGTATACCGACTGTTGCACGCTAAAAAGCTTCTTGAGCGCGCGGACGTCCTCACGCTCGAGCATTTGCGAAAACAGATGTTTGCGGGTAAATAATAGCGCTGCGAACTGCGCAATCCGCACGGTAGGAAAGTTGGCCGGCCGAAGGCGCAAAAACCTCCACTGCGCGCGGGCCAGTTGCCGTGGCACCAGGTTGTATTTTGCCGCCAATACGTTGTATTCGCGCCGGAGGCGCGCCAAATAATCGTCATCGGGCTGACGGCAGGTTAAGAAACCTGCTTGACCAAACAATAGCGCTTCAACCTGCTCCAGCGAGTGGCTCTGTTTAAGAATGACTTTGTAGGGCAAACCTTGGACCAACTGCTCAAAAGGCTCATGGTTAACTTTAAAACCGAAGTTTCGCGCCAACAGTTGGTAGCAGGTCTCTTCCCAATCGCCGTTGTTCCGCTCGAGACGTTGTAATACCTCCTTTGCTTTGAGTTCCAGGCGATCGACTACCGTCCTGTCTAACATATTCAGCACAATAAGGGAAGGCACACGCGGCAACGCGGGGGCACACGGAATAGGCTCTTGACTATTGACCAGCTTGCGATATCGCCAAACAACATCGTCGTCCACTCGCCTGCCCAGCTCGAGCGTTGGCAGGTGTGTGCCATCATGACGCTGTACAGGTTTATCCTCCCGCCACACAACGTGCAGCACAACATTGTTATAAGCCGCATCTTCGTCGTGCCGGTGGCTACGCCAACCCGACGCATGTATATGTATCTCGACCGCTCCCACCCAGTCGATCGAACCGATGCGGACACGCGCCTGCTGAAAGTCAGGCCCGGCATGATGATTTAAGTAACCCGGGTGTATCACCTGGATGGCTTCGCCCTGAGTGGTATAAAGTTCCTGTTTATTAAAATACTGGTATTGCCACAGGTAGTGGATAAAAGATTCCGACATCGTGTTATAGGTTAAGACAACTTACAACACCAAGTTGCAATTTTACTCTCGGTTTTTCAACCGTTTCCCCAAAATTTATCTCTTCGGCAGTCGCAAGCAATCCATCAACGTGTCGATGTTATCATCATGCAGCAGCAAATCGACAGGAAGTTGTTCAGTGGCTTGCTGGGGCATATAGGATACTTCAGCGGAAGCAGGGTCTTGTACAACAATAAATCCACCTTTGTCCCGGGCGGCTTTCAGTCCCTGCACACCATCGGCATTAGCACCTGACAATAAAATACATAACATCGATTTACCATATACATCCGCCGCCGACTCGAAAGTGACGTCAATGCTCGGGCGACAAAAGTTCACCTTCTCCGACACGTCAAG
>JAESGK010000658.1_pt1 | contig 11784 bp, 13 predicted proteins | sample 9269681 | NCBI WGS metagenome assembly JAESGK01 (sample SAMN14515347, study PRJNA621673) | algae metagenome | isolation source: Timaviella obliquedivisa GSE-PSE-MK23-08B and co-occurring heterotrophs from... | place: USA: Grand Staircase Escalante National Monument, Utah | collected 2006-08-15
TGATGCGCGTAAAGTACTGGAAGGCGCACAAGGCTCGGTGAAAGTAGACCTGTCGGGTGTGGACGTGTCTGAAAAGACGATCCAGCAAGATGGCCTTTCTGTTAAACTATACGTCGTGCGTCCTTCGGGCGAGGCAGGCACACTGCCAGCATTTTTATTCTACCATGGCGGCGGCTGGGTATTGGGTGACTTTGCCACGCACCAACGTTTTGTACGTGATCTGGTGGTATATTCAGGTGTGGCGGCAGTGTTTGTTGAATACTCCCGTTCGCCGGAGGTAAAATACCCTGTTGCGTTGAACGAATCGTACGCGGCGCTAAAATGGGTGGCGGCGCATGGTGAAGAGATGAAGGTGGACGGTCAGCGTCTGGCTGTGGTGGGTAATAGTGCCGGGGGAAACCTGGCGGCGGCTACCGCGCTCACGGCGGTGAGGCAGAAAGGCCCGCAATTGAAGTTTCAGCTTTTATTCTGGCCTGTCACGGATGCTAATTTTGAAACAGCATCATACAACCAATACGCTACTGCACGGTTCCTGACTAAGAACATGATGATCTGGTTCTGGGACAGTTACATACCCAAGGCGCAACGCAACGATATCTTTGCATCACCCTTGAAAGCCACCCTCGGCGACCTTAAAGGCCTGCCGCCCACACTTGTGCAGACCGCCGAGAACGACGTGTTGCGCGACGAGGGCGAAGCGTATGCCCGCAAGCTCGACGAAGCCGGCGTCGCGGTGACGCTGGTGCGCATGCAAGGTATGATCCACGACTACGGATTGCTGAATCCGCTGGCTGACCTGCCGGCCGTACAGTCTGCCTTGCGCGCCGCGGCAGCTGAGCTGAAGAATGCGCTGAAATAATGGCGAGTCTGTATAACTTCTAAAATAAAAGGCCGTCTCAGAGGAGAGACGGCCTTTTGTTTCTGAATCCGTATTAAGGAAAACTGAATCCGTATTAAGGAAAAGATTACTCAATTCCTGTAGGTGGTCAAAAACTGATCTTAAGCAATCCTCGACTCGGAATACAAATCATACGCGGCCACAAGCGATTCCCGGCCCGTCGATTCATTGTATTTTTGATAGCTGCCGATTTCCTCGCGGTTCTCGACATAAACAGGCCGGTATGCCGCTTCATATTCGTCCCAAACAATAAGCAGGTAGCTGTAGCCTATTTTGCTTTGCCGGCCGTTTTCCAACCAGAGGTTAAACGTTTCTTCATCAAGCGACTTGGGAAAATCCGACCCTTCGAACATAATTAAGCATGTATTGTGCACGCGAAATTTAGCCAAAGTAGGCTCATTTGACAACTCTGATAATTGTCTGCCAAATTCTTGCTTAAATTATGTTCATAAACAAGTCCAGCCATGAACCTTCAACGCCTCACAACCCGTCTCCTTCGCTATAACCTTTGGGCTAACGAACGCCTTACCTCCTGGTTGATGACAATCGACCGGCACATACTTTATGAGAAAACGGGCTCAAGCTTCGGAACAATTGACCGGACTCTCCAACATATCCTGGCGGCCCAGGTTTACTGGCATGCGCTGATTGCCAGCGGCGAGATAAATGAGTTTAACACACCGGTAAAAGAGCATGCAGTCGACGGGGTTATGGCCGATCTTGTTACAAGCTCACAGCAGTTGGTGGATAGCCTCTCCGTACTAAATGAACAACAGTTGATTGAAAGTATTCAGGTTTCTGACAGCATGCAAAGCCGGTACGAATATATCCTGCACGTCGTCAATCACAGCTCGTACCACCGGGGACAGGTCGTTACCATGTGTCGTGCGCTGGGAGTAACAGTAGAAATACCCGTAACGGACTATGACGCATACCTTTGGTGGATAGAAAATGTCTAATGGCGGGTATGCGTTCAGAGATTCTCTATGGTTTTGTTAATCTGTTGAAATTCAGTTTATTGAATGGTCTGTCGGGTCATACTTCCTCAAACTTTCCTCCTTTATCTCAAATTTTTTGAGACGAAAGAAACATACCTTTGGTTTGTACATTACTTACCAGGTAGTTATGAAAATTAAACGGCTTGCCATTGCTGTACACGTCTTAGTCTGGGTATTGTTGCTGGTAATTCCCTACGTTTCAACCGATCAGATTTTCAGTTCGTTGGATCCCGAGTCAGACGCGAAGTATCTTTTGCTTTGCTTTGTTTTAAGTGCTGTGTTGTTGATAATTTTCTATTTCAATTATTTCCTGCTCATACCCCGGTATCTGCTGACAAAGAAGTACTGGCGCTATTGTTTATTTCTATTGCTGGCAATAGTGATTGCATTTTTGCTTTTAAGTACCACCTTTTTGCTTTCTGATTTCAATCCCGAGACATTGGCCCGAAAACATCCGGCGAGTGAAAAGATTATTCCGGTTATTATCATCAATGCTCTTTCGTTGTGGCTCCTGGCCATTGTTTCATCTATTTTATGGACCGTATATAACAGATTAAAACAGACGGAAAGTGAGAAGCTTTCTGCACAAATAGCGTCGCTGAAGTCACAGATCAACCCGCATTTCCTGTTTAATACCTTGAACAACATTTATGCGACGGCCATTGACGACTCCCCCAAAGCGGCCGATATGGTGGACAAGCTTTCGGAGATGATGCGTTACACCATGAAAGACATACAGCAGGATTTTGTTTTGCTGGAGGACGAAATAAATTACATCAGTAACTTCATTGAATTACAAAAGATTCGTCTCGACAGAAGTGTCAGGCTGGAGTATCATAGCCTGGAAAACATCCCGCCCTTGAAAATTGCTCCCATGCTGCTGATTCCTTTTATCGAGAATGCCTTTAAGCACGGGGTGAACTCCGAGCAGAAAAGTCGCATCAAAGTGGAGATAACTATGAATAACAACGAAATTCAGTTGAAGGTGTTGAACAATAAAGTGAATGTCCAGCGTGACATTTCTGAAAGGAGCGGCTTGGGGATAGAAAATACAAAACACCGGCTGAATTTGATTTATCCTTCCAGGAATTTGCTGGTTATTAACGATTCTGAAAAGGAATTTTTCGTTTCTTTATACATCAACCTGCAATGATCAATGCGATTGCCATAGACGATGAACCGTTAGCACTAACCGTGATTCAATCGCTATGCAATAAAAGCAACATCATCAATCTGCAAAAAACGTTCACTCAGCCCAACGAAGCATTAAAGCACTTACGGAAATTTCCGATTGACCTGATCTTTTGCGATATCCAGATGCCAGCCATGACCGGCATTAGTTTAGTAAAGTCACTACAACAGAATACGATGGTGATCTTTACCACTGCGTTTAGTGAATACGCTGCCACCAGTTACGAGCTTAGCGCTATTGATTATTTACTGAAACCTATCAATCAAAAGCGCTTTACACAGGCTATTACCAAAGCACAGAAATATTTTGAATACATTCATAGCAAGAATCAAAGCGCGGATAAAAACATCTTTGTTCGCGCCGATTTTAGTTTGGTGAAAGTTCCATTAGCTGATATTTTATACATCGAGGGGTTGGCAGACTATCTCAAGATCTACATCAAGGATCGAAAAACCATCGTGGCGCGGATGCCTATGAAGGATATGATGGAGAAGTTGGGTTCTGTAGATTTTATTCGTGTTCACCGCAGCTTCATTTTACCATTCAGTAGAATCGAAGCCGTACGAGGAACAACGATTTTTCTCGGCGACAAGGAGTTTCCCATCGGCAGAACGTATGCCGACGAGTTTTTTAATCGCTATTCCCACTAAGCGGTTGGTGCCAGCGGCTGCATTCTTCGCATAACTCTTCCTCTTCTTCTCAAAAAATTTTACAGGGTTTCTTTTGATCCCACCTTTGTGTCATGATCATAGTGCACATCCATTATTCTAATTCAAGATTATGTATAGGAAAATTGTAACAATCGCGATAGTAGAGCTTCTTATTCTTTTAGGTAGCGCGACGCTATTGTTAGCGCAATCGAAATATACCGTCAGCGGCACGGTTAAGCAGAAATCGTCCGGGGAGACACTCATTGGGGTAAGTGTGGTAGTGGTTGAGAAGCCTGGTGTGGGTGTGATTGCCAATACCTACGGCTTCTATTCGCTGTCACTGCCGCAAGGCAGTTACACATTACTCGTGTCGTATGTTGGATACAAACAGGAGCTGATCCCCGTTGAGTTGAACTCAAACGTTATGATAAACATCGATCTTTCTGACGAGGTCTTGTTGGAGGAGGTGGTAATAAGTTCCAAAAGAAACGATGAGAACCTGACCACGGCGACCATGGGTACGGAAGTGCTGGATATTCAAACGGCTGCGAAGATTCCGGTGGTGTTTGGTGAAAAAGACCTGGTGAAAACCATCCAGCTGTTGCCCGGCGTGAAGTCGAATGGCGAAGGGAGTAACGGGTTTTCGGTAAGAGGTGGCGCTACCGATCAGAACCTTATATTATTAGACGAGGCGCCCGTATACAATGCGTCGCACATGCTGGGCATTTTCAGTACGTTCAATAGCGATGCCATTAAAGATGCCACCATTATCAAAGGCAACAGCCCGGCACAGTACGGTGGCCGCCTCTCTTCCGTGTTGGATGTAAAGATGAGGGAGGGTAATAATAACAAATATCGGGTGAGTGGCGGTATTGGGTTAATAAGCAGCCGATTGACGGTAGAAGGGCCTATTCAAAAGGAGAAATCATCGTTTATAATTTCAGGCAGGCGCACATATGCGGACCTTTTTGCGCGGCTCTCATCCGATTTTAAGGGGATTCAATTATACTTCTATGACTTGAACGCCAAAGGAAACTTGCAAATAAATAGTAAGAATAAGCTATTCTTCTCGGGTTATTTTGGAAAAGATGTACTCGCGGTATCCAATTTTCTGGGGAGTAAGTGGGGTAACTCTACAGGTACCTTGCGGTGGAATAGTTTGTTGAGTAGCAAGTTATTTTCCAACACTTCGTTCATTTACAGTGATTATGATTTTAATGTGAGCTTCAAGAGCGATGGTAACGAAGTGAACTATAACTCCAATATCAGGGACTTGAACTTGAAACAGGATTTTTCTCTCTACCCGAATTCTAAAAACACCCTGCACTTTGGCTTTAATGTGATACACCATACCATTACTCCCACAAAGGCGGAGGGGACGGATATTGTAAGCGATAAGAAAGGACGCAAGGCGCTGGAAAATGCGGTGTATGTGAGCAATTCGTATGAGGCTTCGGACAGAATCAACCTCGACTACGGCGTACGGTTTTCGTTTTACAACATTCTGGGTGGCGATACATACCATATTTACCGGGATAGTCAGCCTATTGAATCTATAAAATTGGACGACGGGGAAGTCGGCAAGACCTATTACAATTGGGAGCCGCGACTATCCATGAATTTCATCGTGAACCGTACCACGAGTTTGAAAATGGGATATGCCCGGAATACGCAAAATCTTCATCTTATGAGTAATTCTACCGGCGGTAGTCCAACGGACCAATGGATTGGCAATAGCTACAACATAAAGCCGGAGGTCGCCGACCAGGTGAGTTTAGGATTCAGTAAGAACTTCAGGGACAATGCGTATGAGCTCAACGCGGAGACCTACTACAAATCGATGAAAAACCAAATAGACTTCAAAGACGGGACCGACATAAATAATGTTCCCGATATAGAGAGCGAATTGCTTTTTGGCAAGGGCCGGGCCTATGGCCTGGAGATTTTGTGGAAAAAGAAGGAAGGGAAACTCACAGGATGGATTGGCTATACCCTGTCCAAAACGGAAAGAAAGATCAATGGAATCAACGACGGTCAGTGGTACAATGCCAAGCAAGACCGTACCCACGACGTATCCATCGTTGCTGTTTATGAGCTTAAGCCGCAATGGACACTATCGGGTACATTTATATACACCACAGGGAATGCCGTTACGTTTCCCACCGGCAAATATGTGTTGAACGGCATGACAATGTATCAATATGGAAGTCGCAATGCAGATCGCATGCCGGCCACACATCGACTGGATCTTAGCGTTACGTATGAACGGCCGGCCAGAAGGAAATACCAAAGCTCATGGAGCTTTGGTCTGTACAATGTTTATGGTCGTCAGAATCCCTACAGTATAAGTTTCGAAGAGAATAAAAAGAATCCACAAAAAATAGATGCAGTACAAAGCTCACTCTTTCGATGGGTGCCCAGTGTAACGTATAACTTTAAATTTTAGAACAGAAATCATGAGAGATGTCATCTGCATACTATTCGTCGCCTTACTTTTTACAAGTTGCGAGAAGGTAATAGAGTTGGATTACAAGGGTAATCAGTCGCGGGTCGTGATCGAGGGTAATATCACCAATGAACCCGGTCCGTATTTTGTGAAAATATCCAAATCCATTGGTTTATCAGAAACGGGAGCCTATCCTGCAATCGATAATGCTGTCGTTGTTGTTAGCGATGATTTTGGGAACAGCGAAACCCTTGCTCCACAAGGAAGTGGTGTGTATGCTACCAACACACTGCAGGGAGTAGAAGGCAGGACATACACCCTACATGTGGAAGCGGAAGGCCAGAGCTACACAGCGCAGAGCACGATGCCCCTGCGTGTCCCATTCGATTCTATTAAAGTTGGTGAAGTTACGATTGGTGGCGATATAGAATATCAGCTGATACCCGTGTACAAAGACCCGGCTGTAAAAGGTAATCATTATAGGTTCGTGTTATCGAAAAACGATAAGCTCGAAAATCAGCATCTCGTTCAAAATGATGAATTACGAAATGGTCTTGTAAATACCATCCGGCTGGAAATTAATGATGACGATTTAATATTAAAGACCGGCGATTTAGTCACCTTAACGATGCAATGCGTGGATGCGAATGTGGCGGTGTTTTATACTACGTTGGCTTTAATGGGTGATAGTGGACCTGGTGGTGGCACTACTCCCAGTAATCCGCCGGGTAATATTTCGAACGGATCGTTGGGCGTTTTTTCCGCGCATACCGTCGAAGCGAAAAGTGTTACGATTCCCTAAAGGATCCGAAGTATTTAAAATGGACATATTTCTTTTCACTACGAACATACAAGCGTCGGATCTGGAAAGACTGCGTGCTTTGCTGGAAGGTATTTCCGGCATAGAAAAATGGACGATCGACCTGGGCGACTGTGATCATGTGTTGCGAATCGTCTGCCAGGGGATCGGTTCCGACGCGCTGCAAGACAAATTGAATGAAATGGGGTTTAACTGTCAGTGCATGCTGTAGGCGTGGGTGGTTTTCTGATCTGCCGAGACCACTTCACAAAATGATAATATTGCTTTTTCAGATTATCTGGGGCTGTTTTTAAGCTAATATCGAGAAGGGACTTGTTACTTTAAATCTCGTAACGTAATATTGCGTTATAACAATATGGGACTAACAAAGTCAACGCTGTTTAAGAAACGTCAGAATCGGGTAGCGACGCTGGCAAAGGCATTCGATCATCCGGCGCGGGTGGCGATTCTGGAATATATACTGGCGAATGAGACTTGTATCTGCAATGACCTGGTGGGCGAGTTGCCGCTATCACAATCGACAATTACTCAACATTTGAAAGAGCTCAAGCAGATAGGGATTATCAAGGGTGAGGTTGAAGGGCCGAAAGTGAATTACTGCATCGACGAAAATGTGTGGGAAGAGGCAAAGGATATATTTATCAATATGTTCTCGAAGTATGTAAAAAAGAATAGCTGCTGTTAAGCTGCTTTTTTTGCCTATTGATAACGTAATATTACAATAATACAATATAAGCATTCTAACGCTTCATGTCTGACATCTCAAAATAAACAATATGAAACGCATCATTTTAGTATCAACCTTAACTGCATTACTCATGTCATTTACAACTGAAAAGAAGGCCTCCTTCTACGCGCCGGTGGCGAAAAACATTGAAGCCTATGCGAAGGAGTTCGACCAGATTCCTGAAGAGCGTAAGAAGGCTTTGAAAAAGCTGGCTCTCTTTGTGGAAACGAAAGTGAAAGCCAGTGAAAAGGCGGAGCTGATCTTTATCTGTACGCACAACTCACGCCGAAGCCACATTTCACAGATATGGGCTCAGACTGCTGCGGCATATTACGGCGTGCCTAACGTGATTGCCTACTCGGGTGGGACCGAAGCTACGGCTTTTAACCCGCGTGCGGTGAAAGCCATGGAGGATGCCGGCTTCAAGATTAAGAAGACGATTGAAGGTGCCAATCCTATATATGAGGTTCGCTTCGCGGACGACGCAAAGGCGATAACGGCTTTCTCGAAGAAGTATGACGGAGGGGGGAATCCCAAGAGCGGCTTTGGTGCTGTGATGACTTGCTCGCACGCTGACCATAACTGTCCGGTGGTGGCCGGTGCCACGGTACGCATTGCTACGCCGTACGACGACCCAAAGGATTTTGACGGTACACCACAGGAAGCGGCCAAGTACGCGGAACGTGTGCACGAGATTGGTCGCGAGGTTCTTTACGCATTCTCTCTTATCAAAGGATAGTGATGGCGGGTAGAAAGATAGCACTGGCGGTAGCGGTATCGATACTGGTTTGTATGCCGGCCTGGGTGTTTGCGCAGGGTGGTCTGGCGGAGATGAACTCGTGGATCGAGGGCAAACTGGCGGCGAATAACACTTCTGCGGTTTCTTATTTTTTTATGTTCCTGGGGGGATTATTGGCAAGTTTGCTGCCGTGCGTCTACCCCCTTTATCCAATTACGGCGAACGTTATTAAGGCGCGTGGCTCGAGCGCGGCGCGTTTTGTACATCCGCTTGCGTATTTCTTTGGGCTGGCAGCGATGTACCTGGTGTTTGGTATCGTGGCCTCGGTGAGCGGCGGCGCTTTTAACCAGGTGATGCGGCTACCGCTGACGAACCTGGTGATAGGCATAGTGATTATGCTGATGGGTATATCGGCTGCGGGCTTGATCCACATTACATTTTTCGGTGGGCAGACGGAGACGAAGAATAGTGGTGCGTTGGGTACGTTCCTGCTGGGTATGGGCGCCGGTCTGCTGGCCTCCTCGTGCGTAGGCCCGGTTGTGGTGAGTATATTGATAGGATTGGCGAGTAGCATGGGGGATACATTTTCTTTTGCATTGGCGGCTGCGGCGGCTTTTAAAATGCTGTCGTTCGGGCTTGGACTCGGGATTCCGTTTTTGCTGATCGGTGTGTTTGGGGCGCGGCTGCCGAAATCGGGACGATGGATGGTGTATGTGCAATATGCGCTGGGCGCGTTGATCGTGTACTTTGGATGGACGTATGTTGAGAAGGCTTTGCAGATATACAATTTTCCGGTCGATGCTATTCAGCTGATCGGTGTTGGGGCGCTTATGGTGGTGATCTCAACGTTCTTCTTTCAGTCTGCGGAGCGGGCGTTGGAAGACCGAGTGAAGCGGTCGTTGCTGATTCTATCGGCAATCGTTGGAGCGTTGGTGCTGGTGCGCGGTATGGTTCCCATGTCTGCGGGTGTTGGTGGCGTGCCGGCGGAGTTGGTGTCTGAAACGCCAAAGTTTGAAAAGAAGGGCAAGCTGACCTGGTACCTGGACAAGGACGCGGCGTATGCGGAAGCAAAGAAGACGGGTAAGAACGTGTTTATAGACTTCTATGCGAACTGGTGCACGAACTGTAAGGCCTTTGAGAAACTTACACATGAAGACGAGACGCTGATTGCATCGCTGGAAAATGCGGTGCTACTAAAGATATATGACACGACGCCGACATTTCAGGAATACAGCGCGGACTCGCGTTTCCCTGAGTTGAAGGTGGGGCTGCCGTTTTTCGTGATTACGAACACAGCGGGTGAGCTGGTCTATAAAACGAACGATTATCTAAAGACGGAGGAAATGGGCATGTTCCTGGAGTAACCAAAATTGCCGCGTATGAATGCAAATGTGATGATGGTGGTATTTGCTGTCTTGAGTAGCTTCAACGTGTGGGGACAAGATATTTCGGGGTTGAGCTACTGTTTGCTTTTTGATTCGAAGTTTGAGAAGCAAGCATTTCAGCAGGATCAGCAGGACGACTGCGATCCCCTGGTGTACCTGCTGGCACACAACCCGGAGATCGACTCACTAAAATACGCGGCGGTGAGTAATGAACTGTTGACATATATTGCATGGCTGCGATCGAAGCGGTCGAATTTTTCCAGCGACGAGAGGTTTCTAAGATTCATTTTCTACAGGATACATGGAAGGTATTTGAAGCACTATAAGCGAATCGAGGGCTTCCATAGGATTTTTAGCCAGGGAAAGTACAATTGTGCGTCGGGTACGGCGCTTTATGCCTTTATCTTGTCACACCTGGGCTATGCGCCGGTTATTAATGAGACGCGGTATCACGTTTTTGTAACGGTGGAACTGGATGGTGGGGAGTGGATGCTTTTTGAAGCGACTGATCCGGTGAACGGGTTTATTAAGGGAAAGATGGCAGTAAGTAGCTGGATTGCTGATTGTCTGAATAAAGAAGCGAATAGATTGACGGAGACGTCGATCATATCCGCGCCCTTTAATAGGGAAATTGTTTGGGAAAATATATCATTGAAGGAGCTGGCAGGCCTGCATTATTATAATGTGGCAGTGGACCTTATCAATCGCGAAAATTATTATGACGCTTTCAGGGCATTGAAGAAAGCGGCATTGTTATATCCGGGTTCAGATCGGATTGAGGATTTTATGTCATTCACATATATGCGGTACGAGACGCAGCTGTCTATGGCATTTGCAAACAAATAAGAATAACTGATGAATCAACCAAAATTAGGATTTTTAGACCGATACCTGACGCTGTGGATCTTTATGGCGATGGCGATTGGCGTGGCACTGGGGAATTTTCTACCGGTAGAGCAGTTGATGGGTGTCTTTCAAGTAGGGACAACGAACCTGCTGATAGCGGTGGGCCTGATTGTGATGATGTATCCTCCGCTGGCAAAGGTACGGTATGAGCATTTAGGCAAGGTGTTCAGGAATGTAAAGGTGATTAGTCTTTCGCTGGTGCTGAATTGGGTGATCGGCCCGGTGCTGATGTTTGTGCTGTCGCTGGTGTTTTTGAGGGATAAGCCGGAGTATATGGTGGGTTTGATCCTGATCGGGCTGGCACGCTGCATTGCCATGGTGCTGGTATGGAATGATCTGGCGAAGGGTGATAAGGAGTATGCCGCAGGGCTGGTGGCGTTGAATAGTATTTTCCAGGTGATCTTTTACAGTGTATTTGCCTGGCTGTTTATTACTGTGCTGCCTCCACGATTTGGTATAAAAGGGTCGGTGGTAGACGTAAGTATGGGCGATGTGGCGAAAAGCGTTTTCCTGTACCTGGGCGTGCCGTTTATAGCAGGTTTCCTGACACGTTATTTCTTCAAAAAAGCAAAAGGCGAAGCGTGGTATGTGCAGCATGTGATACCGAAGATTAGCCCGCTCACGCTGATCGCATTGCTGTTTACGATCGTGGTAATGTTTAGCTTCAAGGGCAAGATGATCTTGGATATACCGCTGGATGTATTGCGGATAGCTGTGCCTTTGGTGATCTATTTTATAGTCATGTTTGTATTGAGCTTTTTACTGTCCAAGCGGTTGGGTGCGAACTACGAGGAAAATGCCTCCATATCTTTTACGGCGACTGGTAATAACTTCGAACTGGCAATCGCTGTGGCGGTGGGCGTGTATGGCATCAACTCCGGACAGGCTTTCGCGGGCGTGATCGGGCCGCTGATCGAGGTGCCGGCGCTGATCTTGCTGGTGAATCTGGCTTTTTGGTTTAAGAAGCGATTGTACCCTTCTAAAACTGTATAAATATAGTGGAGCAAAGGATCGACGTAGTTG
>JAESGK010000659.1_pt1 | contig 11753 bp, 8 predicted proteins | sample 9269681 | NCBI WGS metagenome assembly JAESGK01 (sample SAMN14515347, study PRJNA621673) | algae metagenome | isolation source: Timaviella obliquedivisa GSE-PSE-MK23-08B and co-occurring heterotrophs from... | place: USA: Grand Staircase Escalante National Monument, Utah | collected 2006-08-15
CCAGGCCATTTCGGTCCCGTCCTGATGCTGTTCGGAATGGAGTTTATCCGGTTCGGTCAATTTGTACCACGCTCTTCCCCGCCTGTCGTCCATCTTTAACGCGGTATTCAACATGCCTGAAACTGGAAACATGAAGAGGATGTATTGTCAACAAACACGATGGGCCGGTGCGCTCGCCGCCGTGTGCCTCCTGCTCTCAGCAGCACGACCGGCCTACGCGCAGACACACCCGGTCACCCTGCAGGAGCTTTTAAAAACAGCCCTGTCCGCCAACTACGACGTAAAAGTCAGCGAGCTCGACGAAGAAAATGTAAACCGGCAAATTGCCGAGACACGGGCAAAGGCATTGCCCCAGATCAACGGCACGGGTAACGTCACAGACAACTTTAAACGCCAGGTACTGGTGCTACCGGCGGGCATGATCCCGGGCGCAGAAGGTGGCAGCGGTCCCACAAAGCTTGTCGCAGGCACGAACTATAGCGCAGCAATCGGCGTAGAAGCCACGCAACCCCTACTCGACCTGGCTGCCTTTAACGGACTGAAAGCCGCCCGCGCAGGACGTGAATATTATAGCATGAACACGCGCAAGACACGCGAGGAAGTAATCTACGACGTCGCGCAGGCATATTACCAGATCCAGGCCGACCAGCAAGAAGCCGCGCTCCAGCAACGCACGATGGCGATTCTCGAACAATTGGTACGCGCGTCGGAAGGGCAATATAAAAATGGCCTGGCGCGCAAAGTAGACCTGGATCGCATTCGCGTGAACCTGATCAATGCGCAATCCCGGTATACACAAGCACAGCAAAAAGTCGCGTCACGTACCCAATCCCTCAAGGCCGTGCTTGGACTGCCCGTGACCACACCGCTGGTATTCGACAGCTTATCCACGGACTCGCTGGTGGTCGCCAGCCAATCAACGTCGGCCGGAGACGAATATAACGCCGGAAAACAAACGGACATCCTGTTGCTCGAATCGCAGATCCGCTTGAGCACATTGGAACGCAGTGCGATCCGGGCAGAGAACTACCCCCGGCTCAGCCTCTTCTTCAACTACAGCCACAACATCATGAGCGATAAGTTCGGCCCCGTTTTCACGGGCAACGATCCGGCGATTACGTACGGTATGGGTACATGGGGCGTGCGACTGCAAGTGCCCATCTTTGACGGCCTCGCCCGCCATTCGCGCGCCGCGCAAAGCACCATCAAGATTCGACGACTCGAGCAGCAGCGGCAAGCCGCCGTGTTGCAAAGCGACGCCCGCTACGAAAATGCCCGTACACAAATCACCAGCACACTGACCACGATCCGGGCACAACAAGAAAACGTGCAGCTTTCAGAAGAAGTATACACATCCACCCAGGCCAATTATACGCTGGGCTTAAGCCCGCTGACAGACCTGCTCGATGCCCAGACGTCGTTTCTCGAAGCACAAAACATCTATACCAAAAGCCTGCTCGATTACAAACTGGCCGAGCTGGACATTCTGCGTGCGAGCGGCACCTTGCAAACCCTCGTCCCATAATTATTTCCCGAACGATTCGTCAACAAGAACCTTATGAAAAAAATATTAATATATATAGTGGCGTATGTATTGCGGCCATTGCGCTTATTGTTGTCAAGCTAAACAGCAACAAGAAAAAGAACGAAGAACAAACGGTCCGCGTGCGCGAAAGCCTGTCGGGTGCCGTCCCTGTATTGATCGACACGGTAGCCTATACACCGTTCGACCAATCGTTTACGGCCAACGGTAACTTCGAAGCCCTGGAACAGATCGAGCTAACATCGGAAGTCTCGGGCCGCATTCGCGAGCTCTACGTCCGCGAGGGCAGTGCCGTACGACCCGGACAGGTATTAGCCAAAGTCGATAGCGAAATTTTACGGGCAGACCAGGTCGCTGCACAAGCGAAGCTAACACAAAGCAAGCAGGACCTGGAACGTTATGAGCAAGCCCTCGCCTCGGGCGGTGTTACACAGAAGCAAGTAGACGACATGCGCTTGCAGGTGGAAACCGCACAGGCACAATATGTACAAGCAAACAAAAATTTAAACAATGCCATGGTCAAGTCTCCGGTCGGGGGGGTTATTAACGAACGGTTTGTAGAGACCGGGACTTACCTGGCCCTGGGCGCCAGGCTGTTTGACATCGTCGATATCTCCCGACTCAAGCTGTCGGTGAAGGTGTCGGAATTCCAGGTCATCCGCCTGAAGACAGGCGACAAGGTCAGGGTCACAGCCTCTGTATATCCGGAAGCCCGCTACGAGGGTATCATATCCTTCATCGCCGCGAAGGGCGACGCTTCTTTGAATTATACCGTCGAAATTGAGATCCGCAACATTACCGGCAAGGAGCTGAAGGCAGGTATGTATGGCACGGCACACTTCACACCTCCCGCGCAGGGCTCAGCCTTGCTGATACCGCGCGGAGCGTTTCAGGGCGGTGTAAACAGCAACCGCATCTTCCTGGCCGACAACGGCAAGGCCAGGCTGCACACAGTAGTCGCGGGTCGTTCGTACGGCAATCTCGTCGAGATCCGCGAGGGGCTGAAAGAGCGCGACCTCGTTATCACCTCGGGTCAGATCAACCTGGTCGACGGCACCGCCATTGTCGTGAGTCAATAATGTACGTCCTGCTGTAACGCTATCTCCGTATGAAAATCACTGCGCTATCCATCAACCGACCTACGCTCGTGGTTGTGGCCTCTACCATTCTCGGCATCCTCGGCTTCATCAGCTACCGATCGCTGAATTACGAGCTGCTACCCAAGTTCACACAGGCCGTCGTGAGTATTACCACCGTATACCCGGGCGCGGGACCGGAAGAAGTACAAAGCACAATCACCAAAAAAATCGAAGACGCCGTCGCGTCGATGGAAAACATCGACAAGCTTACTTCGCGCTCACTCGAAGGAGTTTCAACTGTCACCGTACAAATGAAGAACGGTGCCGACGCCAACTACAGTTTGGAAGACGCACAGCGTAAGATCAACGCCGTCCTATCCGATCTACCAGGCGAGGCGAAGACACCCTCCCTCAGTAAATTCTCACTTGACGACCTGCCGATTGTCACCCTCTCGGCGTCGGCGCGTATGGAAGCACGCCAGTTCTTCGACCTGATGGACCAGCGCCTGGCCCCCCGGTTGTCACGACTACCCGGTGTAGCCCAGGTAAGCCTGGTGGGCGGCCAGGAGCGCGAGTTCCAGGTAAACATCGACGCCGGCAAGCTCAACGCACACAAGCTGTCGCTGCTGCAGGTACGAAACATTGTCACAAATGCCAACGTGGACTACCCAACCGGCCGGATCAAAACAACCGACACACAAATGCTCATCCGCCTGGCAGGTAAATACACCGACATCGAGATGCTACGCAACCTGGTGCTGAAAACCGAAAAAGATGGCTCCCTGGTACGGCTACGCGACATCGCCGATGTGCAGGATGCCGAGAAAGATCCCGAGAAGCTGGCACGGCAAGACCGACAACCCACCATCATTATACAAATCATCAAACAGTCGGACGCAAACGCCGTAGAAGTAAGCGAAGAAGTACACCACCAGCTCGCGGCCATTGAAAAAGAATACCAGGCCAATGCGCTTACACTCCACGTTGCTTCCGACACATCCGAGTTTACGCTGGAGTCCGCCAATGACGTAATCTTCGATCTCTTCATCGCCATCATCCTGGTGGCGGTCGTCATGCTGCTGTTTTTACACAGCCTGCGTAACGCCATCATCGTCATGATCTCCATTCCCCTATCGCTGATCATCACATTTGCCGGAATGTGGGCACTGGGCTTTTCGCTTAACCTCATGTCGCTGCTCGCCTTGTCGCTGGTCGTCGGTATCCTGGTAGACGACGCCATCGTGGTCCTCGAAAATATCTATCGCCACATGGAAATGGGCAAGAACAAAGTGCGGGCTGCTTATGACGGCGTAACGGAGATCGGTGTTACCGTAACGTCTATTACCCTCGTCATCGTAGTCGTATTCCTCCCCATATCCCTTACCGACAGCCTCGTCACACAAATCCTGCGACAATTCTGCGTTACCGTGGTCATTGCCACCATGCTCAGCTTACTCGTGTCGTTCACCGTTGTACCCTGGCTATCGTCACGGTTTGGCAAGCTCGAGCACCTGACCGGCAAAAATCCTTTCGAGAAGTTTATTCTGTGGTTTGAAAAACAGCTGACCAACTTCACCGCGTGGATGACCACCCTACTGCGCTGGTCCCTGGCGCACAAAGCCATAACACTCGGTGTTACGTTGACGCTATTGATTGTTTCGTTCATGCTCATCGGCATGGGCTATGTCGGCGGTGAGTTTATACCAAAGGGCGACCGCGGCCAGTTTATTGTCGCGCTCGAGCTCCCCAAAGACGCTTCGCTCGAAACGACCAACCAAATGACCATGAAGGCGGAAGCCATTTTACAACGTCAACCCCTCATCACAGCGCTTACCACAACGGTAGGGCAAAGCAGTGACGGCGGCGGCACGGGCACATCACAAGCCACGGCCTATAAAGCAGAGATCACCGTAACCATGGTGCCGGAAAAAGAACGCACGGAACGCGCTGATTTGTTTGCCGCTTCTGTCCAGGAACTGCTGTCGGAACGACTCATAGGTGTCAAGGTCAAGACGATGCCCGTCAGCATCCTCGGCACGGCCGAACGGGCGTCGATCGACCTGGTCGTGATGGGTGCCCGCCAGGACAGTGCCATGCACTTCGCACGCCAGGCCCTGGATGCGCTGCGTCAGATAGACGGTGTGGCCAACGCCAAACTATCAGCAGAAGAAGGCAACCCCGAAGTACACGTAGCGCTCGACCGCGACAAAATGGCGTCGCTCGCACTCACCATGGACGTCGTGGGCGGTACAATGCAGACTGCCTTTAGTGGCACCAAAGACGACAGCCGTCTGAAGTTCCGCCAGGGCGAATACGAGTATGACCTCAACCTGCGCTACGATAACTTCAACCGAAAGAACGCCGACGACGTACGCAATATGATGTTTGTGAATGCCGTCGGGGACAACGTCAAGCTCTCCGAGTTTGCTACGATCACCGAAAGCTCCGGCCCCAGCGTATTGGAACGGCGCGACAAGCTGGCTTCGGTAAACGTACAAAGCCAGGTTATCGGCCGCCCTACCGGCACCGTAGTAACCGAGTTTACCCAGCGGCTGCAAACAATCAAATTACCGGCAGGCGTGCGGTACGTCTTCGGCGGCGACGCCGAGAACCAGGGTGATGCCTTCGGCACCTTAGGCATCGCACTGCTGCTTTCCATCATCGTGATGTACCTCATCATGGTGGCATTATATGACGACTATATCCGGCCTTTTGTCGTGATGTTCTCCATTCCGCTCTCGCTCATCGGCGCACTGTTAGCCCTGGCGTTAACAAACAACTCCCTCAACATCTTCAGCATCATGGGCGTGATCATGTTGATCGGTCTGGTGGCGAAGAACGCCATCATGCTCGTCGACTTTGCCAACCAGGAGAAACTCGCAGGCAAGAGCACCGACGACGCACTCATCTTTGCCAACAACGCCCGCTTACGTCCCATTCTGATGACGACCATAGCCATGGTGATCGGCATGGTGCCCATCGCGCTGGCAACGGGTGGCGTGGCATCCATCAAACAAGGGCTGGCCTGGGCCATCATTGGCGGCTTGATCTCTTCGATGTTTCTAACGCTGATTGTCGTGCCCGTCATGTACAAAATCATGGATCGCATGGCCGCACGCTTTGGCTGGGGAGACCTGGAAAAGAAAAAGGCTATCCGCGAGCAAATGCACGCAGAGGTTATCAACAACACAACGGGACACCATTCATAAATACCGGGTTATACCGCCTGGCATGGAAGTATTGCTCTTCGCTACCAATGTGAATACTGCCGGCGACGTCGCACAGATCTCGCCGGCGTTCGAAACCCTCGTGGGTGTCCAGCGATGGACCGTCGACACGAGCGACTGCGACAAAGTACTGCGCATTATCGCCGTGACCGACATCTCCATGCAGGTCGAGCTACTCTTATTCCAACAGGGCTATACCTGTCAACGCATGCGTCATTACCTTCAAACCCACTTGTATGAACCGCACGATTATCGCCTTCCTGTTTACACTTACCGTATTGTCCGGTTATGGGCAGCAACGATCGGACGAAAAGATTAAACGGATGACGGACTCCGTCAAAGCCGTATACCTCGACATCGTCGCACTGAAGAATCCGTTACTACGGCAAACCGGCGTATCATACGAAGTGCAAGGCAGCGGGCGTATCAGCGCGCGACTACAAGATAATCCCTTCTTTCGCGGGCGTTTGCAAGCGACACGCGTCACAGCATTCTTTAATGTACCGGTGGCACACCTGGGGAAGAACATGCTTTCTGCAAATTTCGCAGGCCGCCAGCAGCATATCGACGTGCATGACGTGGAATCGTTACATCCATCCTATCCCGTGAGCGACATGTCGTTTGACAAATACACTGTCAGCACTTCTTTTTCACTCACACGACTGGACACGATGTTTCATCGGCCTGCCATATTTTCCGCAACCGCGACAGCCCTCGCAGATCCGGAAACCTGGCAATACCGGTTTGTCTTCACAGGACTCATAGCACTGACGCTCAAGCAAACCCCGACCACATCGTTTTCTGCAGGACTACTGCTATTGCTCGACCCAACGGCGCCACTACCCATCATCCCCTTCATCCGCTACTATCATAAGTTCAGTGCACCACGCCTGGAACTGTTTTTCGATCCCAGCCGGATCGCCCTGCGCAAAGAGCTTTCACCCAAACATTTCCTCTGGCTTTCGAACGACATCGGCGGCAACATCGCCTTATTTGAAATTGACAACAACAACCTGCCACCGAAATCAATCTATACCACGCTCGAGCTAAAATCGGGCCTAACATACGAATACCGCATGACCCGCAAAATAGTATTGGGCATTAGCGGCGGTGTATCCACCACAGCCACGTCTAAAATACTCGAGCAAGACAAGAACCGCGATCCTTACATCAAAAACACCCAGAATATGGTACCGTACCTGCAGGCCGGCATTTCTTGTTTACCTTTCTGGAAAGGCCTGACACGGTAAACACAAATAGTATACTAAAAATGTCTCTTATTTGAGACAAAACATATTACCCTCGAACAAGCTATACATAAAGTAAACATCGGACTAAGATTGCTGGCGCAAGTCTTAGCGCGAAGCGCGGGACTTGTGCCTGGAACTGCCCGCAGTCTTAGCCTGCCTTCACAACGCGTAGCGTTGCATAGCTTCTTCACAATACCCCCACACCGTCTTCCGCCCCTCCACTGAGTCATACTTCCTACTCACCTTCGCCGGCTTCAAATCAATAAAATACTTCGCACTCACTCCCCTCACGGCGGCGTCCACCGCCAGGTACACCAACGTCTCCGCGCCTTTCTCCGGTGTCCGGAAAAACAACCGCGCTACTTTCGACAATGCGTTCAACACCGGACCCAAGTCGCTCTGCAAGCCAAAGCCCGTGGCCACCGCCCCGGGGTGCATCGTATTCACCGTAACATTCTCAATACCTTTCCCACACAACTTCTCCGACAACATCTCGGTTACGAACATCATAAACAGTTTGGAATTACCATAAGCCCGCAAAGGATTGTATCCATTCACCAACTCCAAATCATTAAAATCCGGCTTCGCGTTAATCCGATGCGACGATGAAGAAACATTGATAATCCGTCCATCCTCGCTTTTCCTTAGCAGCGGCAACAGCTCCTGCATCAGAACAAACGGCGTGAGCAGGTTAAGCGCAAGGGTCGTCTCATGCCCCTCGGCCGTAGTGGCGCGGGCATTGCTCATGATGCCGCCCGCATTGTTGATCAACACATCGAGTTGATTGTAACGCGTCGTCACCTCGTGCGCTATGCGGTACGCTTCCGAGACCAAAAAAAGATCTCCCACGACATAGTCGACATGTTTATTACCAGTCCCTTCGATGATCTCCTGCTGCACACGCTGCGTGCGCCCTTTATCTCGACCGTGTATAACAATGCGGTGCCCTTTCCCCGCCAAAGCAAACGCTGCCGCCTTACCAATACCCCCTGTGGCACCCGTAATAAAGATTACCTTCTCCTGCATGATCTTCTAAAGTTTTACGCAAAAGTACAGGCTGATTGGTATACATTTGATGCCAGTTACCTACAGGATACCAGCGATGAAACCGAAAGACCTACCCATCGAACAGAAAATCAAGTACGTACAAGACACGCTGTACGTCATCAGTGGCAAATGGAAATTGCCGATCCTGCTGGCCATGAACGTTGGCGCCCGTCGTTTCCGCGACATCCAGCGTGCAGTACCGAAGATCACGACGAAAGTGTTGTCAAAAGAGCTGAAAGACCTCGAGACGAATCTGCTGGTGATCCGCACGGTGTACGACACGTTGCCGGTGACGGTGGAATATACTGTCTCGCCTTATTGTAAGAGTTTAAAACCGCTTGTAGATGAGATGATCCTGTGGGGATTCAATCACCGCAAAAAGCTTATGCGTCAGGACTGATTGTGATCAAAAAAAAGCGACGCCGACAATCGGGTCACCCGATCCATCGCCGTCGCCGTCAAATGATATCAAAATCGGTTATTCTTCGCCTACAAATTCAGACGACACGACGTAGTTGAAGGAACCGGATATTATCCCGTTGAACACATCATCGGGTATGTTGTCTTCGGGAACCAGAATATGAAACGCCTGGCCCCTCGACTTGTTTTCCGCGCTCTGGGCCAGGAAGAGGTTTCCCCGACTGTCGAGGGTCATCGGCAAGTGGTGATCCGAGAAGCCCGGCTCGAACGTATTCCCCGCGATATTGGTGCGCGCGACACGCAAGGTAGACACACGGCTGCGGTCAGCGCTTATAATGCGAACAGACTTATTGTCGCGATCGTACAAAAACAGCGTACCATCGGGCGCGGCTGTAAGCGCTGCGATGTAGTTAAAGCGAGCCTCTGTGAGCGTGCCATCCACATAGCCGGCTGTTGTGCTGCCCGCCAGCGTGGTTACAACACCTGCCGGTGTTATCTGCCGCACACGGTTACTGTCGGCTACATATATATTATCCTGTCCGTCAATGCCAATCGCCTGGATCAACGAGAACTGCGCATTCGCGCCCGTGCCGTCCGCTGTTCCCTGGGTGGTGCTTCCGACAAAATTTGACACCACGCCCTCGGTGATCTTCTGGATATACTTCTGCTTCGTTAACACGGTATACAGGTTGCCCTTCGAATCGCTTTCGAGGTCCGACACCTGCGTGATCTGATCCTGAACGGACTCGGGATGGTAAAAATCCGCCATAAAAGACGATTCGGTCATGGCGGTGGCCGGCGTGGTCAGAATATTTCTTCTGGCCGGGGCATCATGGGTTTGATAGTCACCGGTAAGCTGATAAAAATACAGATCTCCCACGGGGTCGACTGTCATGCCCGTACCACCGTTCTCGGCATCCGAGCTGTACAGCCCATACGCGATCATCGCGTTATCAAATCCGGTATCGCCCATCCGAACCGTTGCCCAGTACATGTCGTGTTCGTCTTTGCGAAATCCGTCAAATCGCATCGTTTCCCAACGCGTCCATCCTGGGTCATAGATCAGAACCCGATCGTTTGGCAAAACGGCCATGCCCATGCCGTGATACAAATGCCAAATGCGTGCGGCATAATACTGTTTGTTGTAAGTCACCGTCGGGCCGTTCAGTTTCTCCTCACCGTTCGTCAACACCAGGCGGCCGGAACCAACTTTGGCGGGCGTAAATATTTCAACAACCGTATAACCATTGCTATCTTTGCCGCCGACGCCGGAAGCCGACAAGGTTACCCCATTCAGCGACAGCCCATGTTTCGTCTTATCAAATTGCTTGATCTTTACCTGAAAGTAATCGCCGGCATATACGTCGATAGAAGCATCGGGTTCGGCGAACGAAACTTCGACCGATTCCGGTTTCGGATCTTCGTCCTTGCCGTCATCACTACAGGAAAACGCGACGCACACCAGCGCCAGAATCGAAAATAGATGTTTATTCATGACCCGAAAATACCGCCGTCCAACGGACCGGATAGCGGAATGTCGAACAAAAACATACGCTGTACATAATCCACACCGAAATAACCTATTCCGCAAGTTGGAATTCCCACAACATTTGGCGTTTTGTAATATCCTCACGAAAAGTCGCGTAGTCAAACCGGGACGCCAAACACGTGTACAGCCTTAAAAAAAGCATCATAACCGTCTTAAAAAAAGCATCATACCCGTATCAAAGCCATAGCAAAGCCATACGTAAAGTATACCAAAGCCATAACATCCCTATCCCGTCCCCCTAAAATTGCCATTCATCGACCCCGGTATCCACAATTTCTGCAGTACAGAATACAAATACGTCCAACCAAATACAAATCACCTGTAAACCCGTCCTAACCTGAATAATACGGTTGACACGTCCTCCTTCTTTTCCGACATTAGCCGTATAACGCTAAACTAGAGGGCACGCATGGCAAAACAGACAGGTATCATTATTTTGGAGGGTCCGATAGGTGACGATGTAGGCTATATACATCCAAAATTTGGTCCACTCATGCGTCGGAAGACCTCGGTTAACGCCGAGCGTATCCGCACGGACGCCGCATTTGCACGCGTGCGCGAAAACAATAGCGATTTCGCCCACGGCGCCGCGTTGGTAAAATCCATCCGTGCCGCGTTCAAGGCCGTATACACACCCGTGGCAGATCGGCATATGACAAGCCGGTTAACGAGCGCAATAACGACCGCCATTCGCACGGACAGCACACACGTGCCTGGAAAACGCTCCATTCTGCACGGCGACGTCACCCCCCTACGGGGTGTCGAGTTCAATAAACAAACCTCTTTTACCAAGCTCCTGCGAATACCGTATTCAGTAATGCCGGGTAACGATCGCGACACCACGGTCACGTCGTTTACCGACGTTATTCCCGTGCATCATCTCTATGCTCCAAAAAGTGCATCCCATTATCGCGTGGTAAGCAGCGTGGCCTATATCGATCCTACAACCGGTAACCATGCAGTCCAGACAACGACAAGTGAAGTGCTTTCAGCAAAGGACAAGACTCCCGTGAATATATCGCTTACAAACACATTGGCCTACGAACCGGGAACATTGCGACTGCACGTGCTGGGCATTGAATTTATGCAGGAAACCAATGGGAGCTTTTATCCACTCACGAATAAAGCGTTTCACGCCCTGACATTGGTGGGTGCAGAAATAGTACCCACCCGGGTAGTACCCAAAATAAAGAAACGTCGCACACCGCGGCCGATGACTTTTTTGCAAAGATTCTTCCGGCAGCCTGCAGACCGCGCAGGCATACCACGCGGACGGCAATCCAAACCGGTCGGAGACCGGCACCCTCGCAGGCGCAAATCTCCACCCGAAACAGGCTGGTTCAAGTCTTCCGACCGAAGGGAGGGCGACTTGGACCTGTCTTATCCCAATGGCAGTCTTCAGACTGCCGAGGAAGCTCGACCGATGTCGATCTAAAGACCACTGGTTACGACTGACCTGGACGGCAGTCTGAAGGCCACCATTAGACACATCGCACCCCGTGGTAATCATATACCCACCCGGCAACAGTCCCGAAAAAATCATTCGCGCTCGCGCTCACACTCACACTCACACCGTTCCCAATATCCCCTTCAAAATCCCCACAGCCTGCTCCTGCTCTTTTAAGTTTAACGAAGCAA
>JAESGK010000660.1_pt1 | contig 11752 bp, 6 predicted proteins | sample 9269681 | NCBI WGS metagenome assembly JAESGK01 (sample SAMN14515347, study PRJNA621673) | algae metagenome | isolation source: Timaviella obliquedivisa GSE-PSE-MK23-08B and co-occurring heterotrophs from... | place: USA: Grand Staircase Escalante National Monument, Utah | collected 2006-08-15
GTAGTACGAAAGGTCTTTCCCCCCCATGATCCCTTCCTGCGACTGGTAGGATATCGATGTGGAGTATATCGAGTTTTCCGAGCCGCCCGTCAGGCCGAGCGAATAGTTCTGAGTCTTTGCATTTTTTACGGACATGGCGTCCACCCAGTCCGTGCCGCCGCCCAATAGCGCCGACGTGGCTTCGATCTCCTCATTTGTAAAGTGTAGCGCCTTGCCCGAGTTGACGGCCGATTCGTTCATGATCGTCATATACTCGCGGGCGTTCAGCATCTGGGCGTCGCGGTAAGTGTTCTGTACGCCGTAGAAGGCGTCGAACGTGAGCTGCGGCTGCGTCTTGCCACGACCGGATTTGGTGGTGATCAGCACCACGCCGTTCGCCGCCTGCGAACCGTAGATGGCCGCCGAAGCAGCATCTTTCAATACGTCGATCGACTCGATGTCGGCGTTGTTGAGGTACGTGATGTCGGTGGTCAACACCCCATCTACCACGTACAGCGGCCCCGGGGCACCTACTGTACCGACACCGCGAATCACGACACGCATGGGCTCGCCCGGCTGACCGGACGTAGACGATATCTGCACACCCGGCGCCTGGCCCTGCAGGGCTTGCAGCGCGTTGGTCGTGCTCATCTTCTGGAGGTCGTCGCCCTTCACGTGCAGGTTGGCCCCGGTGTTCAGTGCCTTCTTCTGCTCGCCGTAGCCTACGACCACGATCTCATCCAGCGTCGTCAGGTCTTCCGATATGGTCACGCTGATCTGCGTTTGATTGCCCACAGAAATCTCCTGCGTTTCGTAGCCGATAAACGATATCACCAGCACGTCGGTCGGAGCGGCCTCCAGGGTAAAGCCGCCATCGATGTTGGCCGTCGTGCCGTACGAGGTACCTTTTACCAGCACATTGACCCCGGGTATAGGTGTACCGGTCTCATCCGTGATCTTGCCGGTAATGGTTTGCTTCTGGGCATGTGCTGTAGTAAGCCCCGCCAGAAGAAAACATACGGAAGCAAACCACAGGCTTCGGTAAATTTGTTTCATCATAGGTTAATTTGGTTTTCGGTTATTGATTGAGTATATCTCCCATTCCCTTGCGGGAAGTGAATTCAGCTTCCCGGATTATTTGACTTCCAGCGCAGTGCCGGTATAGTCTACCACCTGGTCGGGGCGGACATCGAGTCCCACCCCGGCAGCGTGGTCTTTTTTAACCCAAACTATTTGTATTTTCCGTTTCTCCGGCATGCCCTTGTACGTGCCCTTGCGTGCACCGATGGTGAGCGTACCGGTCGACTCGTTGTACGACAGCGGTATGGTGGCATACGCGCCTTGTTCGTAATGATAGTTGATGCCTTCGTCTTCGTACAGGGTGAAGCGGGCATCTTTGCCGGTGAAGACATAGAGCGTCAGCGGGTCGGCTACTTTCTCGCCGGTGTATTGCAACGCGGGGCCTGCCGGCAAGATCGATCCTTCTTTTACATAGAGGGGCATGCGTTCCAGCGGCGCTTCGGCCTTCAGCGTACGGCCGCCGGCATAATAAGCGCCGGTGTAAAAATCGTACCATCCGTCGGTAGCCGGCAAATACACTTCTCGTGAGCGTTCTTTATACGTATGCACGGGATTGATCAGCAGTGCAGGACCGAACATGTATTGATCGCCAATGTTGTGCACTTTACTGTCGGCATTAAAATCCATGACCAGGCCGCGCATAATGGTGTAATCGTTCCAGTAGCTCTGGCCGGCCAGTGAGTAAATATAGGGTAGCAGGTGGTAGCGCAGTTTGTCGTAGTAGACCATACTGTTATATTCGGGCGTGCCTGCTGGCGCGATGTTGTAAATTTCCCGGAAGGGAAACTGGCCGTGCGAGCGGAATATCGGACAGAACGCGCCGAACTGGAACCACCGCGTGTTAAGCTCACGCCACTCGTTGAGCGTCTCGCCGCCGGTAGCCTGCTCGTAGCGTTTCTCGACGGAGAAGCCGCCGATGTCCATTGTCCAGTACGGAAGACCGCTTAGGCCGAAGTTTACACCCGCCGCGATCTGATCACCGAAGTCGCTCCACCGCGATACGATATCGCCACTCCAGGTAGCGGCACCGTAGCGTTGCTGGCCGGCGAAAGCCGAGCGCGTAAGGATAAAGACACGTTTATCGGGGCTGGACTGGCGTTGTCCTTCGTATACACCCTTGGCGTTCATCAGCGAGTAGGCATTGAAGTATTTCGCGCCGGGACCAAGTGCCGTAGGACTCATGTTTACCTTTCGTTCTTCGATCGACAGGTTCGAGTGCATGTCGGGCTCGGTAGCATCCAACCACCACGCGTCGACGCCCAGGCTATTGAGGCGGGTGTCGATTTGGTGCCAGAACAGTTTACCGGCTTCAGCATTAAAAGGATCGTAGAAGGTAGACTCATAGCCGGGGCCGACCCAGTCCTTGCGTTTTTTCTCGGCATTGCGCGCGAAGAGGAAGCCTTTGCTGTTCATCTCGTCATAGTTGGCTGTGCCCGTATTAAACTTCGGCCACACCGAGATCATCAGCTGTGCGTGCAGGTCGTTGTGCAGTTCTTTCATCATGCCGGCCGGATCCGGAAAACGCTTCAGGTCAAATTCGTGCGAGCCCCACTTCGGATCTTCCCAGTACTGCCAGTCGAGCACGATGTTGTCGAGCGGGATGCCGCGCTTGCGATATTCTTTTACCACGTCCACCATCTCCTGGGCGTTTCGATACCGCTCGCGGCTCTGCCAGAAGCCCATGGCCCACTTGGGTGCGATGGGGGCCTTGCCCGTAAGGTAACGATAGCCCGCGATGACATCGTCTGCGTCGTGACCTTTAATAAAGTAGTAGTTGATCTCGTCGCCTACTTCAGACGACAGGGTGAGCCGGTCCTGGTCCTCCTGCGGGTAGGGGTCCAGATGTTTGACGGCAATATAGGCGCCGCCGTCGGGCGACCACTCGATCTTGATCGTGTGTTTTTCGTCGCCGGTAATCCGTACGTTAAATTTATTGGTACCGGCATTCCAACCCTGGCGCCACTTGTCGAACAGCTGCTCACCATCGACCCAGACTTTAAAATAGCCCGAAGCATATACTAAGAATTTGTGATTGCCGGGGGTAGCCGATGAAAACGATCCTTCCCATACTACTTTGCCTTGCTGCGCTACATCTTTCGGAAAGTTGTCCACCTGCGGCGTTTCGAGAAACTCGTATTCGATGCGGTCCTCTACGGTGGTCTTCACTACGTTGTCTTTTACATAGTAGCTGGCGGTCAGGCCACCGGGTTTGCCGGTTTTGTCGTACAGTGTTAAACCGTACAGACCCTGGTAGGGATGCGGGTCGCCAAAGCGGGAGATGGAGTAATTATCCCACAAGATGCCATAGTTGCGGCTGGAGTATAAAAAGGGCACCACGTCGACGATGTTCTGCTGGATGAGCTCCACGTCTTGTCCTTTATAGTTCATCTGGCCGTTCTGGTGCGCACCGAGGCCATAGAAGGCCTCATCACCAGGAGAGTCAAAGACCTGTTGTACCTGGTGCGTGGCCAGTTTATCGACGGTGGTCGGGGTAAATGTTTTACCGCCGCCGGTTTTTTCTTGTACGATCAGCTGGCCGGTGGAGTCGGCAAAGGATACTTCGCCGGTCGTGCGCTTCACCGTGGCCCGCAGGGATTTTGTCACCAGCACCAGGGCGTCGTTGGTTTCCTCCAGCGTCCAGTCTTTCTTACCTTCCAGCCCGGGCAATACGATCAGGCTTTGAGCGGTAGCGAACGTGTCGGCCGTGCTGGCGGTGACATGGATGATATTGTCTGACACGACCTGTAGGCGGACCGCCCGGGTAGCCTGCCCCTGGGTGGGTTTCAGGACGACGCCATCGGCGAGCTCTTCAAAGTCTTTTTTAGGCTCACAAGACATGAGGCCTGCCAGTACGATGAGGTTTGCGAGTATAACTTTTTTCATAGTATCCTATCCATTTCTCCTTTCTGCAACCGGTTCCTGGAAAACAATATTTCGCGCAATCGGTTGCGATAAAGGTAGGGTGGGAAGGGGCTTTGAACAGGTATGGAATTGTCTGATCGTGCAGGTTCAAACGTTTCCGGAGGGTATCAAAATGTTGCAGAACAGGGGATGAAATCGCTTTGGGTGGGGGAATGACGGGATTCTGGTAACGGTTGCGGTGATTTTTTGGGAGGGATTATAATAGACTCAATATAAGGTTACAATAAGTCAACCATAGGTATGCCATAGCTTTGGTATAGGTATGGTGGTAAGTGAGCCATAGGGATGGGGTGTTCTCCAGGTCGGCAGAATCCCGGGGTTATGGTTGCGCAGGTTTCGCCTGTCGCGTACGTGGAGGGAGCGGAAAAGTAGCCGCAGGATACTCCCTACTAAAGCCCTACTAAAGCCGTACTAAAGCCCTATCAAAGCCCTGTGCGTACAACGACAGAAAATACCACAGCCGAGGTCTGGGTAAGCCCCGAAGGGGCGTAATACAACAGCCCAGGCTAGAGCGGCAGCGGAGGCCTGGGTAAACAGACACAGACCACAAATAAGCCCTGAAGGGGCGTAACAATAAACGCCGGACTAATAGAAAATGAGGAAAGATAACGAGCCGGCGATCAGGATGTAGATTGTGATTTCGACGACGAGCATGATGCGGATGGAGCGCTTGATTTTTTTATCGTGTGACATCGGCTGGTTGAATGATTCAAAGCTAAGAATCGAACCGGCGGCACATGGTTACAGAATCGCTTATAGATAGTATCGGAATGTTTCTTTTGAAGCCTTTCGACCGGTCTTACGCAGTGCCTTTGCGTTTTCCGGCGGCGTAGGCTGAGGGAAGGACATCGTATTGCTCTTTGAAGTAGCGGGCAAAATATTTGGGGTTGTTGAACCCTACACGGTAGGCTACCTCCGCTACTGTCAGCTGACTCTTCTCCAACAACTGGGCGGCCTGTTGCAGGCGGATGGTGCGAATGAATTCCAACGGAGATTTGCCCGTGAGGGCAAGTATTTTTTTGTAGAAGTGGGCGCGGCTGATGCCGAGCGCACGGCTGAGGTCCTCGACGGAGAACTCGGGCGAGGCGATGTTGTCCTCCACACATTTGATGGCGTTCTGGATAAACTTCTCGTCCAGGGGCGTGATCTGCAGCTCGCTGGCGCGGACATCCAGCTGGCGGGGGAAGGCCTGGTGAAACTTCTCGCGCCGGGCGATGAGATTGCGAATGCGCGAGGCCAGTATTTCGAAGTTGAAGGGCTTGGTGATGTAGTCGTCTGCGCCCGTGCGGAAACCTTCGAGCTTTTGTTCTTCGGCCGCCCGCGCGGTTAATAGAATAACGGGGATGTGCGACACGCGCTGGTCGGTCTTGATGTGGCGGCAGAGCTCGATGCCGTTCATTTCGGGCATCATGATGTCGCTCACCACCAGGTCGGGTAGCTGCTCTTGTACCTTCTTCCAGCCGTCGCGGCCATTGCGCGCCTCGAGTACCTGGTACTCCAGCTTCAGGTTGTCTTTGAGGTAAAACCGGAAGTCTTCATTATCCTCTACCAGCAGCAGCAACGGCTTCTTTCCCGCCGCTTCGCCATCCTCGGCTACTCCCGTCGGTTGCCGTATCGCATCTTCCGTTACATCTTCGATTTCCTGATCTACAACACCCTCCGCTATAGGCTTCACTTCGTGTAGGGGTAACGTGACAGTGAACGTGCTGCCCTGCCCGGAGTCGCTTTGTACAGTGATGGTGCCGCCATGTATTTTGACAAACTCCCGTGTGATGGCCAACCCGATGCCGCTGCCCTGGTTGACCATGCTTTTCGGAAGCTCGTGCTGAAAGAAGCGTTCGAAGATCCGTTCCTGCTTGTCGGCCGGAATGCCAATGCCTGTGTCCTGTACGCGAATAATGATATGCTGCCCGGCCCCCTCCCCCGCTTGTAGCGATACCGTTACCGTCACAGCACCATGCTCTGGCGTAAACTTGAAGGCGTTGGACAACAGGTTGAACAGAATCTTTTCCAGCTTGTCCTGATCGAAGATGGTCTCGAGGGCAGTCACATCGGTGTGGAAGTCCAGGCGGATATCTTTCTTTTCGGACAGGTCGGAAAAGGAGTATACGGTGTCGCGTATAAACGCAACAATGTCGCCTTCCGAGGGATTAAATTTTACCTCTTGTACTTCGAGCTTGCGAAAATCGAGTAGCTGGTTGACCAGGCTCAGCAAACGACGCGCGTTGCGCTGAATGACCAGGAACTGTTGCTGTTGCCCGGGCTCGGTGGCCTGGCGCAGTATTTTTTCCAGCGGTGTGAGGATCAGCGTGAGCGGCGTACGAAACTCGTGGCTCACGTTGGTGAAGAATTTTATCTTCATCATATCGAGCTCGTGCATGCGGGCAGCTTCCTGGCGCTCCTGCTCGATCATAAATTTCATTTTTTCGCGCTGCTGGATCAATTTGCGCGTGACCAGCAAGGCTGCAATGACAAACAAAAAATAGAGCAACAGGGCGGTACGCGTTTTCCAGAAGGGCGGCAGCACGGTGATTTTAAGCCGGGCACCTTGTTCGTTCCACACCCCGTCATTGTTGGCTGCTTTGACCCGAAAGGTGTATTCGCCGGGGTCCAGGTTGGTGAAGGTTACGCGCCGCGAGCGACTGTCGGCGGGTAGCCAGTCGTTGTCAAAGCCCTCTAGTTTATAGAGATAGGTATTGTTTTCGGGGTGGAAAAAGTTGAGGGCGGCAAACTCGATCGAGAATACATTTTTGTCGGGTGGCAGGACAATGGCCTGGCTTTCGGTGATGGCGGCGGAGAGCAATATCTTACCGTCGACCGATTCGTCGGGGTGAATGCTTTTGTTAAAGAGCTGGAAGTCGGTCAACACTACCTGCGGCGGTATCGTGTTGCGTCCCAGCTGGCCGGGGGTAAAGATGTTGAAGCCACTGGCCCCACCAAAGACGAGCTCGCCGCGACGCGTTTTGAGCGCGGCGTTTTCATTGAACTGTTTTGCTTGCAGGCCCTCTGCCTCACCGTAGTTGCGAAAGGCGTAGGTGACTTTGCCGCCGGGCGGCTGCCGAATCTCCAACTGTGACAGGCCATTGGGTGTGCTCATCCAAAGGTGACCCTGGTCGTCTTCGAGAATGGTAAGCACGGCGTTGTGCGGCAGGCCGTCGGCGACGGTAAAGGCGCGGAAGGTTTTGGATTTTTTATCGTATCGGTTTAATCCGCCGGCGGTGCCGATCCAAATGCGCCCGGCGGCGTCTTCGCGGATATCGTATACGTTGTTATTGCTAAGGCTGCCGGGGTTGTTCTTTTCGTTTTCGTAGTGTAGGAAGCGTCCCCGCGCGCGGCTTAAGACGTCGATGCCCAGCGATGTACCGATCCAGATGTTGCCTTCGCGGTCTTCGGTAATGGCGGCGATGTAGTCGGAGTGGATGGCCTGGGGGTCGCTGGTTTTATAGTGTGCGAACGTATTCGTGCGGGTGTCGAGCAGGTCGAGGCCACCGTTGAGTGTGCCGATCCAGAGGCGCTGGCGCGAGTCTTCAAATATTTCCCAAACGCTGGCGGCCGCCAGGCTGGAGGGATCTGCGGGATGGTGGGTATAGCGTGTAAAGCTCTTGCCGTCGAAGCTGTTGAGGCCGCCGAGGTAAGTGCCGATCCACAATGTCTTCTGGTGGTCGATCCATAGGCTCACGATCACGTTGCTGCTGAGGCTGCGGGGATTGCCGGGAATATTCTTATAGGTAGTATAGGTACCCGTGGCACGGTTGAAGTAAATCAAGCCGCCACCGTTTGTACCGATCCAAAGATTGCCCAGGTCGTCTTCTATAAACCGGTTTACATCGCTGTAGGGCAATGCCCCCGGGCCCGCACCGGTGTGGCCATAGCGCGGAAAGCGCAGCAGGTTTTCGTGGTAGTAGCTGATGCCGCGCTTATACGTGCCGATCCAGAGGATGCCCTGATCATCTTTATACAAAGCATTGACGCTGTTTTGACGAAGGCTTTTCGGATCGTCTTCCCGGTTGACGATGGTCTGAACGGTGTGATTTTTTTTGTCGAGGATGTTGATGCCGCCGTGATCGGTGCCGATCCAAACCCGCCCGCGATCATCGGGTGTAATGGCGCGTACGAGATTGGTACTGAGTCGAGGTTCCGGGCCGGTAGCCGTGTAGTGTTGCAGCGTGCCGGTGGCGGGGTGAACGTGGTATACGCCCAGGGCTTCATCCTGTGCAAAGATCCAGAGGTCGCCTTCGGGATCGACGGTCATGCGGTAATCGAATTTGGCACCAGGCAAGGCCTTGTTCCGGTAGTCTACCCGGTAGCCATCTTTCGTGAGGACGATACGCTCGAGCGTGCCGTTGGCGTGAAGTGCCCAGTAGTGGCCGGCGCCATCTTGCAAAAAGCTTGTGACGCTGTCAGACGCAAGGGTACCCGTGTCGCCGGGCATATGCCGTAGAGACAGGCTTTGACGGGTAGTTGTATCGTAGCGGACCAGGCCGGCTGCGGTGTGTACAAACCAAAAGTTGCCGGCGGCGTCTTTCACGACATCGCGCAGGCGGTTTAGCGGCAGATGGTAGGTTTGAAAAAAAGCCGTGGCGTTGGTCTGGAAGCTCTCTTTAACGGGATCGTATATATTGAAGGTATCGGCGGTAATTACCCCCAGGCGGCCACCGGGCACCTCTACAACAGCGCGAACAACGTTCGTGGAGATGGTGGTGGAGTCGCGGGCGTCGTGCTGGAATACTTTGAAGCCGTAACCATCGTAACGGCTCAGGCCAAAGGCCGTGCCGACCCAGAGGAAGCCTCGGCTATCTTTATAGAAGCACAATACCTCGTTGTGCGAAAGGCCCCGGTTCACGTCTACGTGCATGAACTGGTAGCGGTCGGGCTGTGCTTGCAGCCGCGGCAGCGCGGACAGCAACACCAGCCATACCCACACGATTCTGCACGTTGTGATTGCCGATACCATATACCTGTATGCAAGGTAATGAAGTATTCGGATATCACCCGGCGATCTTGAGGATCTTGGTAAGCAGAAGATCAAACACTTCTACCAGGATGAGGAGGATAATGATATATTCCAGCACGGCGTTTTCACGCTGATGGATTATTTCGCGGAAGACGGAGAGGTTGTCTTCTATGATGCGCAAGGTGTATTCTACTTCGCTGAAGCGCACGCGCAGGTCAAAGTGTTTGGTGAGCCCCCGTTGTAATGTATCCAGGTATTCATCATTCCACACAAGCTCGGGTGCGTCGAAGATGTATATGTTCTCGGCTATTTCGTTTTGTGTGCTCAGCGCCTTGCCGATAAATCGCATCATGTTATTGCGGCTGATCTTGAGCTTACCGGTAAGCTGCAGCTGGTTGGCAAAACCTTTTACCTCGGTCAGCAGCGTTTCGCTTACGCCGTGGTAATAGTCCAGCGCTACCGACTGCGCCAGGTTGAACATGGCAATGCGGATAACCTTGTCGTCAAGCCGGCCCAGCACCACTTCATCAAACTGAAAGGCGATGTCGTTGCGTTCTTCCAGCCGCAAATCGTGGTCGTCGCGTAACCAGGTAACGGGCGGGCTTTTCTGAAATTTGTCAATGGCCTTGATGGCCCACTTCATTTCGTCTTCGTTGTAGCCGGCAAAAACCATCACACCATAGTTAAAATAGTACTGGTATTTTTCTCCCACGAAGTTGTAATACAGCTCGGACGACGAGTCGGCCAGGGGTTTGATGTCCAGGAAGGCCTTAATGCCTTTTATATCCAACTGGTTGGCAACAAGAAATGCGGAAAGTTTTACCGTGTGCGGCATACGAATCTCAAATCTATAAAGTTAAAACAACAAGACAGGTGTAAAAGGTGTCATCTTTTACAAAAAGTGTGTTTGAAAAGCTGATTTTTCGTTGAGATTTGCGTGCTTATTGCTGATATACCATGAAAAAAATCATCATCCTGCTATTGTTTACCGTATGTTACGCCCACGTTAACGCCTGGGGACCTACCGGGCACCGCGCGACGGGCTGGATCGCCGACAAGTACCTCAACAAAAAGGCCCGCAAGGAAATAGAGCGCGTGCTGAGCGGACAATCACTCGCCATGGCCAGTACCTGGATGGACGAGATCCGGTCGGACTCCGCCTACGACTACACGGCCGACTGGCACTGGGTTACCCTGCAGGATGGCCAGACCTATGAGCAAAGCGAAAAGAATCCCAAGGGCGATATTATCCAGGCCCTGGAAAAAATCATTACGGAGCTAAAGTCGAAAACACTGACGCCGGAAGAAGAAACCAAACGCGTGAAGATGCTGATCCACCTGATCGGCGACATTCACCAGCCACTGCACGTAGGCGGTGGCAGCGACCGCGGTGGCAACGATGTGCGCATCTCGTGGTTCCGCAACGAGAGCAACCTGCACCGCGTGTGGGACAGCGAAATGATCGACGACACCAAACTTAGCTACAGCGAGCTGGGACAGTCACTCGACAAACCTACGCCCGCGCAACTGACCGGTTGGCAAAACTCTTCCGTTAAAGATTGGGCGTACGAGAGCATGGCGTATCGCAAGCAGGTATATGATTACGGTAACGGCAAACTGGGCTACCAGTATTCGTACAAGTATTTTCACATCGTGCGCTATCGTCTGCTGCAAGCCGGTATACGCATGGCCAGCGTGCTGAACGAAATCTACGGTTAATCAGGCTTCCTGCTGTTGCAGGGCCTTTTGTTCTTTGTGTTGCTCGCCCCAGGTAGAAATGCTGTGCAGCAGCGGTTCCATAGTCTGCCCCAGCGGTGTGAGCTTATACTCCACCCGGGGTGGCACTTCGGCATAGGCCATTCGCGCGACCAAACCATCGCCTTCGAGCTCTTTCAACTGTGTCGCCAGCACGCGCTCGGACACCCCCACCACGATCTTGCGCAGCTGGCCGTAACGCAATATACCGTTGTTGACCAGTGCCCACAGTATGGCGGGCTTCCACCTTCCTCCTACCAGCGACAATGTATAGGCCATGCCACAGCTCTGTAATATTTGCTGTTCGTTGACGGCATTGGTTGAATTCATTTTTCGCATACTTACTTTTTTATCAGTGTCCGATCCTTTTAGCGACTACAGGGTGAACAAAAGTACAGCCCCTGCTTTTGAAACGAAATCATGGCAAGATTAATCCGTCAGACTATGAAAATTTTAATTGCTATTCATTGGATGGGCGTTGCCGGGCGGCTCGCGTGCGGGCTGCCGGTAATCATTTTATGGACTGACCGCCATTTCCACCCGCACATTTCCTTTTAAAACACGCCATTCCTGGCTATCTTGGGTGATGGCAGAATGTTTGAATTTTGCAAGCTTCGCTTTGATCCGCGTAAGCGTCACGGCCAAATCGTGCTGCATCTTTACAACCGCTATCATCCGAGATTACCCGTATGGAGAAGACTGAAACACTCGAAGATTTTTATCAGCGCAAGCTGCAGTGGATGCCCGAAAACCTGAAACAGGACATCGGCCACTTTAACGTATTCCGCCTGGAAGATTTTATGGCACACGGCTCGGCCGGGGCATACAGCCGCCGGTCGTTCTATAAGATCAGCCTGATCCGCGGCCGGAATGTTTTCCACTACGCCGAGAAAAGCCTGGAGGTATCGGGCTCGACCTTGATGTTTTTTAATCCGCAGGTGCCCTACACCTGGGAAAGTCTGGGCGGTACCAACACAGGCTTCTTCTGCATTTTTAAAGAAGCCTTCTTTACCGAGAAGATCCGCGGCAGCATCAGCGACTTTCCCATGTTTGCGCCGGGAG
>JAESGK010000661.1_pt1 | contig 11704 bp, 14 predicted proteins | sample 9269681 | NCBI WGS metagenome assembly JAESGK01 (sample SAMN14515347, study PRJNA621673) | algae metagenome | isolation source: Timaviella obliquedivisa GSE-PSE-MK23-08B and co-occurring heterotrophs from... | place: USA: Grand Staircase Escalante National Monument, Utah | collected 2006-08-15
ACCCGACCCTAACCCGGAAATCGCCGGTGACCGCCGCAAGGCCGCTCCCTCGCTACAGCGCACCCGATGGGCGCGCTCGCTCGCGGCCTTGCTCCAACCAGCTACACCACCACCGGGGGCACGACCAGGACAAATCGATTGTTCCCTGAATCGACTTGGCAAACGGTTCTAAACGGCTTGCGTTCGGAAGCCGCATTTCGGCCCGCTTATCCACCAAGGGCCGGGACCACCCGGCCACGTGTCTCGATCCTGTAACCAAACAGTCGTCGCGTCGAAGTCTCGGCCCGCTACCCAGCGGGTCAGGTAACCGCGCGAGGTCCCGATGTTGCGGCTGGAAGGCGTTGTGAAGAGTTTCGGCGACAAGCGCGCCGTCGACCAGGTCTCGCTCGAGGTCCCGGCCGGCCAGCTCGTGGGCGTGATCGGGCGCTCCGGCGCCGGCAAGTCGACCCTGTTGCGCATGATCAACCGGCTGAACGATCCGTCGGAGGGGTCGATCCGCTTCGGCGACCTGGACGTGACGAGCCTGCGCGGCCGGCCGGTGCGCGAGTGGCGCGCGCGCTGCGCCATGATCTTCCAGCAGTTCAACCTCGCCGGCCGTCTCGACGTGCTGACCAACGTGCTGATGGGTCGTCTCAGCCATGTCGGCACGATGCAAGCGCTGCTCAAATTGTGGAGCGAGGAGGATCGCGCCATCGCCCTCTCGGCGCTCGACCAGTTCGACATGGCGGGACTGGCCGCACAGCGGGCCGACACGCTATCCGGCGGCCAGCAGCAGCGCGTCGCGATCGCCCGCGCTCTGGTGCAGGAGCCCGAGCTGATCCTGGCGGACGAGCCCATCGCGTCGCTCGACCCGCGCAACACCAAGGTCGTCATGGATGCGCTGCTGCGCATCAACAAGCATTTCGGCATCACCGTCATCTGCAACCTGCACTCGCTCGACACGGCCCGGATGTATTGCGACCGGCTGGTCGGCATGGCCCAGGGCAAGATCGTGTTCGACGGCGTGCCGCAGGCGCTCACCGACGACGTCGCCCGCGAACTCTACGGCCTCGATGCCGGCGAGGTCATGGACACGGCCGGCACGTCGCTTCCCCTGCCGGCGCGGGACTTGCGCCCGTCGCTCGCGGTCGCTTGACACCACCGAAGACCGTATCCCCTCAAATGAACCACCGGAGTTTTGCCATGATCGACAGACGTTCGGCCCTCGCGCTCGCGACCGGCGCCATCGCCCTCGCCGTTCCCGGCCTTTCCATCGCCCAGGACTGGAAGGCCAAGTACCCCGAGATCGTGATCGCCATCGTACCGGCCGAGAATGCCAGCGGCGTGATGGATCGCTTCACGCCGTTCGCCAAGTACCTGGAGAAGGAACTCGGCACCAAGGTCACGCTGCGCGTCGCCAACGACTATACGGCCGTCATCGAAGGCATGAAGAACCGCCAAATTCATGTCGGCTTCTTTGGACCGGGCTCCTACGCCCGCGCTTATACGGTTTCGGGCGGCAACACCGTTGCGTTCACCACCGGCCAGAATAGCGACGGCTCCATCGGATATTACTCGGTCGCCTATGTGAAGGCCGACAGTTCCTACAAGACGCTGGACGACCTCAAGGGCAAGAAGCTCGGTCTGGTCGATGTCGAATCCACCTCCGGCTACAAGGCGCCCGTGTTCTTCATGACTCGCGAGGGCAAGGCGCCCGACAAATTCTTCGCCGTCGCCCAGGTGACGGGCAGCCACGAGAACGCCGTCCTCGCCCTGCATCAGGGCACGGTGGATGCCGCGACCAACTGGTGGAATTCGGACACCGACTCCAACCTGACGCGCATGATCAACAAGGGCATGCTCAAGAAAGCAGATGGCACGCCCCTGAAGTACGAGGATTTCCGCATTGCCTGGAAGTCTCCGCTGCTCGCCGGCTCGCCTTTCGCCTATCTCAACGACATGCCCGACGACCTCAAGAAGGCCATCGCGCAGGCCTTCTACGACGCCCACAAGAAGGACAAGGCCGCGTTCGACAAGCTTTCCGACGGCAAGGATCTCGCCTTCGTGCCGGTCGCCCACAAGGACTATCTCGAGTTCATCGAACTCAACAAGCATCTCGAGGAACTGCGTCGCAAGAAGAACTGATGGTCTGCGCCCGGACCCGGGGGTCGCCGTTTCGGCGGCCCCCATTCTTCGAGGCATTGCCGTGAGAACCGTCGCGCCCCTGCCGCCGGCGCAGCTCGCGCCACTCGCGCATGTCTACGCCGCGGCCGTTGCGGCGAAGCGGCGCTGGGTGATCGGCGGAATCGGGCTGCTGATCGTCCTGTCGCTGCTGTCCGGCTGGGCCGGCCAGGTCGACCTTTTGAAATTCTGGAACGGGCTGCCGCGCTTCGTCAGCTACTTCCACGACATCCTGCCGCGGCTGCGGATGGAGACCTTCTTCGCCGACCTCCAGGAGTGGTTCTGGAATCTCGACGGCTGGCTGGCGCTGCTCTGGGACACGCTGCTGATCGCCTACCTCGGCACGCTGTCCGGGGCCGTTGCAGGATTCTTTCTGTGCTTCCTGGCGTCGGCCAACCTGACGCGGTCGACCTCGCTGCGCTTTGCCGCCCGCCGCACGCTGGAATTCTGCCGCACCGTGCCCGAGATCGTGTTCGCCCTGATGTTCGTCTACGCCTTCGGCTTCGGCCCGATGCCCGGTGTTCTCGCCATCGCGATCCATACGGCCGGCGCCCTCGGAAAGCAGTACTCCGAGGTCGTCGAGAACGTGAACATGCAGCCGGTCGAGGGCCTGACGGCCGCGGGCGCGACCTATGTCGAGACCGTCCGCTTCGGCGTGGTTCCGCAGGTCATATCCAATTTCGTCAGCTATACGTTGCTGCGTTTCGAGATCAACGTCCGCGGCGCCACGGTGCTGGGCTTCGTCGGCGCCGGCGGTATCGGCAAGGAGCTGATCTCGACGATCCGGCAGTTCTACTATGCAGACGTCAGCGCCATCCTGGTGATCATCGTCGGCACCGTCTTCCTCATCGACTGGCTGACCGAGATCCTGCGTCACAGACTGCTGAGCCTGGACGGCCGATGAATTCTCCGGTGAGCCCGTTGCGCGCCCGCGCCGACGCCGATCGCGCCAGCCTGAAGCGCCGTTATCCGGCATCCTTCCAGGCGCCGCTCCTGACGCGCCTGCTGACGCCCGTTACCGTCGCGCTCGCGACGGCTCTTGCCGTCTATACCTTGTGGCGGTTCGGCTTCTCACCGGAGAAGTTCATCGACGGACTGGCCAAGCTCGGCATCGTGGTCGGTCTGATGATACCGCCCAGCCCGGGCAACCAGCTCTGGCACTACGTCGGCGCCTTGGGCGAGACGCTGTCGATCGCCTTCCTGGGAACGCTGGGGGCCGCCATCCTGGCCCTGCCGGTCAGCATGCTTGCGGCCAAGAACGTGGTGGCGAACCGCATCATCCATTTCACCAGTCGCCGGTTCCTGGATACGATCCGCGGTGTCGACACGCTGATCTGGGCGCTCATCTGGATCAACGTCGTGGGCCTCGGACCGTTTGCCGGCATCCTGGCAATCCTGACATCGGACTTCGGCACCTTCGGCAAGCTGTTCTCGGAGGCCATCGAAGCCGCGGACAAGAAGCCCGTCGATGGCGTGCTTTCGGCCGGCGGTTCCGACCTGCAGGGATTCCGCTTCGGCGTGCTGCCGCAGGTCCTGCCCGTCCTGCTCAGCCAGGTGCTCTACTACTTCGAGAGCAACACACGCTCGGCCACCATCATCGGCATCGTCGGTGCGGGCGGCATCGGTCTCTACCTCGCCAACGAAATCGCCCAGGCCGAATGGCCGCAGGTCGCCTTCCTGATCCTGATGATCCTTGTGACCGTGTCGACGATCGACTGGCTTTCCGGAAAGATCCGGTTTGCCGTCATCGGCACCCAGGGACGTACGGCTTGATTCCCCGTTACGCGCTCTACTACTCACCGCGACCCGAGGATGGGCTGGCCGAGGCCGCGAGCCAGTGGCTCGGGCGCAATCCCGAGTCCGGCCAAACGCGCACCCAGCGCCCTGCGCCGGGCATCGCCGCGGAACGACTGGCAGAAATCACTGCCGAGCCACGCCTTTATGGTTTCCACGGCACGCTGAAAGCGCCGATCGCACTGGCGGACGAGGTTACCGAGCGCGATTTCGTCGATGCGGTCGGCGCGTTCGCTGCCAAGGCCAGTTCGGTCACCGTGCCCACCCTCGAGCTTACTGAAATCTCGGGCTTCCTCGCCCTGGTGCCGGCTGCGCGCTGTGCCGCCCTGGAGGATCTCGCCGACCGCTGCGTCGTGGAGTTCGACGAGTTTCGCCGGCCCGCCGACGAGGCCGAACTGGCGCGACGCCGCACGGCACCGCTCACACCGCGCCAGGACGAGCTGTTGCTGCGCTGGGGCTATCCCTACGTGCTGGAGCAATGGCGGTTTCATCTCACGCTCACCGGCAGTCTGCCCGACGAGGAGCGGGCGGCGGTCATGACGGTCCTGGGGCAGCGCTTTGCCGGCGTCATCGAGCGCCCGCTTCAGGTGAACGATCTCTGCATCTTTCGCCAGCCCGCGACGGGCCGGCCGTTCACCGTGCTGGCGCGTTTCAGGCTCGGAGGCGGGCGGCGGGTGCGGACCGAAACGTGGCCAGGACCCTGACCAGTGCCGTTGCCGCCTCGTCGAGCGGTCCGTCGTTCACGATCGTGATCAGCCTGGGGTCGTGCACGTCATAGGCGTCGCCGCGCTCGAGGCGCCGGGCGGCCGCCACCTCGTCTTCGCGGCCGCGCGCGGCCAGGCGCTCGCGCAACCGCTCGGCGGGCGCCGTGATCAGCACCGGATGGGTGTCGGGATCGACGCCGGCCACGTCCTGGAAGTGTTCGCGCGAGCCGCTCACGACCACGGCGAGACCGGCCTTGCGCCAGGCATGGATTTCGCGGCCGATGCCATAGTGATTGCCGTGCGCCTGCCAGTGGAAGGCGAACAGGCCGTGGGCGCGGCGCATCGCGAACTCCGGCCCGCTCAGCGCCACATGATTCTCGCCCGACGCCTCGGGCGGTCGCGTGATGTAGCGGTGGGCGAAGATCACGGAGGTGTCGGGCGCCAGCAATTGCCGGGCGCGCGCGAGCACGGAATCCTTGCCGGCGCCGGAGGGGCCCATCACATAGAACAGCGGACCGTTCGCAAGCGGCGGCATCGTCAGACGACGCGCTCGCCTTCTCGCCACACGGTGCGGACCAGCGGCGCGCCGTCGAGCACCCGCACCCGCACCAGATCGGCCCGGCGTTCCGGCGCGATCTCGCCGCGGTCGCCGAGGCCCACGGCCCGTGCCGGATTGAGCGAGGCCAGACGCACGGCCTGGGGCAGCGAAATGCCGGCACCGGAGGCGGGCAGCTTAAAAATGCTTTCGATCAGGCTGGCCGGCACATAGTCGGACGACAGGATGTCGGCTTGCCCCGCGCGCACGAGGTCGATGGCGGCGATGTTGCCGGAGTGCGAGCCGCCCAGCACGAGATTGGGTGCGCCCACCAGGACGGCGAGCCCGGCCTGGCACGAAGCTTCCGCCGCCTCCAGCGTGGTCGGGAACTCGGCGATGGTCATGCCGTTCTGCACCGCTTCGCGGACATGCTCGCGCGTCGCATCGTCGTGGCTGGCGATCGGCAAGGCGCGGGACTGGGCGCGCGCGACGATCTCGCTGCGGTGCCGACTGGCGTTCTTGGCGTGCAGTTCGGTGGCGCGATAGCTGAACGCATCGAACTGCGCCTCGGTCATGGCGTATTTGCCCATGTAGTACTGCTTCAGCTTCTCGGGATCGAGGAACTGGCGCTGCCCGGGCGTGTGATCGTTGATCGACACGAGGCCGACCAGCGGCAGGTCGATCCACTTGTCGACGGCCTCGACGGCATCGTCGGCCGTGATCTCGCAGCGCAGGTGAATGCGATGCTCGGCGCGCGTCAGGCTGCGGTCGCTGGCGATGCAAACCGCCTCGATCATGCGTTCGCGGTTCTGCACCCGGTCGGAGCGGCCATGCACGTCGCCCAGGGCCAGGGAATCGAACACCGTGGTGATGCCGGCGGCAGCGATCTGCGTGTCGTGCGCCATCACGGCCGGCAGGCTCGGCCACTTCACGCCGGGCCGCGGCGCGAAGTGCTTTTCCATGTTGTCGGTATGCAGCTCGACCAGGCCGGGCACGAGATAGTCGCTGTCGAGATCGATGACCCCCGGGGCATGCGAGCGCCCGGGCGCAACCTCGACGATGCACCCGTCGCGAACGACGACCGTGCCGTCGAATTCGGCGTCGGACGTGACGACCCAGGCGTTGGTCAGGATGGTCTCGATGCTCATGGCTGGACTCCGGCGGAGGTTCCGGGAGGGAAGACGTCGAGAACCCGGGTCGACACGGCATCGCGGACGGCGGCGTCGTGGAAGATGCCGACGATCGCCGCACCGGCATCGCGGCGCTGGCGGATCAGCTCGATCACGCCGTTGCAGTTGGCGGCATCGAGCGAGGCGGTCGGCTCGTCGAGCAGCAGGATCGGGTAATCGACGATCAGCGAGCGGGCGATGTTGACGCGCTGCTGTTCGCCGCCGGAGAAGGTCGCGGGCGGCAGTGGCCACAGGCGGGGCGGAATGCCCAGCACGCCCAGCAGGAACTCGGCGCGGCGGCGCGCCTCGGTCTCGCTGGCACCCTGCCGGATCGCCGGCTCGGCCACCACGTCGACCGCCGGCACGCGCGGAATGACCCGCAGGAACTGGCTGACGAAGCCCACGGTCCGCCGGCGAACATCGAGCGTCACCCGCGGCTCGGCGCCGGCCAGCTCGACCAGATCGTTGCGGTGACGGACCCGGATCGAGCCCGCGTCGGCGCAGTAGTTGCCGTAGAGGCAGCGCAGCAAGGTGCTCTTGCCGGCGCCGGACGGTCCGACCAGCGCCACGCATTCGCCCGGCGAGACGGCCAGCGCCACGTTGCGCAGCACCGGCAGCGCCAGATCGCCCTGGGCATGGACGATAAACGACTTGGTAAGGCCGGAGACGCGAATGACAGGGGACATGGTCAGAACCTGTTCCAGTTTTCACGCTCATTTGGACCGCGAGCCTCTGGCTCGCTCGGGATCATGAGCGGGCCGGAGGCCCGCGGTCCGGAAGACGATGACAATCGAGTGGGATGGAAGCGAAACATCCTCAAACCGGCAGGATCGAGGCGACGAGCATCTGGGTGTAGGCGTGCTGCGGATCGTCCAGCACCTGGTCGGTGAGGCCGTCCTCGACCACCCGGCCGCCCTGCATCACCATCAGTCGGTGCGTGAGCAGCCGCGCGACGCCGAGATCGTGCGTCACCAGAACGGCCGACAGATGCAGGTTCTCGACCAGCCCGCGCAGCAGGTCGAGGATGCGCGCCTGCACCGAGACGTCGAGGCCGCCGGTCGGCTCGTCCATGAACACCAGCCGCGGGTTGCTCACGAGATTGCGGGCGATCTGCAGGCGCTGGCGCATGCCGCCCGAAAACGCCGCCGGACGATCGTCGAGGCGATCCAGCTCGATCTCGACCCGGCCCAGCCAGTCGGTCGCGGTCTGGCGGATCTCGCCATAGTGCCGTTCGCCGATCGCCATCAGCCGCTCGCCGATGTTGGCGCCGGCGCTGACGCCCATGCGCAGGCCTTCGCGCGCATCCTGGTTGACGAAACCCCACTCGGTCCGGGTGAGCAGCCGGCGACGGGCCTCGCTCAGCCCGTGAACATCGACGACACCGGACGAGGCCGAATCGTAGGCGACCGAGCCGCCATCCGGCGTCATGCGGCCGGCCAGGCAGTTCAGCAGCGTGGTCTTGCCAGAGCCCGATTCGCCCACGATGCCCAGCACCTCGCCGGGCCACAGGTCGAAACTCACGTCGCGGCAGGCGACGCGGCCGCCGAAGCGCTTGGTGACGTCGCGGGCCTGGAGCAGTGGCGCGGCGCTCATTTGCGCTGCTCCTCCTGTCGCTCTTGCTGCCTCTCTTGGCACCAGTCGGTGTCGGAACAGACGAACATCCGCTTGCCGGCATCGTCGACGATCATCTCGTCGAGAAAGCTCTCCTTGGAGCCACAGAAAGCGCAGCACTCGCTCCAGGTCTCGATCTCGAACGGATGATCGTCGAAGTCGAGACTCTTCACCGTGGTGTAAGGCGGCACCGCATAGATGCGCTTCTCGCGGCCGGCGCCGTAGAGCTGCAGCGCCGGATTGCGGTCGAGCTTGGGATTGTCGAACTTCGGGATCGGCGACGGGCTCATGATGTAGCGCCCGTTCACCATCACCGGATAGTTGTAGGTCTTGGCGATGCGGCCGTGGCGGGCGATGCTTTCGTAGAGGCTGACCTGCATGACACCGTATTCGCTGAGCGCGTGCAGCGTGCGGGTCTCGGTCTCGCGCGGCTCGAGCATGCGCAGCGGCTCGGGGATCGGCACCTGGAAGACCAGGATCTGGCCCTCCTTGAGCGGCGTCTCCGGCACGCGGTGGCGCGTCTGGATGACGGTGGCGTCCTCGGTACGGGTCGTCGTGGCGACGTCGGCCACCGTGGCAAAGAAGCGGCGGATGCTGACGGCGTTGGTGGTGTCGTCGGCGCCCTGGTCGATCACCTTCAGCGTGTCGCTGCGGCCGATGATGGCCGCGGTCACCTGGATGCCGCCGGTGCCCCAGCCATAGGGCAGCGGCATCTCGCGGCCGCCGAACGGCACCTGATAGCCCGGCACGGCGACCGCCTTGAGGATCGCGCGGCGGATCATCCGCTTGGTTTGCTCGTCGAGGTAGGCGTAGTTGTAGGCCCCCTCCTGGACGGAAATGTCAGGCATCGTCACTCCGCCGCCTGGCTGAGCGCGGCGTCGCGGTTGCGCGCTTCGACCTCGGCGCGGAGCGCGCGGACCACGACCAGTTCGGACTGGAAGTCGACATAGTGCGGCAGCTTGAGATGCTGCACGAAACCGGAGGCCTCGACGTTGTCGCTGTGCGCCAGCACGAATTCCTCGTCCTGGGCCGGCGACGTGGCCTCTTCCGACAGCTCCTCGGCGCGCAACGCCCGATCGACCAGCGCCATGGCCATCGCCTTGCGCTCGGCATGACCGAAGGCGAGCCCGTAGCCGCGCGTGAACTGCGGCGGCACGTCGTGCGAACCGGCGAACTGGTTGACCATGTCGCATTCGGTGACGTCGATCTCGGCGATTTCTATGGCGAAGCCCAGCTCCTCCGGCACGAAGGAGACCGGCACCGACCCGAACCGGATCTCGCCGACGAAGGGATGGTTGTTGCCGTAGCCGCGCTGCGTCGAATAGCCGAGGGCCAGCAGGAACCCTTCGTCGCCGCGCGCCAGGTTCTGCAGGCGCACCGGGCGCGCGGCGGGTAGCCCCAGCGGCTGGCGCGTGAGGTCCTGGGTCTTGCCGCCGGCCTTCGGCGCCGGCTCGAGCATGCCTTCGCGCTCGAGGATGTCACCGACCCGGGGCAATTCCATGGCCGTGTCGGCCGGCGCAATCGGCGCCCGCGGGCGCTCGCCCGTGGCGGCCAGGGAGAAATCGAGCAAACGATGCGTGTAGTCGTAGGTCGGGCCCAGCACCTGCCCGCCCGGCACGTCCTTGAAGGTGGACGAGATGCGGCGCTCCACCACCATGCGGCTGGTGTCCAGCGGTTCCGAATCGCCCAAGCGCGGCAGCGTCGTGCGGTAGGCGCGCAGCAGGAAGATCGCCTCGACCAGGTCGCCGCGTGCCTGCTTGATGGCAAGTGCCGCCAGCGAGCGGTCGTAGCAGGAGCCCTCGGTCATGACGCGGTCGACGGCGAGGCCGAGCTGCTGGTCGATCTGCTCGAGCGAGAGTTCGGCAACGTCGCGATCGCCACGCCGCTTGTCGGCCACGAGATCGAGCGAATGGGCGATGGCCGTCTCGCCACCCTTGACCGCGACGTACATGGTCAGGCCTCCACGGCGATGCTGCGCGGCAGCGCGAGCAGTTGCGAGCCGGCGGCGAACACGACATCGACGCCACACGGAAACAGGGCGTTGTTGGCGGCCCAGTCGAGCCAGAAGCCGTTGTCGAGGCCCGCGACGGCAACGCTCGCCTGGCCATCGATTCCCGGTCCCCGCCAGAGGCGGGCGGCGCCGGCGCCGAGCACCGGGACCTCGATCAACAGGGTGGCGGAGCGGTCGGGATAGGCGTCGGTTCCGATGGCGAAATCGTCGAACAGCAGGGCCTGGTCGTGCGCGAGGAGCGCGAAGACCGCGTCGGCCCGGCCGCCGACGATCGGCGCGCCGGTATGGAAGCGTACGAAATCCTGCACCTCGGGCCGGTCGAACTCGGGCGCCAGCCAGAGCGGCGTGTCGCGATCGGCCAGGGTGAGCAGGAAGGCGGCCGAGGCGATGCACAACCCCTCGGGAGCCACGAGCGGGTCGGCCACGGTCACGATGCGGCCGGGATGGGCGAAAGCGTCCAGCACGCCGCGGAAGACCCGTTGCGATTCGTGCGGCGGATCGGTGAAGCCCGGTGCGATGTCGTGGGTGCCCAGCGCGGAGTTCATGAACCGGCCTCCCGAGCGACGGTGAAGAAATCGACCTTGGTCGCGGCGGCCTTCGCGGCGGCGAGACGGTGGCGTATCTCGGCTTCGGCCGCGAGCGGCGCGACGATCTTCGTCTCGATGGTGTCGTGCCACTCGGGGAGATGGCCGAGCGCGTCGAGCGCCGCCACGATCTCGGCGTGGCGGGGCTTGCGGCCCCCGACATAGCCAATGCCGATCTGGCCGCTTGCCAATCGCACGGCGGCGCGGGTCACCGTCATCTCGCCGGCGCAGAACGGATCGCCGCTGCCGGAAATGCGGCCCTGGATCATCACCAGGCCAATCTCGGGACGCCGCAGCACCGTGTAGTTCGGCACCCCATCGATGCCGTTCCACAAGGCCTCGAGGCGTGTCGATGGCGCCTTGGCGAGAAGGGAAAGCCACCTCTGGCGCCGATCCGGCGCTTCGGCGTCCTGAGCGGTCGATAAGGACATGTGTGCACCCGCGAACGAGCGCACCATCCTCAGGCAGCGTTACCGCTCGAAGGGCCCAGCGTGAAGTTATCGTGACAGGGCGAGCGTTATCCTCTGCATCCTTAGAGGTATGTCATCAAAACGTAACTATTTTGTAACTAAATAGTCAGTCCGTCGCTTGGACAACGGCGGCGGCGTTGGCTATCGGGGGATAACTCTTGGAACTTGCCCGTAAGGAACCAGAATCGATGTCGTTCTATACGATCAAGGAAGCGATCCGCAGCGGACTTCGTCTCCGGCTCTCCCTCCCCGATGGCGAACACATCGTCGAACCGCACCTGTTGGGCCGCAATCGCAGCGGCGACACGTTGCTTCGCGCCTACCAGATCCGCGGTCCCGGCCAGGCCGGCGCCGCGACCCGCTGGAAGCTTTTCCGGCTGGATCGCATCGATCATGCGGTGGAGGCCGGCGGCAGGTTCAAGGCACCCCGACCGAGCTACAAGCCCAATGACGCGACGATGAAGGGCGGCATCATCGAGCGTCTGTGAGCGGCCGAACTGGCGGCTGATTTATCCATCACATCGAAGTGGCCCAAAGATAGACTGTTGGTAGCAAGTTAAATTGTCCGGTCTAGGTAGCGTGTGATGTGTCCGCTCGGTTTTGTTTTCTGGCAGGGGCTAGCCCCTGCCAGCCGGTCGCGTCGAGCGGTGTGACGCGACCCGGTTG
>JAESGK010000662.1_pt1 | contig 11702 bp, 10 predicted proteins | sample 9269681 | NCBI WGS metagenome assembly JAESGK01 (sample SAMN14515347, study PRJNA621673) | algae metagenome | isolation source: Timaviella obliquedivisa GSE-PSE-MK23-08B and co-occurring heterotrophs from... | place: USA: Grand Staircase Escalante National Monument, Utah | collected 2006-08-15
TGTCGCAAATCAGCAGAAGATGCCGATGCCCGTAACGGCGGAGATTGTGGAAAGCAACGGTAAGACCAGCCAGGTGAAACTGCCAGTGGAGATTTGGCAACATGGCAGTATATGGAAGTTCGTCTACAAATCTACAAGCAAGTTGACGAGTGTAACATTGGATCCGACAATGAAGATGCCGGATGTGAATCGGAAGAATAATCAGTGGAAGGCGCAATAACAATTGCCCCAAATAACGAAAGCACCCATGCTGCTATAGGCAACATGGGTGCTTTGCGGTGTGCTCTTGTGTATACTCGTTATTTTTTAGGCTGCGGTTTCGCGTTGGGCTGTGGGCTGGTATTGGGATTCGCGCTGGGTTGCTGTTGAGGTTGTGTCGACGGCGCTGTCAGTTGAGACTCGGGGCTCGGGCTCTGCATCTGTGAGCCTGCGGGCGGGGCTATTTTTGCTCCGCTCTTATCGAAGTAGAAGCTGCGGGTATCAGCACCTTCGCCGATGCGCAGCATGTAGCCATTGTCCGTACGGTTGCGATACAGCATGCCGTTTTCCCAGCCACTATAGTCGTTACCTTTCAGCGTGCTGCGGAGTGAAGACGGCGCTTCGTTTGAGCGAATCTGCATGTAGTCACGCTGGGTGTTGTACTGGTTACCCGGCTGTGTGGGCGGATTGTAGGTTGGATCTGTTTGTTTAATACGTGTCGTATCTGTCACCTGTGCTTGTGCCGAGGCCAGGCCCAGGGCCGCCACAGCAATGAGTGTAGTCATGAGAGTTTTCATAGCATCTTTTTTTGAGTAGGAGATATTTGTTGTTATTACTGCTCGTAAGTGTAACAAAAGCATGCCCACCACCTACCAGCGACAGCTGTTCCCCACCCGCCGGCAGAGCCGGAATTTTTCCCCTAAGTGGCCGCTATCTTCCACACCTGCGCGCTCCACAATTATAGTATGCCATACGGTTGCACGACCGTCTCGACGAGTGTTGGCTGTTTTCGTTCAGATGTATGAAAAGTAGACTAATTGACAGAACTCCTCCGCGAGAAAACGGTTATCTTATTTAGAAATAACTGGAACCATTTTTCAGTAAGTAATTATCACCATCAGAAAAAAACAGCGCATGAGAAGTATCGTATTGCTAGTGGTTGCCGTCTGCTGTCTTGATCTGTGTCCGCAGGCTTACGCGCAGGATACCACCCAAACGCCCCCTCCCACATTGACGCCCACGTCGCTGCCGGTGCCCAGGGTTCCGCAGGATACGTCGAAGCGGGACTCGCTGGAGCAGCTCACGTCTGCGTCTGTACCGGCGGGTAACTCGCAGTCGATAGCACCCCGTAGCTCAAGCTATTACAGCATTGTCAGGCCGGGCACCATTACCCGCAAAGGATTATTCAGCGTGCACAAGCTGGAGGATAAATATTATTTTGAGATACCCGACAGTTTATTGGGGCGAGATTTGTTGATCGTAAGCCGTATTGCGCAAGGTGCTGCGGGCATTCGCCCGGAATATATCGGTTATGCAGGCGACCAGATCAACTCGCTTATTATACGTTTTGAGAAAGGTCCTAACCATAAGTTGTTCCTGCGCCGCATTACCTATGAAGACAATGCCGGCGACAGCAGCACGTCGATGTTCACTGCCGTGGTCCGTTCAAATCTGCAACCGCTGACAGCCGCCTTTGGCATCGGTGCGTATGCACCCGGTGGCAAGGGCAGCCTGATCGATATCACCGAGTACCTGAATGGCAGCAACGATATTTTCTTTTTTAACGCCGCTTCCCGGCGGACGATGAAGATCGGCGACGTGCTTTCGAACATGTCCTATATCAAGTCGGTAAATGCCTTTCCGATGAACGTCGAGATCCGTACGATCAAGACGTATAGTCAGTCTTCCGGTGACGCCACCTTTACGCTCGAGCTCAATACCTCTATTGTGCTGCTGCCAAAGAAGCCCATGCGCAAGCGCTTTGCGGATAAACGCGTGGGTTATTTCACGGAGCGTTATACCGATTACGACGCCAACCCGCAAGGTGTCAAGGTGGTGAACTATATTAAGCGTTGGCGTCTAGAACCCAAACCCGAGGATATAGAGCGATACAAACGCGGCGAGCTGGTGGAACCACAAAAGCCCATTATATATTACATCGACCCGGCCACGCCGAAGAAGTGGGTGCCTTATTTGATCCAGGGTGTGGAAGACTGGCAGTCTGCTTTCGAACGGGCGGGATTTAAGAATGCGATCCAGGCGAAAGAAGCGCCGACTCCAGAAGCTAATCCGAATTGGAGTCTCCAGGATGCACGGCATTCGGCCATTGTCTATAAACCATCATCGTTTGCCAACGCGGCCGGACCGATCATTACCGACCCGCGCAGTGGTGAGATCCTGGAAAGCCACATCAACTGGTATCACAACCTGATGTCCATTCTGCACGACTGGTATATGATACAATGTGGCACCACCGACAAGCGCGCGCAGAAGATGAACTTTGACGATGCGTTGATGGGGCAATTGATTCGCTCGGTAGCCTCGCACGAGGTGGGCCACTCGCTGGGGCTTACCCACAACTTCGGCGCCAGCTCTACTGTACCGGTAGCCAGGTTGCGCGACTGGAAGTGGCTGGAGGCAAATGGCCACACCCCGTCTATCATGGACTACTCGCGTTTTAACTATGTGGCGCAGCCCGAAGACAGCGTGACGGAAGCGGGGCTCATTGCCCGCATTGGTGAGTACGACCACTGGGCGATTGAATATGGCTATCGACTCTTTCCAGATATCTCTACATCCGAACGGGAAATTCCTTTTCTCAACGGCCGGATCATTGAACAAATGAAGCAACCCCAGATGTGGTTTGCATCGGAATTCTCTACGGACGACCCGCGGGTGCAAACCGAAGACCTGGGGGACAATGCTATGCAGGCCGGCGAGCTTGGCATTAAGAATCTAAAGCGTATCGTGCCCCGGCTGGTGGCGTGGACCTATCAGCCCAACGAAGGGTATAAAAATCTGTCGCAGCTCTACGGCGGCCTGACGGGCCAGTTTACATACTATATCAGCCACGTGCTCCGCTACGTCGGCGGCACGTACGAAACGGTCAAGTCGGCGGAGCAGATTGGTCCCGTCTATCGTATTGTACCCGCTACGGTGCAGCGCGACGCCATGGCTTTTCTCGGACGGCACGTGTTTACGCCCCCCACCTGGTTGCTTGACACAGCTATTCTGGCGCGTACAGGACAAAGCCCGACACAGATCATGACCGCCAACCAGGAGATGGTACTCAACACACTGCTGAGTCAGAACACACTCACCAAGCTTGCGGAATCAGAGGCGCTCTATCCCACGCGGGCCTATACGCTGAACGAGTTCATGGACGACCTGGACCGCACGATGTGGACGGAGCTCGCAACCTTCTCCACGATCACTCCCTACCGGCGTGCCTTGCAGCGTTACTACGTCGACAAGCTGGTGGAGCTTAGTAAGAACTCACGCGATATATACGATGCCGACGTGGTGATCCGCAACAAAAAAAGCGAGGTCCTGATTCGTGTCAAAAAAGCGTTGACACGTACCAGGGACGCCATGACGGTATATCACCTGAGGTATCTGCAAGACCGGTTGGAGGGGAAATAACATTCCCGCTGCTACTCGGTCGACAGAATCTTTACGGGTCGCTTCTGTTCGTCTATTGCCACGAGCGTGAACGTACCGAATACGGCCAGTTCGCGGTCGTAGGAGTACATCTGCTCAACGAAAATCTCTACGCTTACTTTCACACTGGTGTTACCGACATCGGTTACACGGCCTACCAGCTCGACAATCGTGCCGTGGGGAATCGGTCGCTTGAAGTCGATACGGTCGGACGACACGGTCACGATGTGCAGCCGGCTGAAACGTGTAGCGGTGATGAAGGCAACTTCGTCCATGAGCTGCATGGCGGTGCCGCCGAAGAGTGTGTCGTAATGATTGGTGGTGTTGGGAAATACAGCTTTGAAGATTACGGTTGTGGAGCTGTCAATGCGCTCCTGGAGTGTCATGTTCATGAGAGATAGGTACTTCGCGTTCGAACGCGATAAAATGTGTAACGATGTTTTTAGATGTGCTGACAGGTAGGATGTCTACTTCGCAGAGGTACTCGGTACCATCTTTGCGGTAGTTCATGAGGGCGGCGCGTATGGGCTTTCGCTCCGTTACGGCCTGTCGGATGGCGGCGCGGGTTGCCGTGCTGGTGTTACGCCCTTGTAAAAAGGCTGGACGTTTGTTCCTGGCGAAGGTGGGCGTGTAGCCGGTCATGGATAAGAAGCCTGGACTGACCCAGTGGATGCGCTGCTGCAGGTCGGTCACCACAATGGCCTCGTGCGGCTTTCGCATGAGTTGAGGGATGTCGATTGTCCAGTCAAACCTGGTAGCCAGCGTTGTCAGCATGCGGATCTCCTGGTTTGTATAAAGCTTTTGCATGCCCTGCGCTGCAATATCCCAGCAAAGCAGGGGAAACATCTTGGGTGGCTGTTTCTTTTTTCGCTTCATCACCATGGACAATGACTGTTGTGGCTTAGCTGTCGGCCTTATAAAACATGCCAACTATTTTCTTAAGCCTTCTTCTAAATTGCCCTGCATGATACTCTTTTTTTAATTCTTCCATGCATGCGGCGCACAAACAATCCGTATACCCCTGGCGGAAGTAGGCCCGCTCTTCGTCATTTACCTTCACGGCACTGCACTGGCAAAGCAGGATCGATCCCACTTTGCATTCAAACGCTGCCCGGCATCGCGGACAGGATTTCGGCTCATGTTTTACTGCCTCCTGCATGGGTTGTTGCCAGCCCCATATAGCGCGCTGGCCGTTTCGGGTTCTTGATGGCCGTCGATTAGTGGATAGCCCAGGGTGTGTACTTGCATGTTGCTTTACCGTTTTGATGTGTAGATAGATTACTCGCTCTTTGTCAGAACTTCATTACACCGGCACGGTCTAAGCGGAAAAGAGAAGAATATACCACTCCCGGCAGGGGAGCAGCGAATATCAAGACTTGACCAGGCCCAGGGCGTGTAGGCGTAGTCATCGAAGGGTGAAGGCAAGTCTCCTGGCTTATGACGGTATTGGTCATCCTTCTCACCATGTCCCGGCATCTGCCGCGCATAGCAATGGGTTTTGAGGACCAACCCTTTTCCACATCCCGGCGGGTTTGGGGTCATTTACAGTAGCAACGTCTGCTCGTGATTTCCACACGATTCCTTTTTAATCTCCCGGACCTCCCGGGAAAACCAGACACCTGTTGATGAAGGAAACAAAGAACGTAAAGCAAACATACAGATTACACAAGCCAATACAAAAAGACTCGCCAGCCACCCCAGCCGGGCGTTACACAGCAAGCAATCATGGGCTATAGACCCCGAACTTTTCCGTATCTTTAGACACTTTTTTGTATCATGAGCCTTCGATTTGTAGCCTTAGCCCTTACTCTCTCGTTCTTCACTTTTTCATCTTCCGCCCAGATTGCCCGCGACTTTATGGCGGGTGGCGCCGCTGACCTGATCAAGACCGACAACAACAAGTTTTTGGAGAAGGCCCAGGTGAGCCTGGAGTGTAATTACTTTGTGACGCGGCAGTTTACAGGCTCGGCAGGGTTTGAGATCTGGACGAACCAGGGGGTGAGCTTTGCTGTAGGGGGGCGTTGGTTTCCGGTGGAGGAAGCGTTTGTACGGTTTCGGGGACTCATAGGCGAGAACGACCTGTCGCTCGGCGCCGGATGGGCCAAGCCCATCAACGACCAGGTGAAGTTCGAGGCCATGGGAGACTTCTATTTTCAGGGCGACTTTGCGATTCGCGCCGGCATTCAGTACATCATACGTCGGCGGAATTAGTACCCGTTGCATGGAAACCGTTAACTTTAATGTCACCATTAGCATCCTATACGATCTTGAACCGAACGTTTCTTCTGCTGCTCTTTTTGCTCGCCACGCCGGCGGTGCGCGCGCAGACAACGTCTGCCCGCCTGAGCGGATTTGTCTATGACGAGGCGGGCAGCCCCCTGCCCGGCGCCACGGTGCGGATATATCGGCTGGGCAAGGCTACCACCGCGGGAGAACGCGGACAATACGAGCTTGACGTCCCTGCTGGTACTTACTACGTTGCGTTCTCTTTTATTGGTTACGACCGCGACTCGGTGCAACTGAACATTGCCCATGCGCATACTTATACCATGCGTCTGAAAGCTGCCGCGACGACGATGGAGGCGGTAACAGTATCGGCCCGACCCAGTGACGAACAGGTGACGCAAACGGAAACGGGTCTTGTCACACTGCGAAAGAAAGACCTTGAAAACCTACCCTATTTACTCGGCGAGCTTGACCCTATCCGCATCATTCAACTGATGCCGGGTATACAAACGTCCGGCGAAGGGAGCACGGGTTTCTATGTACGCGGGGGTGCCGTAGACCAGAACCTGATGCAGCTCGACCACACGACGGTATACAACCCCAGCCACTTATTCGGTTTCTTCTCGATCTTCAACGGCAGCACGATTGAGAGCATTGATCTCTATAAGGGCGGCATCCCTTCCTACTACGGCGGGCGCCTGTCGTCTATGACTAACATCACCACACGCCAGGGCAGCCCCGACAAGCTCAAGGGAGAAGGAAGCGTCGGGCTCATTGCCACGGGCCTGCTGCTGGAAGGCCCCATCGGGAAAAAGAAGAAGGCATCGTTTATGGTCGCGGCGCGGCGTACCTATGTCGACCTCTTTGCCAGCAGCCTTCGCCGGTTGGGTGCATTGAAGCAAGATATCAATTATTATTTCTACGACCTCAATATAAACTTCGACTATTCGATCAGCCCCAGGGACCATCTGCGCCTGCGCTCGTATACCGGGCAGGATGACTTTCGGTATAATACCAGCAGTACATTCATGAATACGATCGATTGGCGCAACACGACGGCCTCACTCTCGTGGCTGCACACCTACAACGACAATCTATATTCGGAGCTGATGGTCAACACGTCGCTTTACGATATGTCCTTCGGTGCTGCCATCACCACCTATGCGTTTAACATCAAGTCGGATATCCGCGATTGGGGGTTTACCTATCAGGTTAACCAGCAGCAGAAAAAACATACACTGGCGTGGGGGCTGACGTATACACACCATATGCTGCGCCCGAACAATATCTACGCGTACAGCGAAGACGTGGAACTGAGCATCAGCCCGCGTATTAAGCTGCAGGGGGAAGAGGCCGCGTTGTTTATCAACGACAAGATCAGGTTTTCCGATAAGCTGGAAGTGAACGCCGGCCTGAGACTGTCGGGGTACCGGCAGCTGGGACCCTTTGACCGGTATGTGGAAGACGAGAATATGCAGGTACTCGACACCCTCCACTACGGCCGCGGCAAAACAATCAAGCAGTACGGCAACCTGGAACCCCGCCTGGCCCTGCGGTATAGCCTCTCTTCATCTTCGTCTGTTAAGCTGTCGTACGACAAAACCTACCAGTACTTACACCAGGCCCCTTTGTCGTCGGTATCGTTGCCACTGGACATCTGGGTGCCCAGTTCCTCCACCATTCGGCCACAGTCGGCAGACCAGTTTTCGGCAGGGTATTTCCGGAACTTCCGCGACAACATGTTCGAGACTTCGGTGGTGCTGTATTACAAAACCATGCAGCAGCAGCTGGAGTACCGCGAAGGGGTGATCATCGGCTATAGCAAAGGCTATAATTTTGACGACAACTTTGTGTTTGGCAAGGGACTGTCGTATGGCAGCGAGTTTTCAATTAAAAAGAACGGCGGCAAGCTGCATGGGCAGATCTCGTATACGCTATCGCACACGACGCGCAAGTTTGACGCCCTCAACGAAGGCAAGTCTTTTACGGCCAAGTACGATCGGCTGCACGACCTGTCGGTACTCGCCAACTATGTCGTGAGTCCACGCTGGACAGTTTCATGTGTATTTGTTTACGGCACGGGCAATGCGTTGAACCTGCCGGTGGCGCGGTATATTGTTCAGGAGAACGTGGTGAACGAGTATGGCGAGCGTAACGCTTTCCGGATGCCTCCGTACCACCGCATGGACCTGGCGGCCACGTATACCGTGCACAAATCCGATAAGTTTGAGTCGAGCTGGATTTTCTCGGTGTATAATGTTTATAACCGAAGGAACCCCTATTATATTTATTTTGAGACGACCGGTAACCTGGACGACTATGAGCTTAGCACCAGCATTAAGCAGGTGTCGCTATTCCCGGTCATCCCGGCTGTTACATACCGTTTAAAGTTTTAGTCTATGAAGCACTACCGCGTTTTTTTGCTCCTGGTACTGCCCGCCCTCGGCCTGCTGAACGGATGCACGCCGGAGACTGATCTGGATGAATTGCAATATACCCCCAAGCTTGTGGTGGATGGCTCGATCGAAAATGGCCAGACGCCGCGGGTGGTGTTGAGCCATAGTGTATCCTATTTTGACAACATCGACTCTGCCTCTATCCGCAAGCTGATGGAGACCACGGCCAAGGTGACGGTAAGCAATGGCGAACGCCAGGAGGTTTTAACGTTGCAACCGAACAGGGGCTTCTTTCCACCGTATGTCTATGAGGCCAATACACTGCGCGGGGAGGCGGGCAAGACCTACACATTGACCATCGATTTGAAAGGTAAGCGGTATACTGCTACGACCACCATACCGACGCCGCCCCAGCTCGACTCGCTCTGGTTTGAGCTGGTGCCCGGCAAAGACTCGCTGGGCTATCTTTATGGGAAATTGTCCGACCCACCTGCTGTAGCAAACTATTACCGTGTGTTTACGCAACGAAAAAACATTGACAACCGGTATATTCCGATGTACCAGTCAGCGGTGGGTGATCGATATTTTAATGGCGAGCGATTTACGTTCTCCATTCTTCGTGGGCCCGACGACTTTACCAACGTAGTGGACGATCTTTACTTTTCGCGGGGCGACACCGTGGCTATTAAGACCTGTTCTATTGACCGCAGCCATTTTGATTTCTGGCGAACGCTGGAGCGGGAGCTATATGTGGTTGGTAACCCATTTGCGTCGTCGGGTAACGATATTATTTCCAACATTGAAGGCGATAACGTGCTGGGGGTTTGGGGTGGATATGGTTCCACCCACTATCGCATCGTTATCCGGTAGCATATAAGCAGAGAAGGCTGCCCTTCGGCAGCCTTCCTGTACAAAAATCAACTCAGGTGTTAGAAAAAAAATTAGTCTTCATTAACAATATCTTCCAGCTTAGTCGTCAGTTCGTCGAAGCCAGTTTCTATAAACGTCTCGATTGACAGCCTTGATTCGTCAGCAAATATCAGTTGGAGATCCAGCGTCGTGTCTTCATTTCCCCAATCGTCCGTTTCGGTAATGGCTACTACTTCACCGTCAGCAATCTTCTTCTTCGAGTCGGCGTAGAAGATCACCATCTTGGCGTTCTCGTTCCAGGCAGCTGCTTCTTCTGTGTCACCACCTTCGTCAGGGATTGCGGCGATATCAGCCATCAGGGCATCAACGTCGATCTCACCAGAGAACTTGATGTTCAGTACCTGGAAGTAGATGGTTCCTTTGTTGATCACGTCGTCGCCACCGCTTGAGTTCTCGATGTTGTCGGTATCGAAGTTACCTTCGGCATCAGCACCCAGAACATACAGATTCTTGTCGTTTTCTTTCAGGGAGTATTCTACCGATGCTTTTGTGCCATCGTTGCTTACTTCGTACGCTAATACGAAAGCATCTACTTTAACCGAGATAGTCAGGGAGGTAGGCTCGCCTTTGCTGTTGTAGCCAGCGGCAAATGTGTACTCCAGTTTTTTCTGACCGTCGATGGCCAGATCGATTTTCAAACCGGCAGGATATTCGCCAGCATAGTCTTCGCTAACAGCACTGTTAGATACATTAACGCCTTTGTAATCGTAAATGGTATATTCAGCATTGTTGGTCGTGCCGTTCTCTTTTGAAGGGAATTTGAATACGATCTTGCCTGAACCAGCGGCAGCTACATAGTCCCAGGTCTGTCCCTCGCTGTCGTAGGTATAGGTACCAGCAGCGCTGTTGAATTCAGTCTGGATCGACTCAATGTCTTCACTTGTACGCATGCCAGCCAGTGTTTTGTCCACAGGCTTGTTTGAACGACCGAAGTCTCTCAGGTTATTTACCAGGTCAAAGATAGGAAGGGAAGATTTACGGCCTACCGCCAGATCACCGTCGCTTGCAAAATTAGCGAAAGCAATGCTAGTTTCGATACCGGAAGAGTTCTTCAACGCTTCTACGCTGTTAACAAACTCGATACCGTTATCCTGCAGCTCTCCTTTATTGGCTTCAACAGACAGCTCAGAATATTCCGTGGGGAATTCCGCGCCTGTTTCTTCATTGCTCTTAGCATCATCGTCGCTGCCACAAGCTACTAATATGGCTCCGGCCAGAAAGAACACACTAAACTTTAGAAAAGGTTTATTCATAAATCGGTTTAATTTTACAACAAGTATACACGCAGGAACTAAATTGCGCGAATGGTTGTATAAATCGGCTGTCGAGTCTATAGTAATCATTTATGTCAGACTGTTGCGCAGCCTGTATAAAAGCTAAGCGCGCCCTGCAAAACGGACATACTTTCTGACCGCAATGCGTGGATGGGGCGAGCGCTAAAGGCCTCAAAGGAGTGTGAATTGACATATTTTCCTTTCTGACGCTTAAAAAATCCGATTATCCTGCATACAATATTACATGTGTTATTCTAACGCTCGGGACACTGTCTTTGTCGACGAATGGCAAAGACTGGTCCCTGATATATCTACGTTAAAACATCCTTTACAGGGGATAACAAAAAAGGCCCCTGCCGGTTTGGCAGAGGCCCATTTATACTGTAAATAACAGCCGTTATTACTTGGCCGCGTCAAAGCGTTTTGTTACTTCCGCCCAGTTCACTACGTTCCAGAACGCCGCGATATAGTCGGGGCGACGGTTTTGGTAGTGAAGGTAGTAGGCGTGTTCCCAAACATCAAGACCGAGAACGGGTGTGCCTTTTACTTCGGCAACATCCATGAGCGGATTGTCCTGGTTGGGTGTTGAGGTGATCTGCAGCTTTTTGCTGCCATCCACGATCAACCAGGCCCAGCCTGAACCAAAGCGACCTGTAGCCGCCGCGGCAAATTTCGTTTTGAACTCATCAAAGCTACCGAAGGCAGCATTGATCGCTTCAGCCAACGCACCGGTTGGAGCACCACCGGCGTTGGGGCCGAGGATTGTCCAGAACAGGCTGTGGTTAAAGTGGCCACCGCCGTTGTTGCGAACAGCAGCAGGATACTTGGAAATATTTTTATTGATCTCCTCCAGGCTCAGCTTCTCGGCGTCGGTGCCGGCAATCGCTGTGTTCAGGTTTGTAACATACGCGTTATGATGCTTACCATGGTGAATCTCCATTGTTTTGGCATCGATGTGTGGTTCAAGTGCAGTAGCTGCATATGGCAGCGCAGGCAATGTAAAAGCCATAGTTGTTTGTTATTTTATGAGGTTGAACATAATCTAGTCCCGTTGCAATCCAAAACAATGGACCCGCAGGGGATGTCAAATATACAACCCGGCACGACCGAAGAAAATTTCAAGGCCGTGATGATTTTATAAAATTTATTTTGCGCTTGGGTTAAAACGGCAGGTCGTCTTACGCCTGGCTGTCGCTCGCAAACGGCTCATCGCCCGGAGGGGGGAAGTCGTTACCAC
>JAESGK010000664.1_pt1 | contig 11663 bp, 6 predicted proteins | sample 9269681 | NCBI WGS metagenome assembly JAESGK01 (sample SAMN14515347, study PRJNA621673) | algae metagenome | isolation source: Timaviella obliquedivisa GSE-PSE-MK23-08B and co-occurring heterotrophs from... | place: USA: Grand Staircase Escalante National Monument, Utah | collected 2006-08-15
GCTTGGCAGCATCACAGAAACCTCGTCGACAAAACTAAACTACGCGTCATGAAAAGAACTCTGATAACTCTCGGGCTCTGTTTCATAGGAGGAACAGCTACGGTATTGATTCTCTTTGCTGCGACCTATAAAATTGCGCATGAGCCAAATAGTTTTTTGCGCAATCATCAGCGGCCATTCATTCAAGCAATGCCCATAATAGATTTGAAATACAATTCGTATTATATCGCAGGAATCACCGAAGACCACATTTACTTAGGAAATATCACCGCACCGTTTGATCTGATCGTCACAAATAAGGCACTAACGGACAGCCAGCACATAAAAATATCGATCAAAGGCATAAAAGATGCTACCGTCTATAAATCAGCTACAGTTAAAATAAAACCACCCTATTTCTTCCTAACAGATGGCCTTCGACCAGCAATCTACAGGGGAATATTAGGACAATGGGAAGCTGAAAAAATCGATTATGATAACACAGCGTATTTCAAGCAAATTGCACCACTGGGACCCAACTCGTTTTCCATACTGGCTGCAGCATATCCGACCCAAGAAAACGCCCTCGGAAAGGAAAAACTTGACAGTCCGCGGGTAGCGCTAAATAAATCACTATTGGAAAAACAAATCGATGGCATCTTCTGCACGGATGGAATGCTGACACACAACACGACTCTAAATCGACTGATCTACACCTACTACTACCGAAATGAATTTATTGTATGCGACACCAATATGATTCTGGACTATCGGGGTCACACACTAGATACTATCAGTAAGGCAAGAATCAAAATTGGCCATATCAGTTCCGATAATACCACAAAAGTGCTTGACAAAACGACAACCAATCTAAGAACTTGCACACACGGAAAATATCTATATATCAATTCAAATCTCCTCGCCAAGAACGATGGAAAGGATTGGCTAGAGAATAACTCGATCATTGATGTTTACGACTTAACGACCAATACGTATCGATTCAGCTTCACTATACCTCGACACGAAGACACAAAAGCAAGAGACTTCATGGTTTCCGATGACGTATTGATCGTACTATACGATCACCACATGGCGAAATATGATTTACAACCCAATTACTTATAGACTTGTTCTCAAAAAAACATTGCCATTTCGGCAATTATCAGCTGGATTTAATTCCATTTGATATCTCTACAGCGCTAGTAGAAAAGGGGAAAGACTGAAAACCTTTAAAAAGAGTAAGTCAAATTTTATTCACCCAAAACAATTATCACTTATGAAAGCAATTAAAATGGTTCTTCCCGTAACAGCAATTCTGTTTGCCGTAGTCGCTGCTTTTGCTACAACTACTCCCAAAAGCTTGGCAAAAGTAGAAATAAGCATTAGAGGTGGAATTTGCAAATCGGATGGCTTCTGTACCGACGGTGGGACGGCAGTTTGCACATACCAAAATAACGGCATAACCTTCCTCGATGATTATGTAACTCCAACCCCTGTATGTAACCCTTATAGCGCCCTCGCAACTTGGTCTTCAAACTAATCAAATATCATAAGAGTCTGTCTCGATGTATCGAGACAGACTCTATTACCATTATCAATTCTTGATACATCGACAACTCACTCCTTCACCCCTTGGCTGAGGTGCTTCAGAAGCAATCCCAACTCCATAGCGCCTTGCCCTCACATAAATATCATTATTATTATTTATTGTGCTCGTCCAATAGTATCCGTAAACGGCAATTGCCGTAATAACGCCAGTTTCTAGAGAACGACTTCCTCCGAGCGTCAACTTCAATTTTGTATATCCATCTTCTACCGATGTGATCGCCTCTTCCGTAAGTTCATCAAAAGAGGGAATCCGCCAACCTTCCGGGCAAGGATTATTTATACCATCCACACCTTGCCATCGTTCATCATTATTTTGAGCCGTCCAATTATAAGGATCGTTAGGTGAAAGAATAAAAAATGCGTTCCCGGGCGTATCGCCCTCTGACAATTCAGTTGTAGTCTCCGTGACCGTGGTTTCTTCACCCGAATTGTCCTTTCTTCCTATAACCTGATGGCCATCATCATCACGGCCCCACTGAAACAAATCACCATAGTTAGCAAAGTCATCATAAGACGACGGAGTATTGGGTGCGCCCAGGTTACGATCTAACCACTTACGTCCCGTGGTTGCACTTGTTATAACCCCGTAGGTAACCTCAACGTTGTTGTACATAAACTTTACAGTAGTCCGAACGGCGATGGGTCCATAAAATGAAGACTTAACTTCCGTCCCATTCATTGTTCCCGTCTTAGCTTTTGCGGTAACACCAACCCGAATGTATTTGAACTCATCTATGTCAGCAGGAGTGTACGTTTCCGAAGTTGCCCCTTCAATTGCCATCTCTCCGGAACCACCACCATCTTCGGCGATATACCATTGAAACTCTGTTCCCTCCTCAGCATCGTTTTCAGCGTCACTGTAGGCATAGGATGCACTCAGTTCTTTATTCACTTCTACAGTCCCTTCTATCTTAACATTTGTTGCTATTGGCTGCGCGTTGCCAGTTGCAAATTGCTTCACTTCGCCATATCCAGTACCCGCTCCATTCGTGGCATAGGCGCGAACATGGTATGTAGATCCTGAAGTGAGACTATTGAGGGTGATCGAAAATGAGTTGTCCGATCCGCTAATTTCAACCTTACTATCATCTAAGGTGGGCTCGTCATCAGCATTACTGTAGACAAAACCTCTCGATGTTATCCCCGAGCCACCGGTATTCGTGATCTCACCGGCTACCGTTGCTGCATTGGCCGTTACATTCGAAACGGCGCCGGTACTAACCGAAGGGATAGACATATCATCATCGTCATCACCGCAGCCAGCGATCCAGATCAATGACAGACACAATAATAAATGGTATAATTTCCTTTTCATCTTGAACATTTTATTGGTTTAGGGAATAAAAATCAAAATAGGTTTCAATCCACACCCAGATACTTGCGTATCAGTGGCTCAAGTCTTTCACCCCGCGCGTTGCGATCGACGATATTACCCTTCCGGTCCACCAGAAAAACAGCGGGAAGAGAAGTGATATTATATTGAACTGTAAACTGATTATCCTCAAATCCCTTGCCCTCGAAACCTTGGGGCCAGGGAAGATTTTTCTTTTGTACCAGGCTGATTACTCTGTCTCTGGCATCATTTTCATCCATAGAAATGCCAATTACTTCCAATCCCTTGGAATGATAGGTTTCATAGATCTCCTTTAAACGAGGCATTTCACTCACGCAAGGGCCACACCAGGTAGCCCAACAATCAATAACCACTACCTTTCCCTGCAACGATTTGAGATCAATGATCTCGTTGTCAATCGTTTTCAACGTCCCATGCAGCGGATTTGAAAGCCCTTGCGTTGCTTTTGCAGAGACCCAAATCTTCACAACTTGTGTTTCTGTAACGGGCGGCATACAAATTTCGCCGTTACAAGTTTGATACAGAATCTTATATCCAATCGTATATTCACCCTCCTTTATTGAGAGCGGTGTTACGAACCGCTGCTCCATAACAATACCGTTCCCGGCGAAGATCTGATGACCTTCTTTAAGAGAGGCTTCCGGCAAAATGGGGTTTCCGTCCTTTACAACGGGCTCCTGCGGAGTATACGTGACTTTAGTCTCGATCTTTCCAAGCGACGCATTGGTGCCATCTGGGGCGTATACATACCAACCCGGATTCACATTAACTCGGGTCTTTATCGTGAAGGGGGCTCCCGCAAATACCTCCTTTGCACACTCAACCTCATACGTTACCAACTTCTCAGATGTTGACTGTGCTGATGTCGCGTAGACGTTGCACAGTATGAACATGGTGCACGCAATCCTCTCTATTTCATGAATCATAATCCTTTCACGTTTCGTTTTACTGAACCATCCGCCTTACTCCCCAACAGGACATATACATATCCGTGATGGCGCATTGTCTTAAAATCTTCGGATGTCATACTTTGGGGGAGCTTCATCTCTTTCAAAATCCACTCCACGACAGTATCTCTGTTTTTTCCAACTATCAGGCCAGGGTCCTTCCCAATCCCCAGTAAGCCGGTATCGTGCTCCCAATTCCAGGAGAAGTACGAGTTGAACTTGCCTCCAACAACTGCGACACTAGTTCCAATAAGCAAATCCATTACCCCGTCGTTGTTCCAGTCTACTACAGAAATAAACGGTGAAATGCCGGGGAAGGCCTTTCCCTCTTTAACCTGAATAAGAGGCACGCCTTGTTCGAAAATATATCCCTTGCCTATCTTCCGCCCTTTGAAAAAATCCACTACCGATAATTTGTCGTGGTTGTAGCTATTCGTCACCAATAGATCCAATACTCCGTCGTTATCCCAATCTACTGCCACTGGAGAGAGTTTATAGTCGCCTGAGGTATAAATTTCATATCCGCTGCCCAGCTCCTTTCCGGTATACTCATAGACCTTTAGGGGGCTACCCTTTGGATCTTGTACTAATTGACGCGTGCCAAATTGTGGTTTTGAAAGAGATCCGATATTCTCACTTAAGCGAATGGACCGGCCACCAACAATAAGATCTAACTTTCCGTCGCCCGTAAAATCACCAAAACTTGCGGAAGAATATAACCAGTATTGAGAATGCGCCTCAGAATCCTCCGCTTTCTCCCTTGGATTACCAGCCTGCAACAACGGCTGACCTCCGTGAAATCCCTGCTCGCCCCCGTTAAAACACATTATCTCGCCAAAATACTGACCGGAAAGCATGTCTGTAAAACCGTCGTTGTTGATATCCAAAAATTGTGGTGTGAATCCTATGCAACAAAACTGATCCACTGAGTATGGTGTACCATTTATCGGTAACTCGTAAGGGGGTCGTGCATAATTAAAGTCACCTCCAAAGACGGGGCTATCGGCAGTGCCGATATTCAGATAAACGCGAATAAAGTTTCCTATGTACCTACCCGCTTCGGCGCCGCTTCCAAACTCACCAACTAACAGGTCCTTTAGACCATCACCATCCCAATCATAAAATGCAGGGGCCGCTGTCCCATAGCCTTCCGTGATCAACGGATCGCCATTTTCTCCTGTCAGCAACTTAGGTGCCGTCAGGCTAGGAGCCCCCGGTATACTCGTCACCTTAAACTCCGGGAAGCTTGTTGCCGTATACTGCATTTGTGCCCACGACACCAAGGAAACAAGGTTAACCAGGCCCATAAGAATAAAACTTCTATAGCGAAATTGATTCATGTTAATATCCGTCGTTTTGTGGTTTCAAATTAGTATTGGCCAGAATTTCATTTTGAGGCACAGGAAGAAGGTGGTCTGTCACACTCCAATTCTGCTTGACCGCCCCCAGCACGTCGTCTAGTCTGTCCGTACGTTTTAAATCGAAGAATCGGTGACCCCACTCTGTAAAAAGCTCTAGTCGCCGCTCGTTCTCTAGAAACATCAAAAACTCTTGTTGTGATGTCGAAGAAATCTCATCCAATCCAGCCCTCGTTCGAATGGCCGTCAGGTCGCTCGTAGCACTATTAGGGCCGGATAAATTATTTCTCCAGGCTCTCGCTTCTGCTCGAATCAGGTATTGTTCTGCCAGCCTCAACACCATGGAGTACTCCGTCCCGGTGGCATTTAGATGATTTTCTTTGTACTTAAAAGGAAAGTACCAGGTGGTCAGGCCGGACTCGGATTTGATACTATCAATCCAGTTTCTCGCGCGAAGATCGTCCTTCTCAAACACACGGCGCAAACCAGACCGTAGCGAATAGCTGGTAGGTTGAGCCCTAAAAATAAAAAGTGAGCCCTCATACGTATAGTTCACAAGCCCGCCCCGCGGCATAAGTTGCCAAATTGCTTCGGCACTTGTCTTTTTAAAGACCTGATTCAAATCCTCCTCTAGATGGTACTGGGCGGTATTCGCTATAACCTCAGACGCCTCTATCTCCGCACTCTCAAAATCACCAGTATAGAGATAAACCCTGGCAAGCATAGCAGTCGCCGCGCCTCTATTCACCCGCACTCGGCCTTCCGAAGGGTACTCGCCCGTTAATAGTTCTTTTGCTTTCACTAAATCTGAAATAATTTGTTCATACACAATATCTTCGGTAGACCGCGAGATGTGGGCATTGACGACATAGTCCGAACTTGTTATCACTGGCACGGGGCCGAACATATTTGTCAAGTAGAAATGTGTAAAGGCCCGGATGAATATTGCTTCCCCTATCAGTCGATTTTTGACAGAAGAAGCAAGATCGGACGCACCAACGCCTTCCATTACACGATTCGATTCATAGATGACGCTATAACAATTTGTCCACAACGTGAATACGAATCCATTGACTTGAGACACGTTATTGAAGTAGAAATTGTAACTCTGCGAAGTTGCCGGCAAATAGGAAGTTAACTCATCGGCGTAAATGCCTTCGAGCACGGAAACACTCGCATGCCCCCCACTAGCATACCCTTGAATACTTTCTGACATTTTAAAATAAACACTCGCCAGCGCAGACTCGGCAGTTTGATTGTCCGCAAACACTTTATCCGGACTTAGCTGTGTCGATGGTCCGGGGATTGACACAAATTCTTCGCATCCCGCGATCAGAAAAAAAACAGCCCACATACTGCCAATCGATGATATCTTGCTCATTTCCGTGGGGGTTATAACGTTAATTGAAATCCGGCTGTAAACATGCGCAAAGGTGGTAAGGTCATGAATTGCTGATTCTCCGGATCACTCCCTTCATAGTCCGTGATCAGCAATAAATTTTGTCCCTGAAAGTAAAAGCGGCACGCTGTGCCTTTCGCAATTCGAGCCGGTAAGGAATAAGACACCGACACATTTGTTAGCCGAATAAAGGAAGCATCAACTAGTCCCGCGTCGCTTTCGCGATAATGCCCATATGCGTTATCCGCCGCAGAATTATTGACAGATAACCGCTGAAGGTCTGCGCGATCGCCTTCTCTTCTCCATCGGGTCTGCGAGATGACGAATTCCGGAACATTTTGCATCTTACCCGGATATCCAGACGCAATCGCCGGCCCTATACCATTTTGCTTTACAAACTGCCAGAGAAAATCAATAGAAACACGCTTAAATGAAATACTATTACTGAGCCCCCCGAAAAAATTCTGCCCTAGGAATACCATTTCTTTCCTGTCATCAATCGTGATTTCGCCGTCCCCGTTCACGTCCTCAAATGTCCATATACCACTTTGTGGATCAACTCCCGTTTCACGATAGTACTGGGCAATGGATAACGGTTTTCCAATTACATATTGCGTAGCATAGGATGACGACTCAATACCGGGAAAGGAAACCAGTCTGTTCTTAGGGATTGTCAAATTAAATGAAGTGATCCAAGTGATGCCCTTTGAGTCCACATTTGTAGTACTTAACTCGATCTCAACACCAGTATTTTGAACCGTAGCGGGCAGGTTGGCCAAAATCCCATTAAACCCCGTGGTAGTGGGTAGTGTATACTGTACCAATTGGTTTGACGAACGGTTTCTGAAATAGTTAACCGAGGCCGTTATACGGTCGTTCAGGAAGCCCAGCTCCAGCGCTGCTTCATATTTCCGATTAACCTCCCACGCGTAGTCTGCGTTAAACAATTTTGTCGGACTTAGAATCGAAATTCCTTGATATTGATTCCCTCCCACCGATCCAGGCGCATACGTATCGAGGTACCTATAATCTCCAATCTGATCATTACCGGTTTGACCGTAGCTCGTGCGTAGCTTACCAAAACTAATAAACGGCAAATTTTCCGTCACAAATCGCTCCTCCGAGAAAATCCAGGCCATCCCAACTGCCCCAAAATTGGAAAATCGCCTACGCGGACCAAAACGACTGGATCCATCTCTACGGGCCGTCAAATTAAGGATATACTTATCCTTCCAGTTATAATTGATTCGGGCAAAAATTGCTGCATACCGATAAAGAGATTCGACATTCTCCAAATTATAGCTTTCAATTGCGGAGGACAAGTTGGCCATCAGAGCGTCACTTGGAAAGCCTTTGTAGTAGTTCGCCTTTCGTTCCAACTGCTGTTCCTGGAATGTCATCCCTACTAAGGCATTTAATTTACCTTTAAGAATAGCCTTATCATACACAACCTGAGGTTCTATAGACCAGGACTGATTCGTACCCGATGCGTCCCGGACCTCTGACTCTTCACTCGTATAATTCAATGCCGGATTAAAGTATGTACTGGGTTTCTTGTTAATTTCATCAGAGTGCATATAGTTGATACCAAAGCTTGATTTGACTTGCAAACCTTTTACTATCTCATATCCCACCACTGAATTACCAATAAAGCTCACTACGCTATTAGTATATTTAATCTCTAAGTCCGCCAGGGGATTTCCCACATTGGGGTCGCCAAAATCCCAATTGAGCGTACCATCAGGCTTGTACAAATCCGGGGCGTTCGGTGGCCGATTTCTTGCTCCAATAAGCCCCAGCGCCGGTTGATTATTTTTATCCTTCGCGCCACTTATATTGACATTAATATTAAATTTTTTATTGCCCGATCGGTGGTTGGTGGACAAATGGAAAGACCCTTTTTGATACCCAAGATCGCCCGGATAAACTGAATTTTCTCTTCTATACCCTGCACTAAACATAAATTGTGTCTGCTCGCTTCCCCCGGAGATTGAACTTTGTACACTGGTGGTTTGTGCAGATCCTAAAAAAACGTCCTGCCAATCTGTATACTTTGTCGTATCCCACACCATTAGGTCGGGAGCGTAAAGCCTATAGCCTTTCTCCGCACTCCCATCATCAGCACGATCAGCGCTCGGTATCAGTCCATCATTTGCAAAAGCTTCCCTTCGGATGGCCAGGTATTGAGGCGTATTAAGAAATTTAAGCTTGCGGACATTTCCAACGCCTGTATATACATTCAGGTCGAATTTTGTTTTTCCCGCCTTACCTTTTTTTGTAGTGATTAGCACAACACCATTCGCACCACGTGAACCGTAGATCGCCGTAGCGTCCGCATCTTTCAATATTTCAATGCTTTCTATATCAGCCGGATTCAAGGAGGTCAGAGGAGAAATTTTTGATCCTCCGTCCGGCGGGTTATTTGCATCAAATGCTCCCCCTGAGCTAGTGTAATAGGAAAATGTCTTTTCTGTCGAAAATGGAACACCGTCGACGATGTAAAGGGGTTCATTTCCATCGCTCCGCAGACTATTTCTTCCTCTGATTTGGATTTTAAATTCTCCTCCGGGTATCCCAGAGGCCTGTTGAATAAAAACACCGGTCGTTCTTCCTTGTAAAGTTCCCAACACGTTTGTTACAGGTTGTTTTGCAATAACGTCAGCCGATATGGAGGAGATTGAACCTGTATTTTTCCACTTTTCCACATCGTAATAACCCGCTTTGACGACCACTTCTTTTAACGTGGACACATCTTCCATCAACGTGACATCGATGGTGGTTTGCGTGCCTATAGGCACTTCCATGGGTTTAAAACCTATAAAGGAAAACAACAACACGTCTTCTTCATTTCTTTCTTTCAACACATACCGACCGTCATAATCAGTCGTCGTGCCAATAGTCGTACCCTTCACGACAACGTTCACGCCTGGCAGCGGCTCGCCATTCGTTCCAACGACTTTGCCTTCTACGGAAATTATCGTTGTCTGCTCTACGTTGTCGATCTCCTTTTTAAAAAGCAGGATATTATCGCCCGATTCTTTAAACGCAATGGGAAGGTCACGCAGGATCTCATGCAACGCTGCGCCTACCGAAACATGATCATCCTTCAATGTCACATCGTTATAGGCTTCTATTAATTCTGGGGAGTAAACAAAAAGGAGCTCCGTCTGGTCTTCGATGATATTAAAAATATCTTTTAACGGTACGTGTTCGACATTGATTCGCACAAAAGTGTCGTGCATGTTTTGACCACAAACCGGTTTTGCACTCAACACCTGTAAACATGGAATGACCAATAAAAGCAAGTTCACAAAGGAAACACGCATGATCAAATAAAGCCTCGATAGCCCTTTATGTGTAAAGTCCTGCTTCATGGTTGGATAGACTATTTTTATTTTCTTCTCCAGGCAGTGCTGCAACACGCCTTGATGATAGAGAGTTTATCAGTACCCTCTGTCCTTAACCATATCTCCCGATAGCGTAAGAAAAATCAATGCAAGAAAAGTCCGAAGACAAAATCATGTTGTCCATAGCGATCACGTTGGATTGAATTTTACAAGAAAAAAAACAGGCAGGCACAACGGTGCGACTGGCTATCGCCGGCCATGACCGTGTGTAAAGGTTTTATGAATGAAGCCGGCACAGGGCTCGACCAAAGTTTGGTACTTCTGTTCAGGGAAGAGGCGAGTGACAGTGATCACGCAAAGCATTTTCCAACTACACATACGATCAGAATTTATGACGCTTATTTAAAATGATTCCAGCATTTATCGTATGAATTTGTCGATTCGACGAAATTAAACACGATTAGAATTCATAAATAAGAGTCAAAATAACGGTATGGGTATAAGGATTTGATAACAAAATCTTAAACGAAATTTTACAAAACACGTAATAAACCGAATTTGATTGGCCCTAAAACCATGGTTTGCAGCACTGCAAACGTTGTACAAAAAGGCAACAGCATAAGCCTCCACATCAAGGTTATCGCAGGGAAAGCAGGCTGAATGGTCGAAAAGAAGAACTATAAGGCGGGGTTTGTCTTCCCCAGAAAGGCGGCCAACCGGCTTCTTTCCCGGGCGAACGTCTGTTGCAGGGCTTCATGTTGGCGTAACAATGCCTGGTGCTCCTGCCGCAGGGCGGCAAACCGTTGGGCTTGGGCCTGGTTGTCGGATACAATGATTTGCTTCTGCTGGAGCAGCTCGTCGCTACGGTGCTCGGCCTTCACTATTTTCTGCTGCAAATTGGGCATACGAAAAGCCCTAAAAAAATATGCCAGTACAAGCCGTTAGACCCATCCTATGCACCTTTGTTCTTTGGCCGTCAGGGGCTGATTTACACAATTATTATTGTCTCCTCTTCTTTTTAAGGCCATACGGATTGACCGTTTAACAGCCATTCGTTGCCCCGCCTACAGGTGGCCGAGGTTTTGCCCATATCAAAAAAAGAGCTTGAAGACTTTATTCGCGACTTCCAAAAAGACACGCCCCAAATTAAAGCACGCACCCCGCGAGACATGAGTCAATTTCCCCAAAACCTACTGCACAAATGAACAACAAAAAATAATTTATCTAACGAAAGCAACGGCTCCCAATTCGTACTTTTTATTTTATAATATAGATATACTGTTTAGTAACTATCAACCGGGATCACCCGATTGGTCATGGATAGCGTTACAGAAAAGGGGAAAGACTGAAAACCTTTAAAAGAGTAAGTCAATTTTATTCACCTACCTAACACAGTTATTTGTATGAAAACAATTAAAACGATTTTGCCCGCAACAGCGATTTTACTTGCTGCAGTGGCCGCATTTGCAACGACAGCCTCTCCTAACAACCTGGCTAAGATTCCAATTAGCGTTAGAGGCGGCCTTTGTACGCTGGATGGGTACTGCAATGAAGGGGGCCCCTCAATTTGCACATACCAAAATAACGGGATTACACTATTAGATACATATAGTCCCGGGCCTCCACCCGTATGCTCTCCATATACTGGGCTCGCCATTTGGTCGGCAAATT
>JAESGK010000666.1_pt1 | contig 11639 bp, 9 predicted proteins | sample 9269681 | NCBI WGS metagenome assembly JAESGK01 (sample SAMN14515347, study PRJNA621673) | algae metagenome | isolation source: Timaviella obliquedivisa GSE-PSE-MK23-08B and co-occurring heterotrophs from... | place: USA: Grand Staircase Escalante National Monument, Utah | collected 2006-08-15
ATCCGGATATCAACGTGGCCTTTGCCGGGCACACGCACGGTTTCCAGATGGGCGTAGAGATTGGCAGCATTCGTTGGAGCCCCTCGCAGTATATCTATAAGCAGTGGGGTGGGTTGTACCAGGAAGGGTCGCAGTACCTGTATGTAAACCGCGGCTTTGGCTACCTGGGTTATCCCGGTCGGATCGGCATGCCGCCCGAGCTCACGATCGTGGAATTGAAACGCGCATAAACCAAAGAAAGTAGTACCTTCCCGCGTACATGGTTTTGTATGCGATGGATGGACTGGCACTTTTCAGGTTAGATACCGCGCTGATCGCGGCGCTGATAATCGTCGTTGTCGATGTATACATCTTTCGTGCCCTGCGGGGTGTGCTGCAGCACACGTCGCGTGCGGTACGACTAGCGGGCTACACGGTGCATTGGATCATCATGACGGCTGCCATTGTCGCCGCGGGCTGGTATTACGTGGCCGATCCGCTGAACTTTTATTCCATTACACGCGAGTGGCTTGTCGGCATCTTTGCAACAGTATATCTTTCAAAGATTACGGCGCTGGGTGTATTGCTGCCTGACGACCTGCGTCGGGTGGCGCTACGCATCCGTAAAAAGCTACAGCCCGCTGCGACGGCGTCCTCCGGCATACCGATTCCGCGTTCCGAATTTCTCAACAAGACCGCCATTATCGCAGCGTCCGTACCCCTCACGGCGCTGACCCTGGGCATTCTCTCAGGCGCGCACGACTACCGCGTGGTGCGGCGAAATATATACCTGCCCAATCTTCCCAGGGCCTTTGACGGCCTGCGCATCGGCCAGCTATCAGACATACATGCCGGCACGCTCTTTAATCGCACGGCCATACAAGGTGGCGTCGACCTGCTCATGGCCGAGAAACCCGACCTGATTTTTTTTACCGGCGACCTGGTGAACTACTATTCGCGCGAAATACAGCCCTATATCTCGCTCTTCGGGCGGTTGCGGGCGCCGTTGGGTGTATTTTCTATTACCGGTAATCACGACTATGGTGACTACGTTTGGTGGCCCAGCGACGAAGCCAAACAAGAGAATTTTCAGTTGCTGCAAGCAGCCCATCGTGAAATGGGCTACCGCCTGCTGCTAAATGAAAATCAAATGATACAGGTGGGCAACGAACCCCTGGCTATTCTGGGCACCGAGAACTGGAGCCTGAGTCGCAGACAAAAATACGGCGATGTTGCGAAGGCCTTGCAGGGTGCCGGGGACACAGATTTACGTTTATTGCTAGCCCACGATCCCACGTATTGGGATGCCGTTGTGAGAAAGCAATATCCCATGATAGACATAACGTTCTCGGGGCATACGCACGGATACCAGTGCGGCGTGGAAGTGGGCGGCTTCCGGTGGAGTCCCGCACAGTATCGCTATCGCCAGTGGGCGGACCTATACCAGGAGGGGCCGCAACACCTCTACGTCAACCGCGGCTTTGGTTGCATCGGCTATCCGGGGCGCCTGGGCATGGCACCCGAGCTTACGGTGTTGACGCTTCGGACCGGTTATCGACCACAGGCTTAGTGGGTACTGGTGTCATAAGCTCGGCGTGCACCGCCATGTCGAGCGTGAGGTTTCGGGTCAGGCTGCGGAAAAGCGGAAAGGCGCGGTCGCGGTATACGGCATGATACTCGGGGCGTGGCAGATAGGTGTGCAGTGTTTTAGGGTGTAATGCATCCAGTGCCGGGATCATGCCGAGTGCGTGTAATGCCAGGTAGCCCGCACCGATGGCGGACGCATCTTCTACATTCACCAGACCGATGGGTTTACCGAAGATATCGGCCATGAGCTGGACCCATTCTTCTGACCGGACAAAGCCGCCGCTTACATTGACTTGTCCAATCGATAATCCCGATTCTTCCAGTTTGGTGGCAATGTGGTATAGTGCCATCGAGATGCCTTCGAGCACGGCACGGGTAAAGTGCGCCTGTGTATGCCGGCCGGTTAAACCAAAGAATACGCCGCAGGCATCGCTGTTCCACAACGGTGCCCGCTCGCCGGCTAAGTAGGGGAGGAACACCAGGCCATCCGCTCCCGCGGGAATGTGCCGAATCTCGCCGAGCAACGCCGCATACTGTTCAGGTGACGACAGATCGATCTTCAACAGTTCTTGCGCATACCACTTCAGTGCCGCGCCACCGTTGTTAACCGGTCCGCCGGAAATAAGGATATCGCTGGTGAGGATGTAGTTAAATGTCATCGCCTCGAAGTTGTACACGGGCTGGCTGCTGGCTACGCGAATCGCGCCGCTGGTGCCGATCGTGAGCGCAGCGACACCCTGGGTAATGGCCGAGCTGCCCAGGTTGGCCGAACAGCCGTCACTGGCGCCGATACAGCAGGGTGTTGTGGCGGGCAGGCCCGTGAGCCTGGCAGTAGCCGGTAGTAGCCCGGTGCGTATATGTTGTGTTGGCACGGGCAGCGACAGTCGGTCTGCGGTGATACCGGCCAGTGCGAGGGCCGGCGCATACCACGTGTGTGCCTGGATGTCGAACAGGCCACACGCCGATGCCAGGGAATAGTCGATCTCCCATACGCCAAAGAGGTTAAACCAAATGTATTCTTTTATGGAAATGAAGCGGGCAGCCTGTGTAAAGACGGCAGGCTCGTTTGCTTGCAGCCAGGCGATCTTGGCCAGGGGCGACATGGCATGTATCGGGGTGCCTGTGTGGCGGTATAAATCTTGTGAAGCGGTGCTGTGGTGTATGCTTGTGGCGATCGCGGCGCTGCGGTTGTCGGCCCAGGTCATGAGCGGCCGCAGGGGTTTGCCTTCGGCATTTACCGGCAGCACGCTGTGCATGGCACTGCTGAAGCTCAGGCCGGCGGGGGCGTGTTTCAGGTGGGCGAGGGTTTGCCGAATGCTTTGCACACAGGCCTGCCAGATGACCTCGGGGTCTTGCTCGCTGGCGTCGGGTTGTGGGTGATGTGTGGGATAGGCCACCTGTTCGGCGTGCAGTACGCTGCCGGTGGGGTCAATGGCCACGGCCTTGGTGCTGCCGGTGCCGATGTCAATGCCAAGGATATAGGTCATGCGCTAAAGGAATCGATCACCAAAGTACACAATCCTGCGGGGATACGGATATAAAAAAAGGGCATTCGTTGTAACGAATGCCCCAGGTTCAGGTGGAGGTAGAAAGAAAAAAAATACCGGTAGATTTAAGGATTTGCTGCCATCATTTCTTTTCTACGTTTGGCATCGATCGAATAACGCCCTGCACCAAATACCATAAACACAACTAAGCCAACTAATACGACGAGGGAAGCCCATAGTTCCATGTGTTGTGCCAGGGAGAGGAAGCCTTTCGGATAATTCACCAGGAATACGGCTCCCAGCAGTATGGGCATTTGGATAACGCTAACGATACGCGTAAACAAACCGACAGCGATCATCGGCCCTCCCAGGATGTGGGCAAAGGCAACGTAGTGCGCTACGGCCATGCCAGCAAAATAGACATTGATGCCAGCTGCCGTGAGCTGGAGCTCTTGCATGTGCGTAATAAAGTAGAGACCCTTATAGGTCAAAAATATTCCCAGTAGGATGCGAAACACATCCAGAAAGCCGGGGCGGTGATTGTTACCCCAACTTTCTACATCAGTGATAACACTCATACAATAAATGTTTGATTTATACAAAGTTTAAAAAAAAATCGGGGAAAAAGCAAGGGTAAAGACCCTTTAAGTTGTCCTAGCCTCACTTGCAGCAAAAAGCTCTGCAGGCGGGTCATGAGGCGACTTCCTTCCATGTGCCAGTATTGGGATAGGGGTAGGCCCGGGGCAGCATGCCTGTGTGCCGAAGCTCCGGCTGGTACCACGCGCGGCGGTATAGATGTATGACTGCATGCGGGCGATGTATATATCATTGCGCTATACGTCGGCCATGAGCGGTATACATGGCCCCCGAACGTCACATGGAAGGAGACAGGCGGCACGAGGTTTATTAAACGGGAAAAAAAGAATAGATGAAAAGAATGTTATTCGTGGGAGATCAAACGATTGTTTGTGTTTTAAACAACATTAAATAAACATTATGGAGAACCAAAAGTGTGCGCTTTTCGTATTGATAAACGTCTTCGGTGGCCTTTTCGAGATTAATTTTTTTTTAACTGCTTTAAATTAAAATTATGAAAAGATACGCTACTTTTAGACCGAAAAACGAAATCGTTCTAAAGGGGTTGGACTAAAAAACGATTTTGTTCGAGAGAACCAAATAAATCCGGGTGTGCTTGTGGGGTCGACCAGCGTATAGAAACATAAATTTATTCGAAGAAGTTTACACTAAACGTGATATTATTTCGACTATCATCCAATAGGCATCAACCAACTCCTCCCATGCAGGAACAATCTTTGATTGCGAGACTATGAGTAAACCACTACAAGCACGAATTGCTGCCTATACTGCGGCGAAGGAAGCGCGGGCGCAGGGGATCTATCCCTATTTCAGGCCCATTGAATCGGCCCAGGATACAGAGGTGATGATCCAAGGCAAGCGTGTACTGATGTTCGGGTCGAACTCCTACCTCGGCCTGACCAACCATCCCAAGATTAAAGAAGCTGCTCATAAAGCTGTCGAAAAATATGGTACCGGTTGTGCCGGCTCGCGTTTCCTTAACGGCACGCTCGACATACACGTAGCGCTCGAAGACCGCATAGCAGCCTTCACCGGCAAGCAGGCGGCTCTCATCTTTAGCACAGGCTTCCAGGTAAACCTGGGGGTGATGTCCAGCTTTACCGGCCGTAATGACTACCTCATTCTCGATGAATACGACCACGCATCGATCTACGATGGCACGCGCCTGTCGTTTTCACGGGTCATTAAGTATGCGCACAACGACATGGCCGACCTCGCCCGTCGCCTTAGCGTGCTGCCCGAAGAGTCCATTAAAGTCATTGCTGTAGACGGCATCTTCAGCATGGAGGGCGACATTGCCAAGCTGCCCGAGATCATTGCCATTGCCGATCAGTTTGGCGCCACCGTCGTGGTCGACGATGCGCACAGCCTGGGCGTGATTGGTGTGAAAGGTGCTGGTACCGCCTCGCACTTTGGCGTCGACGACAAGGTTGACATTATTACGGGCACCTTCAGCAAATCGCTCGCCTCACTCGGCGGCTTTGTTGCGAGCGATGCCGATACGATCGACTATCTGAAACACCACGCACGTTCGCTGATCTTTAGCGCCAGCATGACGCCCGCCTCGGCGGCGAGCACCCTGGCGGCACTGGATATCATCGAGACCGAGCCCGAGCATATGGAAAATCTGTGGCGGAACACGCGGTATGCCACGAACCTTTTACAAGAAGAAGGGTTCGACATCGGCGCTAGCGAGAGCCCGATTCTGCCCATCTACGTGCGGGACAACGCAAAAACATTTGCCGTCACCAGCCTGCTGCAACAACAAGGTGTCTTTGTGAACCCGGTCGTATCGCCGGCCGTTCCGTCGGATGCTTCCCTGCTGCGCTTTTCGCTGATGGCAACACATACGTTCGGTCAGATTGAAGAAGCAGTAGAAAAAATAGCACGCGTATTCCGTCAGGTGGGCGTGCTTGAACTAAAAGAACGTATTAAATGAAGCGAATTGTTTCCGTCAGTGGCAAAGACCAGCTGAAGGCGTTCATTGATTTTCCGCACGATCTGTATAAAAATGATCCGTGTTATGTGCCCGAGCTGTTCATCGCTCAACGCGATTTGCTCACCCCGGGAAAACATCCTTTTCACGAGCATTCGTCCATACAGCTTTTCCTGGCGTACGACGGCAACGAGATTGTAGGGCGCGTGGCGGCCATCCTCAATAAGAATCACAATACCTTTAATAATACCCGTGACGGGTTCTTTGGCTTTTTCGACGTGGTGAACGACGCCGAAGTCGTCCGGTTGCTTTTTGAACAGGCCGATGCATGGCTGCGCCAGCAAGGTGCGACCACCTCTATTGGGCCGGTCAACTTCTCCACCAACGAAACGTGTGGCTTGCTGGTGGAAGGTTTTGATTCGCCGCCGGCTGCGATGATGACCTATAACAAACCGTACTACAACGTGCTTGTGGAAGCGGCCGGATTCGGCAAGAAGGTCGACATCCTAGCCTACCGCTTTGGCGCCGACGGCTATGACGATCGCTCCGTGCGGGTAAAAGAGACGATGCTCAATCGTCTGAAACTAAAAGGCATTACCATCCGTCCGGTAAACATTAAAAACTTCAAAGAAGAAGTACGACAGATCCGGGGCGTATATAACAATGCGTGGGACAAAAACCTCGGGTTTGTACCCATGACCGAGCCCGAGTTCGATTACATGGCCAAGGATATGAAAATGATCCTTGACACAGACTTCTGCCTGGTGGCCGAGAAAGATGGCCGCGCTATCGGTTTTGCACTGGCCATACCCGACATCAACGAAGTGTTGATCAACATAAAACGTGGCCGGCTGTTGCCCTTCGGGCTCTTCAAGCTGCTGTTTGGATTGAAGAAGGTGAAGGGGATCCGGGTCATCACACTCGGCGTGGAGGAAGGCTTTCGTAAGCTGGGCATCGAGGCGTGCTTCTATGCCAGCATTATCGAGGCGTATCGCAAAAAGAAATTGACACGTGCGGAAGCGTCGTGGGTGCTGGAGGACAATGCCCCGATGAACAACGCACTGCTGAATATCAAGGGTGTTCCGTACAAAAAGTACAGAATATTCGAGAAAGCGTTATGAAAGAACAAATACTGATTACGGGCGCAAGCGGCTTTGTAGGGTTTCACCTCATCGAGGCTGCGCTGGCGAAAGGTCTGGAAGTAACCGCCGCGGTGCGGTCCTCCAGCAAGATCGACCACCTGCGCGCGTTGCCGGTAAAGTTCATAACCCCTGATTTTGCCAGTGTTGCGTCGCTGCGCACGGCGCTGGAAGCGGGACAGTACCATTACATTATTCATGCCGCGGGCACGGTAAAGGCCAAGGACGAATCCGCCTATAACGTTGCGAACGCCGACGTCACGCGTAACATCGCCGAGGCGATAGCCCAGGCCAAGCTACCGGTTAAGAAGTTTGTCTTTCTTAGCAGCCTGGCCGCGCAAGGCCCCGGTGCCACCGGCGAGGCTATCCGCGAAGAGGATGCCGCGCATCCGATTTCGCCCTATGGCAAAAGTAAATTGCTGGCCGAGCAATACCTGCGGGCGATACCCGGGCTGCCTACGGTTATGTTGCGACCCACGGCCGTATACGGACCGCGTGACCGCGACATCTTTATATTGTTGAAGACCTTTGCGCAGGGCCTGGAGCCGTACATCGGCCGCATGGACCAGCAACTGAGCTTTATATACGTCAAAGACCTGGCGGCAGCCACCCTCGCCGCACTGGCCGACGGTGTTACCGGTACCTACCTGGTGGCCGACGGCAACGGGTACGGCCGCTATGCGCTGGCCGATATAACCAAGCGCATCCTAAACCGAAAAACCATACGTGTACACCTGCCGTTGGGTGTGGTCAAAGCACTCGCGTTTGTTCAGGAAACCGTGGGCAACATCCGGGGGCAGGCACCGGCACTTAACCGTGCCAAGCTCGCCGAGCTGACCGCGGCCAACTGGACCTGCAACGTAGCACGCCTACGGCACGAGCTGGGCTTCACGCCAAAATATACTTTAGAGACCGGCCTGGCCGAAACCATACAGTGGTATAAGGACAACCGGTGGCTATAAAATGAACCTGTACATATATAATTATAACCTTTATGAAAGAACAAATTGAAAGAGCCAATGGCAAGCTGGGGATCCTCATTCCCGGGCTAGGTGCTGTGGCGACAACCATGATTGCGGGTGTGGAAGCAGTGAAGAAAGGGTTGGCACAGCCGGTAGGTTCGCTTACACAGACGGGTAATATACGCCTGGGTAAACGCACCGAAAATCGTTTCCCGAAGGTTAAAGATTTCGTGCCCCTGGCGACACTGGAAGATATCGTATTTGGCGGTTGGGATGTATACGAAGACAACGTTTACCAGGCAGCCCGCCATGCTAAAGTACTGGAAACGTCGCTGCTCGAGCCTATCCGAGCCGAGCTGGAGAAGATCAAGCCGATGAAGGCCGTGTTCGACAAGAGCTATATCAAAAACCTCGACGGTACCAACGTAAAACAGGCTGCCACCAAGTACGACCTGGCCCTGGCCGTTATGGAAGACATCGACAACTTCAAAGAAGCCAACAACTGTGAGCGCCTGGTCATGGTGTGGTGCGGCTCGACCGAGAAGTATATTGAAGAGGCAGACGTTCATAAAAACATCTATGCCTTCGAAGACGGTCTGCGTAACAACGACCCGATGATTTCGCCCAGCATGATCTACGCGTATGCGGCGATCAAGAAAGGCGTACCGTATGCTAACGGCGCACCGAACCTGACGTGCGACATCCCGGCAATCGTGGAGCTGGCGCGTGAGCACGGCGTACCGATCGGTGGCAAAGACTTCAAGACCGGCCAGACACTCATGAAGACCATCCTGGCGCCAGGTCTGCATGCACGCTCGTTGGGCATCCGCGGCTGGTTCTCGACCAACATTCTCGGTAACCGCGACGGTTGGGTGCTAGACGATCCGGAAAACTTCAAAACAAAAGAGGTATCGAAGCTGGGTGTACTGGAAGATATTCTGCAACCGGAAAAGAATCCTGAGCTCTACGGCGATCTGTACCACAAGATTCGGATCAACTATTACCCGCCCCACGGCGATAACAAAGAGAGCTGGGATAATATCGACATCTTCGGTTGGCTGGGGTACCCCATGCAGATCAAGATCAACTTCCTGTGTCGCGACTCCATCCTCGCTGCGCCGATTGTACTCGACCTGGCCTTGTTCATGGATCTCGCGAAGCGCGCAAACATGAGCGGTATTCAGGAGTGGCTGTCGTTCTACTTCAAGTCGCCGCAGACAGCGCCGGGCCTGCGTCCGGAGCACGACATCTTCAAACAGCTCATCAAGCTGCAGAACACGCTGCGTCACATGATGGGCGAAGACCTGATCACACACCTGGGCCTGGATTACTACCAGGATCTGGTAGAGGTACTGTAACATCATGCATCGGATCATTGCTACAGGACTCAGCATAGGCTATATCGGCAGGGGCGGCGGCACAGTAGCCGCCGCTGCCTGCTGCCTGGGCTGGTACCTGGCATTTTCGGGCGGGGTAGATCCGCTGGTAGCCGTGCTGGTCACGGTCATTATTACGGACCTGGGGGTGTGGGCTGCCGACCGGGTCGAGCCCCTGTGGGGGGAAGATAGCCCGCGGGTTGTGATAGACGAGATTGCGGGCATGTGCATCAGTTTGCTGTTCGTGCCGGTTACACTGGCAACCGTGCTGGTGGGGTTTGTATTGTTCCGGTTCTTCGATATTGCCAAGCCGCTCTACATACGCCGGGCGGAAGGCATTCCGGGGGGCTGGGGGGTAATGGCTGACGACCTGCTTGCCGGTCTGTATGCCAACGTTATACTGCAGGTTGCTGTACAGCTTTTTCCCCTCTGAGACCATGTTCACTTTCGTCAAGTCACAAGCTGCTTCGCTCATCGCCACCTGTGCCGATTTCGGCGCCACGATTCTACTCGTGCAGGTGTTTGGTGTGTGGTACGGTCTGGGCAGCGTGTCGGGCAATGTGGTGGGGGCCGTTGTGCATTTTACGGTGAGTCGTCACTGGGTTTTTGCCGCCACGCACGTGCCGCATGGCCACCAGCTGTGGCGCTATGGTGTCGTATGGTTGGGCTATATCGGGCTAAGCTTTGCGTTGCTCGTGGGCGTAACGCACTCTGTGGAGGTGAATTATGTTGTGGCGAAGATGGGGGTAGCGATCGTGTTAAGTGTCAGCTATAACTACGTGTTGCAGAAAAGATTTGTATTTAAATAGATGTTTGCGTGAGAGCTGTTGTTTACGGAATATGGGTATTCATAGGGTTATGGGTTGGCGCCTGGCAGGCGTCCGGACAGACCATTGTGCGCGGTGTCGTTACCGACGCCGAGACAAAAGAGCCCGTGCCGTTTGTCAATATCGTTTTTAAAGGAACGACCATTGGCAGCACGACCGACATCGAGGGGCGTTATACCGTCACGACAAACACCACTAACGAAGAGCTTCACTTTTCCTTTTTGGGTTATAAAACCGTCATCCGCAAGGTAAAGGTCGGCGAGACCCAGGAGATAAACGTACGGCTTACTGCCGATGCGCAAGTGCTGGAGGAAGTGACCGTCACAACCCAGGGCCGGGAGCGCTATCGCAATAAAAACAATCCGGCCGTAGACCTCGTGCGTGAAATGATCGAGCACAAAGAGCAGAACCGTATGACGCACTACGACAACGTCGAGTATGAGCAGTACGAAAAACTGCAGATGTCGCTCAGCAACCTGTCTGACAAATTCAAGGAACGCAAACTGTTCCGTAAGTATAAGTGGATGTTTGAAAACGTCGACACCACCACCATAAAAGGCAAAGCGTTGTTGCCGATCTACCTGCAGGAAAATCTGATCGATAAATACTACCAACGCTCACCCGAACATAACAAGTCGGTTGTTAAAGCGCACCAGAAAGTAAGCTTCGACGACTATGTCGACAACGCGGGCATGAGCACCTACCTCAACTACCTGTACAACGACATCGATATCTACGAGAACAACATCACGCTGCTGACCAACCAGTTCCTCAGTCCCATTGCCAACAGCGCGCCGACGTTCTATAAATTCTACATCACCGACACGCTGAAAGACGTGACACCCAAGCTCGTCGAGCTGTCGTTCGCACCGCGCGACGCGGGCGGCTTCCTGTTTCAGGGCCGGCTTTATGTCACGCTCGACAGCAACTATGCCGTGCAACGGGTAGACATGACGGTAAACAAAAACATCAACCTGAACTGGGTCCGCGAGCTGTTTATCAACCAGGAGTTCCAGCAGATGGAAGACGGCAAGTTCCAGGTGGTCAAGAGCCGCATGCGCGCCGACTTTGGTATCACGCAGGGGCGCGGTGGCCTGTACGGCGAACGCGTCGTGTCCTATAAAAACTTCGTCATCAACCAGCCGCGGCCGCCCGATTTCTTCGAGGGTGAGAAAGAACAGCAAGAGAAGGAAGCGGAAGAACATACCGATGAATATTGGCTGGCCAACCGGCACGACTCGCTCAGCCACGCCGAGTCGAAAGTATACCAGAACATCGACAGCCTGCAAAAAGTACCGTCGTTCCGTCGTACGATGGACATTGCGACGCTGTTGCTCGCCGGGTATAAGAGCTTCGGCTGGTGGGAGCTCGGTCCTGTCAATACCTTCTATAGCTTCAACCCTGTAGAGGGATTCCGCCTGCGGGTAGGCGGGCGAACCACGCCCAAGTTCAACGAGCGCCTGTATTTTGAGACCTATGGGGCTTATGGTTTTAAAGACGAAAAGTGGAAGTACTTCCTCAGTGCTACCTACTCGTTTACCGGTAAGTCCATTTGGCAGTTCCCCGTGCGTACCCTCAGGGTCAGCTACCAGCATGACATGAAGATTCCCGGGCAGGAGCTGCAGTTTATTCAGGAAGATAACTTCCTCCTTTCATTCAAACGCGGTGTAAACGACAAGTGGCTGTACAACGATATCTGGGTTGTCGACTACCTGCATGAGTTTGACAATCATAGTTCGTACCGCGTGG
>JAESGK010000667.1_pt1 | contig 11637 bp, 11 predicted proteins | sample 9269681 | NCBI WGS metagenome assembly JAESGK01 (sample SAMN14515347, study PRJNA621673) | algae metagenome | isolation source: Timaviella obliquedivisa GSE-PSE-MK23-08B and co-occurring heterotrophs from... | place: USA: Grand Staircase Escalante National Monument, Utah | collected 2006-08-15
CTGTAGCAGCCGGGCTTTCTGGCCGATATTATAGGCTGTCAATCCACCCTGAAAAAAAAGGCTGGCTCCGTCGGCCAGCGAAACAGCAGCTTGCAGTTGTCCGGCGGTAGCGCTTTCGGCGATGGCCAGCGTTTCTTCATGGGTGACCATGTAATGCTTGATGTCGGAGATGTCGGCTAGTTTATGCATGGGCGAGGGGGAAATTTGCCTAAAACCAGTGAAAAAATTGTACCCGTGCCTTTGCTGGCATTGTTTTCTAAGCAATCCGAAGTAAAATTGTCCGTATTCGTAAAAAAGATGGCGGATGGGGAGAAAAGAAGCCGTCAACGCTGTTTACCCTAAGAAAAAATGTAGCTTAAAACGCCCATGTAAGTATAGCTTATGACAAATCAGGATCATTTTCACGCCAAAAAAGAATTGACCGTCGGAGACAAACGGCATTCGTATTACAGTTTGAAAGCCTTGCAGCAGCAGGGACACGCCATCGAGCGCCTGCCTTTTTCGATTCGTGTGTTGCTGGAAAATGCCGTACGGAATTACGACGGTTATGTCACCACCCAGGAACACATCGAAACGATCCTCGGCTGGTCGCCCAAACCCCAAGACAAAGAGATACCATTCATGCCTGCCCGCGTGCTCATGCAGGACTTCACGGGTGTGCCGGCCATTGTAGACATCGCTTCCCTACGTGACGAGATGGCCCGAAAAGGGAAGGATATTACCCGGATCAATCCGCTCATACCGGTAGACCTGGTGATCGATCACTCCGTGCTTGTCGACTATTACGGCACGAACGATGCCTACCGCCTGAATGTGGAAAAAGAATATGAGCGCAACAGCGAGCGCTACCGGTTCCTGAAATGGGCGCAAACTGCCGTGGACAATTTCTCCGTAGTACCGCCGGGTATGGGCATTTGCCACCAGGTGAATCTGGAATATTTCTCCACCTGCGTCGTGCAGCGCGACGGCTTCGTCTTTCCAGACTCCTGCATCGGCACGGACTCGCACACGCCCATGGTTAACGGTCTGGGCATTGTAGCGTACGGCGTGGGCGGCATTGAAGCAGAAGCCGCCATGCTCGGCCAACCTCAGTTCTTTTCTTTGCCCGAGGTGATCGGACTCAAGCTTACCGGCAAGCTGCCCGTAGGGGCTACCGCTACGGACCTGGTGCTAACGATCACCGAGCTCCTGCGCAAAACGAAAGTGGTGGGCAAGTTTGTAGAAGTCTTTGGCGATGGGCTCAACACACTGTCTGTTCCGGACCGCGCTACGATCGGCAACATGTCGCCGGAGTTCGGGTGTACCGTAACGTACTTCCCCATCGACGAAAAGACGCTGGACTACCTCGAAAAGACCAACCGTCCCGCAGAGGTTATCGAGCTTACGCGAAAATATACACAAGAGAATTTATTGTGGCGTGAAAATGAAGACGCCATTACCTATAGCGATGTCGTGACACTTGACCTTTCTACGGTGGAGCCTACCATCTCTGGCCCCAGCCGCCCGCAGGACAAGATTCTGCTGCGCGAGACAAAGCAGACTGTGACAGAGTATATCGAAAAGACCTACAGCCGGCGGTATGTCATGTTTAGTGACAGACCGCTGAATCGCTGGAGCGGTGAGGGAGGCAATGTGGATCCCTCACAAGTGAAGACGATTACCCCTGACAATCATCCGGATATCCATACCGTGGAAGTAACGTACGACAACCAAACCTTCCACCTAAGCGATGGCGCCATTGTTATTGCTGCTATTACCAGCTGTACCAACACTTCCAACCCCGACGTGATGATCGGTGCCGGACTGTTGGCCGAGAAAGCGCTGGCCAAAGGCCTTCGTGTGAAGCCATGGGTAAAAACCAGTCTTGCGCCCGGCTCAAAGGTTGTAACCGATTATTTGCGTGAAGCCGGCTTGTTGGTGAAGCTCGAGCAAATGAAGTTCAACGTAGTGGGGTATGGTTGTACATCGTGTATCGGCAACTCAGGCCCGCTGCCCGACCCGATTGCTGCCGCCATGCAAGAGCACGATTTAATCCTCGGCGCCGCGTTGTCCAGTAACCGTAACTTCGAAGCGCGTATTCACCCGCAGGTAAAAATGAACTTCCTCATGTCGCCGCTGCTCGTGGTCGCGTACGCCATTGCCGGCCGCATCGACATTGATATGACGCAGGAGCCCCTGGCCTATAACGATCGTAACGAGCCGGTATACCTCAAAGACATCTGGCCTTCGGATGAAGAGATTCACAGCACCGTGAGCCGCGTGGTAAAGAAAGATTATTATAAAAAGAACTACGCTGAGATTTTTGATGGCAACGAGCAATGGCAGAAACTGTCGGCGCCGCAAACAAAGGTCTATAAATGGGATCCTGCCTCTACCTATGTGAAGGAAGCACCCTTCTTCGTCAACCTGCCCGAAGCCGTCGAACCGATTAAGCCGATTGTAAAAGGCCGGGCATTGCTTGTGCTGGGCGACTCGATCACAACCGACCACATCTCGCCGGCGGGTAGCTTCAATGAAAAGTCACCGGCGGGGCAATACCTGGTGAGTCGCGGCATACCGAAAGATCAGTTTAACTCATACGGTTCGCGTCGTGGGAACGACGAAGTCATGATCCGCGGAACGTTCGCCAACGTGCGGATCAAAAACCAGCTGGCGACGAAAGAGGGTGGCTTCACACAGCACATCCCCACCGGGGAGGAAATGACGGTGTACGATGCTGCCATGAAGTATAAAGAGACCAATACACCGTTGCTGGTGCTGGCGGGTAAAGAATATGGTAGTGGCTCGTCGCGTGACTGGGCCGCAAAGGGTACATTCCTGTTGGGCATCCGCGCGGTGATTGCTGAAAGCTATGAGCGTATTCACCGCAGCAACCTGGTGGGCATGGGCGTGTTGCCGTTACAATTTCCGGACGGAGGAAGTTATAAACAGCTTGGCCTGACGGGGCGTGAGACATTTGATATACCGGAACTGACCGACGCAATCAAACCGGGACAACAACTGACGATCACCGCAACAGCAGATGACGGCAGCAGCAAACAATTTAAGGTGCGGTGCCGGTTGGATAGCAAAATCGAAATCGACTACTACCGCAACAAGGGCATTCTGCAATATATGTTGCGGCAGTTTTTGACGACGAATTGATTTCGAAAAATTGTGAACAATCCGCACCACTCTTGTTTGATGGTCGCGATTTTTCCTCAGCGGCTTTGCCGGGCAGGCGAAATGACGCAGGGAACGGGATGGCACAGTATTTATACTACAGGGAGTAGTTAGTCTTGACAGGAGTGGTACAGAACCCTGTATCTGAGAACAGATCCTGAAACTTGATCCGGGTAATGCCGGCGAAAGGAGACGAGATTAACCTTAAAAAGAGGCTGCTTTACAACATAAAGCAGCCTCTTTCCTTACTAATTATTCGATCTTAAACTTCCGATGGTTATGAAACCGATCAGCATTTCTGAAAGCGATAAAATCACCTTTCGTGATTTTAATGAAGGCAATTCTGTACAAGTACGCGTCTCTGTACCCGAGAACGAGGTGAAGACTTATGCCAAAGGGACGTCTGTCAGGATTACACACGAGGGCCAGGAGGCTTCAGCACGCATTGTGTCGGACCCGCTTATTGTGAGTGGTACGACTGGGCCGGGGGAGCGACTGATTTCGTTGATTGTGGAGAAGGCTTAGTTACTGCACGCCCACGCGAAGGGCCACCAGACCGTGTATACCTTGCAGCTCTTCAATCTCCAACTCTTCCAGATCATTCTTCAACAGTCCCTCCTGCTGCAGGTCCTGGATGTAGTGTCTATAGCGCTCCGCCACGAAGTTGTTGCGGTAGAAAACAATGGCAATCTTGCCCGGTTGTGTTAATCGTTGCCGTGTGTCTTTGACATTTGCTTTGTCGATCCGCTTTTTGATGATCTGATAGCGTATATTATAGGTGCCCTCCACATCAAAGCGACGTTCATCGTTGCGAAAGTTGATGTCGATCGTGGCGGGATGAACAAAGATGAGCTGTGTGGTTTGCAAAGGCACTTCCATGCGGGGCATGAGTCGGCGCGTGATGCGGGATATGGACGCCATGAACCGAAGCTGTCGCTGTTGAAAAGTGTCGACGTGCGCCGGCTCAAAGGGAATGCTTGGCGCGATAGACTGTCCAATGTAAACATCGTACTCTACGCCATCGGTCCGAAACTTCTCAAAGTAGTTCGGATATAGTTTACTTAAATCGCGGCGGAATAATTCCAGGTGTTCGCTGATCGCGGTGTTAATGCGTTGCATGGACCCCTCCAGCATACGCCGGTGCTGGAATACGGCACCCGTCTGTTCATTGTTGGCATCCAGAAATGTTTTGATCAACGCTTGCAGGATCGGCTGCTCGTCCTGCAGGGTGCGTAGTGATGGTAACACTTCCTCTTCGATAAAATTCTTCAGTGCTGTCTCGTCGATGTGGATGGATTGATCCTCCACCCGACCACGCCAGATGTTCGATTTGAGGATCAGTTCGTCTATGCCGGACAGGTCTATCTGTGTATCGATTTCGTCCAGGGTATGTAGTAAGAGCTTCACTTGAAAAATCAAATCGGCGCGCAATGCAGCGTTGCGTTCGATGGTCGAGTTACGAATATCGATTGCTCCGTAAAGCGGGTATACATCTTCGAAGGATACGGTAGGAATGGTATGGCGACGGGCTCCAAAGAACGTGTCCTTACGATATTGCCACACCGCCTCGCGGAATTTCCACTCGACCGACGGTTGTAGCGGCGTAAAGACATCTTTAATAGTGTGATCCATGTACGCGTTAAAATCGAGAATGCTCTTTTGCAACAGCTGCGCCAGCAGGGGCAGCACGTTTTCCAGCTGGTTCAGGTTTGCCTCTTGCAGCACGCCGGCGCGGTCGCTGTACGCTTCCAGTATACCCACCAGGGTGTTGTTGTGAAAGACCGGGATCAATGCCAGCGACTGCATGCCCGTGTGCAGAAAAAGCTGATCGAACCACGATATGTTTTCTTTTGCATCCGTGGCATGAAAGACCAACGACTTCGGCTTGGCGCGGTAGCCGTTCATGTAGTCCAGGAAAACCGACTGGGGAATGGACAGCTTGCTGGCCGTGTTCGCCAGAATACTAAAGGGGTCGTTTTCGTATGACGACAGCAGGTGACCGTTGAGCTCCACCATGGGCAGCATACCAAACTGGATGGCGCTGTTGCCGACCAGCGACTTGAGCAACGTCAATACCTGACGATAGATGCCTCCGGTCTCGGTGGGGTCATGCTCCAACATGGTGTTACGGATGTTTTCCAGTATCTTCTCCGTGGTAATGTCCTCTACGGTCAGGATGGCAAACCCCTCAAAGTGAAAGGCCTCTATGGGCAGCTTCTCCTGTAAATATCCCGTTAGTGCACAGTCCAGAGCGTTAGCCAGTTTGCCGGTGTCGAGGTTGGGTAGTGGCTGTAATTGTTGTACCTCTACATACCGCAGGTCCGACCGAACGGCCAGGTACTTCAGCAGGCCGGTGTCTTCGTCTATATAAGAATATGTCAGGTCTTCGTGTGGAAGGACCGGCAGGTTAAATACCTTGCGCAGGATAAACGAGTAGACAAATTCATAGTGCCATTTGTCAATCTTCTCGTCTTCCGAAAATTTCAGCGAGTCGGGTATCCGGGCGTGTACGCGTTTGTCGATGAGGGTGTAAAACGCGTCGGTGCCGTAAAAGATAGCCGGCCACAGTGGCGCCCCCAACCCCCATAGCTTGGCTTCGGTTTCACCGGCAGTCGGCTCGACGGCGGCATGAATCAGGTCGAACAGCGCGTTATATTCGGTCGCGCGATCGAGATCAATCGGTTGCAGCCATTCGGGATGTGCATCGAACTGCTGAATAAAGATCTCCAGCTGCTGTTTCCGAATACCTCTTTCCGAGGCATGTTGGTGCCGGAGGTGGGAATAGAAGTTCCGGAAGGAAAGGGTCGTCTTACCGGCCAGGGTATATTTCGTCAAACGCTGGTTAACCAGCTGAAGATCAGAGCGCATGCGGGCACGTTTCGTAAAAAAGGCTGTGTGCGTTACCACAACCGAACGCATGCGTTTTTTGTTCTGTTTCCTGTCAGTAAAATTTAGGCGCCGTACGTCAGGTGGCCGACCTGAAGCATAGCGGCCAGGCGTCGTCCCAGCTCCCGTGGTGGCAGCACAAGGTCGGGGTGGTCCGTACGGATGGTCGCCCTGGGCATGGAGTCAAACTGTGCCGACGCCGGCTCCTGCACCAATACCTCACCACCATGCCGGTAGAGCATGAGCGAGCCCGCCGCGCCATCCGTTCCCATGCCCGAGAGAACGACGCCAATGGCATGCTCGCGCTGATCCTGGGCCAGCGATGTAAAAAAGACATTGATGGCCTGGTTCCACACATAGTCCTCCGGTCGGGGTGTGAGGTATAATGTACCTTGTCGTATCTCCAATAATACGTCTTCAGGCATGACATATACATGGCCGGCCTCCGGCACGACAATGCCGTGAAGCCGCTCCACCGGCATCACCACATATTTTTCCATGATCTCCGGCAACATGCTGCGGTGGTCGCGCAGCAGGTGCGTGACCACCACAAAGGCCGCCGACAATCCCGGTGGTATGTCGTGGAAAAATTCTTTCAGTGCGCTGTGGCCGCCCGCAGAGGATCCTATTCCTATGATGTATTGGGGTGCGTTTTTCATACCATTATAACCAGCCCTTTCGTTTAAACCATATATAGATTACCAGGGTAGGGTTATGACGACCATGGACAGCAGCACAACCGTGTAGCCTAGCCATCAGGTTAGCTCAAAAAATTATGCCAACCGCCGGGGTTACAAGGGTCACCTGCCATCTCCTGGCAATTCGATCTTGTCCAGATATTTGTTTACATCGCCGGCCTCGGCCAGGGCAATCTTGTCGACTTCGTTGGTGGCGTCGTCTAAATAAACCTCAATAAAATCTTTGCCAACGGCATACAGGTTTACTTTGAACGTCCCATGCACCATGGTCTCGAGGTATATGCCATTTTCCCAGACCCACTTGGCTTTATCGTTTAGCGGGAGGTTTTCAAATTCCAGCCTCGTCATGCGGTATCGTGTTAGGATTTCTGTAAATATACGGGTAATTCTGTAAGCGCATATGGAGAGGCGTCTGCACGGAACAGGCCTGCACCTTAGGTGTCGCCGTTACAGTTACTAATGAGCCGCTCGCTGCGAATAGGCACCTCCCGTCCCAGGAAACATATGTTTTTATAGGGATCTTCATTTTTGTCTGTGTGCAAATGTGTATATTGATTAGTACCAAACCAACCAGCGACCGAGGGAAGATGTCTAAAAGCAAACGTTTAGTGTACATCGACGACGACGAGGACGACATCCTTGTTTTGGCCGAAGTACTGTTACTAATAAATGATGAGATCGAATGTATCTCTGCCGTCAACGCGCAGGATGGTCTCGATCTATTGGAACAAATTGATCCACCGCATTATATATTTCTCGATATCAATATGCCGCGCATCAGCGGCAAAGAATGCCTGCAGCACATACGGGCCAACGCACGGTATGACCATGTGCCGGTGGTGATGCTTTCTACGTCTACGTCGGATACCGACATTAAAGAGTGTATGGCGTTGGGCGCTACTGCTTTTCTGGTAAAGCCCAGCGACTTATCGGCGTTTGTTGAGGCGTTGCGGGCGTTGTTTGAAAGCATTCACCATCAGACATTGCTGCGGGGGACACCGCGAAATCAGTAAGCAAAATTCACACGGGCAGGTAGATTGTAAACGTAGCCCCTTGTCCAGGTTCGCCGGCCGCAGTGATGAAGCCGTGGTGGTTGTCCATGATCTTCTTGCAAATGGCTAAGCCGATGCCGGTGCCCTCGTATTCGTTCTTGCCGTGCAGGCGTTGAAATACCTGGAAGATGCGCTCGCGGTATTGCGGATCGAAGCCGATACCATTGTCAGTGATGGTGATGCGGTGATACACTCCTTCGACGGCCAGCGGATCGATCGCTTTTCCTTGCACGGTGTCCGCAGTGATGACAATACGCGGCGGAACGCCCGGCTTTATATACTTCAACGCATTGGATAAAATGTTGGAGAGCAGCTGTTCGAATTGATAAGGTATGACTTTTAACATCGGCAGGGCGCCTGCTTCGATCGTAGCCCCGACAGTCTCAATGCGTTCGCTGAGCTGCTCTTGAACTTTCGTCAGCAACGCGCCCAGCCCCACGACGTCAACGTGTTGTTCGGCGGCGTTCATGCGCGAGTACGAAAGTACATCGGCAATGAGCTGCTGCATTTGCATCGACGCTTGCTGCATGCGGCGGAAGTAGTCCTTGCCCCGGTCGGTCAGCGCGGTCTCGGTGGCGTGTATGCGGGTGGCAAAGGTCTGAATCTTGCGCAAGGGCTCTTGCAGATCGTGGCTGGCCACAAAAGCAAATTGGGCGAGCTCTTCATTTGATTGCTGCAGTGCGTTGTTTGACTTTTCCAGCTCGGCGGTGCGTTCCTTTACCTTTACCTCCAACGCCTCCGTAAAAGTCTTCTGTTGCGTGATATCAATGGCTGTGCCGTACATGCGCAGTGGCTTGTTGTCGGCATTGTATACGATTTTGCCGTGTACCCGTACCCAGTGAACGGAGCTGTCGGGCCAGACAATACGCGCCTCGTACGACAGGCCGCCCGTGGCAAACGACGTACGGACGGCTTTTTCGCGGATGTGCAGGTCGCCGGGATGCAGCGCAGCAATCAACTGCTGGTGCGTAACAACATCCTCTGCCGGAAAGCCAAATATTTCCACCAGACGGGGCGAGCTATAAAATTCCTGGTTCTCCAGGTCCCAGTCGAAGGTGCCCATATCGCTGGCTTCTACAGCAAGCCGCAGGCGCTGCTCGGCGGCCTGAATCTGCATAAGCGAGTGCTGGAACTTATGCTCGTTTGCTGCGGCTTTCTGCCGTGCGCGCAACGTCTGCACCGTCTCCTCGCTGATTCGCTCGTCGAGATCGTGCAAAATCTTGCGCAGTTGCTGCAGCTCTTCGTACGAGATGGTGAGTCGTTCCGATGCACCGGCCGGGCCGGCACCCGTCTGCCCGAGACCAATCTTATTCTCGACAACCGACAGCAGCAGCATGAGGTTGGCGGCCATGATTTCCACCGAGGTAAAACCACCACGCGCCTCTTCCACGTGGCCCTGATGATAGAGATCGATCAGCCGAGCCGCGGCCAGGTGCATGTCGCGGTGAACTTTTTCCAGCTCGACCACTTCCGGTATATAACCGTAGGCAACCAGCGCCAGCCCATAGATCCACTCGCCCAATGCACACGCGGTGTGCGACGATACGTGTTGCTGGTCTGTTTGGCCTAGATACAAGATCGAACGAAGCTGCGTTTTAAATAATATATGCTTCGTCCTGGCCTGTGCGAAGTCCAGCGTAGAGAGATCCATGGGTGACAAAAATTTGAAGTGTCAAGATAACGATATATCCGTACACGCGCGACACGGTTGGCCGCGTCTTTTGCGTGTGCCGTGCTTAAAAATGAAGCACGTATTTTTCTTTGCTGGGTTGCATGGTTTGCAAGCTCCAGTCAATGGCTATTATCTGTTGAATGGCCGATTTCAGTTTCTCGAACGATCGCGGTTTGTGAATGTAAAAGTTGGCACCCTGGCGGTACGTACGATCAATGGTGCTGTCTTCGTCCGAGGTAGAAAAGATGACGACGGGTATATCGCGAAACTTTTCGATCTGCTTCATCTCCGTGAGGCATTCGAAACCGTTTTTACGGGGCATGTTTATATCCAGGAAAATAACGCTGGGTGGTGGCGGGACGGTCTCCTGCAGCTTCTCCATCAGGTCCACACCATCCGTTGCCATGATGAGGCTCGTATCCATAGAAAGCTCACGAAGGGCATCTTCAAACAACAGGCGGTCGTCATCGTCGTCATCCGCCAGAAAAAACCTCTGCGCCATACATACACGTTGTGGCGTTAAAGATAACCATTTCAGTGAAACACACAACTCCGGGAATTCCCGGACGACTAGCCCATTTCTAACGCCAGCCGCAGACTCTGCTCTTGCAGCGGCTTGGTCAGATAATAATCCGCGCCCAGCTCCTTCGCCCGTTGGCGATCGCCCGGATCATCGGAGGAGGAAACAATAAAGATCTTCACATGTTCTTTGCCCGGTATACGCAACCGACGGAACGCTTCCAGAAAACCGAATCCATCCATAACGGGCATGTTGAGGTCAAGCAGGATCACATCGGGCAAGGCCTTTGCTCCCTGGTAGTAATCATTAAAAAGCTTGAGCGCTTCTGCTCCGTTTACGGCCATGTGAATATCGCTGGCAAGGCCCATGCGTTGCAGCGTCTTGGAGCTTAGAAAATTAAAAATGCTGTCGTCATCAACTAATAATACACGCTTCATAGCATTCCTTCTTTATTCTTTCATAATGATTTTTCCGAAAATGCTGTGCCAGTACTGCAACGGTTGCGCTGGCCTCCTGTACCCCCACGGTCCGGTATTTAACGTTATCGTACTGCATTGGGGTGTTTACACTTGGTCCAATACCGGAAGATGAGACTCATTGTTTCTTCCAACTCCCGAAACGAAGGTTCTTTCAGAAAAAAACCCTGCGAGGACAAGTGATACGCTTCCATCACAGTGGCTGGTGCCACGGCGGTCGAAAAGAAAACAAATGGAATGCTCTTGTTGCGGAGGTAGTCGTCGCGTTGAATTTCACGTTTGAGCTCCAGCCCATTCATGATAGGCATGTTCAAATCACAAATAATGATAAAGGGCTTATCTGTGGTAACACGTAAATATTCCAGGGCGTCCTTACCATTCTCGAAGTGCTCCAGCGCTCGCTTTTGGCCTATTTTCTCCAGGACCTCCGCCAAAAGGTCGCGGTCATCGGTATCGTCGTCTACTAGTACAATGGGGTCTCTCATGAACAAGGATATTTTTGCCCTGCCAGCATATCATATGCTGAACCTACTTATTTTTTTGATAAAATAATACCCCCGGCCATTAGCCCTGAATTGCATTTTTTGTGTGTACATTTATCCCCGAGTTGAAACAGATGGGAAAGCATCTTTTATTAGCCGATGACGATGACGACGACAGAATGCTTTTCCAGGAAGCCCTACGGGAAGTGAGCCGGGACACACGGCTAACAATGGCCATTGACGGCGAGCAGCTCATGGAGGTGTTGGATGCACTGTTGCCCGACCGGCCTACGGTACTGTTCCTGGATCTCAATATGCCGCGTAAGAATGGCTTTGCCTGTCTGGAAGAGCTGCGCCAACGAGAGCCGTTTAAAGACATGCCGATTGTCGTGCTGTCTACATCGGATGATGTCGCCACGATCGACATGCTACACCGCGCGGGCGCAAGTCACTATATATCGAAACCACCTTCCTTCGAGGTGCTTAAATCGGTAGTCGAATATTTCTGCCGCGTCGACTGGAATGCAGTCCATCCTTCGTCACGCGAGGCATTCGTGCTGACATTCTAGTATTGCAATAAAAATTCTTCCTTGGAAGGTTGCGTTGCCCGCAACGGTAGATCCCGGATCAGCACATCGTGAATAGCCTGCTTTAGTTTTTCAAAGCTATTGGGCTTGCAGATGTAGCAG
>JAESGK010000669.1_pt1 | contig 11583 bp, 9 predicted proteins | sample 9269681 | NCBI WGS metagenome assembly JAESGK01 (sample SAMN14515347, study PRJNA621673) | algae metagenome | isolation source: Timaviella obliquedivisa GSE-PSE-MK23-08B and co-occurring heterotrophs from... | place: USA: Grand Staircase Escalante National Monument, Utah | collected 2006-08-15
TATAGTTGGATGTCTGTCCTTTGCCTGAAGGGAGCTTTAGCGCTCCACGATCCAGTGAAATGCTTTTGCCATTATGCATGACCCGCAAGTTCTCTACTCCGGCGCCATTGTCAGTAATGCGAATGTATAGTTCTGCCTTGCCCTCGGTGGCATGCGGCAATACAGCCACCTTTACTGTCGGAGGAGGCGCACTGTTGAGCTTACCCTGGATGCCGCCCTTGCGATCGTCACGACCGCCACGGTTTTGGAATATTTTGGGAAGCAGATCGGGCCGGTAGAATTCGTGGAAAAACTGGTCGACCGCGTAAGTCTTCAGACCGCTGACGAAGTGTATATACTTGCGTGCGTCGTCGGTGCCATTGAAATATCCCTCGGGGTTCTTGACCATCCAGTCACGCTCGCCCAGGTGTATGTGCTCGAAGAACTCTTTGCCGGTAGCGAGGTCCCAGAACTTGGTCACGCCGTCCAGGCTATGGCTGATCAGCATTTTGCCGTCAGGGCTAAACAGCAGTGACGTTACTTCGGCATTGTGCCCCTGGAAGGTGCGGATGATTTTACCGGTCGCAGGATCCCACACGCGTATGGTGCGGTCGGCGCCAGCGGTATAGATCTCTTTTTCGTTGGTGCTAAAGATCGCCGTGTGCACTGCGCCGCGGTGGTCTTTCAGCTTGCGGGTCATCAGGCCGGTACCTACATCCCACAGGCGCACCGAGCCGTCCCAGCTGGCACTGAGCAGCGTTTTGCGGTCAGCGCTGATTTGGATCGAGCCTACAATATCTGTATGGCCAACAAAATTGCGTACTTCTTTCTTCGTGTCGATCTCCCACATCTGGATGGCGTTGTCCAGGCGGGCCGTGATGACGTAGAGGTCGTCGGGGTAAAGCAGATTATAGACCGAGTAGCTCTGAAAATCGAAGTAGGTTTGCATTGTGCCGGTGGCCAGGTCATGGATCTTCATGGTAGCGTCCCAGCTGCAGGAGATCACACCGGTCTCGGCTGCGTTGAAGTGTATATCGAAGATCGGCTCGCGGTACGATTGAATTACCTTGAGCGAATCACCGGTGTTCAGGTCCCACAATACAATCTTGCCGTCGCCACCGCCCGTCAGCAGTTTGCTGCCGTCCTTCGACAGGTCGTAGGCAAGGACACCCTTCTTGTGGCTGACATACTCCATCACGGTCTTACCGTTGGCAATATCCCAGCGTTTTACCTTGGTGCCAAACTTACCTTTGATCAATGTCTTGCCGTCGGGCGTGATGCGCAGGCTGTTTTTGAGGCGTACATATTTAGCAATGGACGACTGCCAGTAAAAGTTAGGATCGTAGTCCAGGCCGCCCTTGTCGCGTTTGCTGAGGAAGCCGGTAAAGGTGCTTGTCTTTTTTTGTGACGTCGGGTTCCAGGCAAAAGCTGTGTTGTTGTCGGAGGTGACGAGCAACTCGTTGCCGCTGTTGGTAAACGTTACCCGGTGGAATTGACCTTTTTCTTCGGCTACCAGTTTGGCCAGTACTCTACCCGAGGCTTCGTCCCATACGGTAACATCTTCTTCTGTTGCCAGCGCCAGTTTCTTACCGTCCGGGCTAAGCGCCGAGCCGGTTACGTCTTCTTCGTTCTTGTCGTAGGTACGCACAAGGGCCAGGGTGGCGAGGTTAAATTTCTTAGCGATGCCGTTGTGGGGCAGGGAATACAGGAACTTGCTGTCGGGGCTGAACTCCACCCGGGTGCCACAGCCACCGCAGCTGCCTTCGTCTTCGGCGGTAAAGTCTTTGACAAGTTTCCACTGCTGTACGTCGTACAGGCTGGTGCGGCGGTCATCCTGGCCGAGGGCCATCCAGCGGCCATCGGGGCTGATGGCGATGTCAGTGCCCGTGCCCAGGCCCTTGTCGGGATCGACGGGCAGGCGCGCCAGCACGCGGCGGGTTTTAAAGTCGTAGATCACGGCAGAATCGTAGCCCGTATTGTTCGTGCCCGTGTGTACAAAAAAACGCATCTGCGGATCGATGGCGATGTCGTCAATGAAGTCAATGGTGGTAATAGCGGCTATTTCACGGCCGGTCTTCACTTCCCACAAGCGGATAGTCTTGTCGTAGCTACCGCTGAGGAGGTACTGGCCGTTGGGCGTAAAGGCCAGGCTGGTAACAGTGGCTTCGTGGCCCAGGAAGCTGCGCACTTCGCGGCCGGTGCTGATCTCCCACAACTTGGCAGCCTTGTCTTTGCTGCCGGTAGCAATGTAGTTGCTGTCAGGGCTGACGGCGACGGTCATGACCGCCAGCTCGTGGCCTTTTTGAATAATGGTTTCAATGGATTGCGCGAAAGAACTGCTGGTGAGCAGCACAAAGAGGAGGGTCAGTCTCATGCCGGCGGCAAATTAGATGCCGGACAAAAATAGTAAGTTTTACGCTTTTACCGGCGGCGTTTCGGCGGGTGACTCCGCTTCGTGCTCGTGTACCTCCTCCCAGTTGCCAGATTCGTTGTTATGCAGGTAGTCCAGGATTTTTTGCTCGATCTGTTTCAGTTTCAGGGCGCGCAGATATTTACCGTTCCGGGCCAGCACCAGGCGGCCCGTTTCTTCCGATACCGCCAGCACGAGCGTGTCCGTGCTTTCGGACATACCCACGGCCGCACGGTGGCGCAGTCCAAAGTTAGGGGGAAGGTGGTCGTTCTCACTGACCGGCAATACGCAACGTGCCGCGCGGATGCGGCCTTTATAGATAATCACTGCACCGTCGTGCAGGGGAGAATTTTTGTTGAATACCGAGAGGAGCAGGCGCTTGTTTACTTCGGCGTCCAGGGCATCGCCGGTCTGTGCATAAAACTTCAGCTCGGTGTCCCGCGAGAAAACCATGAGCGCTCCGGTCTTTGAAGCTTTGAGGGTCTTAACCGCTTCGATCACCTGGCTTATGTCAAAGTCATCATGGTATTCGTGGCGCCAGTTGGAAATGGTCTTGAAGATATTCTCGCGGAACTCCGTGCCGCGGCCGATCACAAGCAGGAACTTCCGAATCTCGGGTTGGAAGAGAATGATCATGGCCAGTACCCCGACGCCCATAAACTGTCCCAGGATCATCGTCAGCAGCTCCATCTGAGCAGCGCGTACGATGAGGTATACCAGGTACAGGGCGAGGATACCCAGGAAGATATTCACGGCAATACTGCCGCGAATAAGCTTATACACCTGGTACAATAAGACACTGACCAGGCCAATATCGATGACATCGACCCAGCTAACTTCCAGGAATCCGATTTTGAACAGGAAGATCATGCCTTACAAATGTAACCGATCAGGCATAGAAGCCCAATTTAAACAACAGACTTCTGTGCAGAAGAATGTGTAGTAAGCATGACCAGCTTGACGGCCTCCACGGCCTCGCGCACATCGTGCACCCGCAGCATGCCAGCACCTTTCATCAGAGCTATGGTATTCAATACGGTGGTGCCATTCAGCGCATCTTCCGGTCGCTGCTCCAGCGTGCGCCAGATCATCGACTTGCGCGACAACCCTGCCAGCACGGGACAGCCCAACACGCGGAAGTGCTCGAAGTGTTGCAGCAGCTCGAAATTCTGCGTGGGTGTTTTCGCAAAGCCAAAGCCCGGATCGATGATGATATCTTTCACACCACGTTGCCGAAGGGCGTGTAGCGTCGGGTGTAGAAAGTCGAGAACTTCCTTCAACAGGTCGGTATAGCTCGTTTGTGTCGCCATGGTTTGGGGCGTGCCGCGCATGTGCATCAGTACATAGGGTACTTGCAGACGGGCTACCGTGTCAAACATGGCCGGGTCCAGCGTGCCGCCCGATACGTCGTTTATGAGGTGGGCACCGGCTGCTACGGCTTCGGCCGCCACCTCGCTGCGAAAGGTATCGACAGAAATCAAAGCACCGGGAAAGGCCGTAAGAATGGCCCGTATAGCGGGCACGACACGTTGTACCTCTTCGGCTACGGTAATGTCAGCTGCACCCGGCCGTGTGGAATAACCGCCGATGTCGAGGAAAGTTGCGCCGGCTTCCAACATAACGCCTGCCTGTGCCTGTACCTGGTCCAGCGACGAGTAGCGGCTGCCTTCGAAGAAGCTGTCCGGCGTAATGTTCAGGATGCCCATGACGCGGGGCGTCTGCAGGTCGATAAGCCGTCCACCGCAATGCAGGGTACGGTTTGTGGAAAAAAAATCATTTTCAAACACGGATTTCATGGCCAGGCGCTGGAATTCTCATTCAAATTAAGAAGTTTGCGGGCTAAAGTTTATTCCCTTGGTTGAAAAAACATCTCAGGAGTACAAGGCGGTAATCGCCCAGTGTCGCGCGCTGTTTGAGAAAAAAACACGCGATTACGGCACCGCCTGGCGCATTCTGCGGCTGCCTTCCATCACCGACCAGATCTTTATCAAGGCCCAACGCATTCGCAGCATACAGGATAAAGGAACACAGCTGGTGGACGACCCCATCCGCGATGAGTTCATCGGCATCATCAACTACAGCATCATTGCGCTGATCCAGCTGCAGCTCGACGAGCACGCCAGCCTCGACCTGCCGTTTGAAGAACTGGCGCCGCTGTACGACAATGCCGTCAATGAGACCTTCACGCTGCTTCAGCAAAAAAACCACGACTATGGCGAAGCCTGGCGCGCCATGCGCGTCTCCTCCATCACCGACATCATTCTCATGAAGTTGCTGCGGGTAAAACAAATCGAAGACAACCAAGGCAAGACCCTGGTGAGCGAGGGTGTAAAAGCTAACTACCAGGATATGATAAATTACGCTGTATTTGCCATGATCATGAGTGGCGAAGCCAAATAAAGACCGCCTGCGCGGAAAAGTTGTTATTTAATAGTTAAAATAAGGTGTACGATGGCATTTGAGAGGCGGAAGTGGCAAGTTTGGTGGCAGTAGCCGCCCGTGCACAGCAGGGATGTGAACCAGGCAAAATATCAAGAATGATGATCAAGATAGTCGACCAATTCTCACGCTTCTTTGTAGGAGCCTTATTCATCTTCTCCGGACTGATCAAGTTGAACGACCCGATCGGTACCGAGATAAAAATGGAAGAATACTTCGAGGTCTTTGCCAACGACTTTGGCTCCTTCTTTTTAGTGTTTAAAGATTGGGCGCTGGAGATTGGTTTGATCCTGATCGTGCTGGAAGTCGTGCTCGGCATTGCCGTGCTGCTGTTCTACCGCATGAACCTCACCACCAAGGTGCTGCTGGGATTGATCATCTTCTTTACATTCCTCACATTCTACTCCGCATATTTCAACAAGGTAACCGATTGTGGTTGCTTTGGCGACGCCATCAAGCTCACCCCCTGGGAGTCGTTTACGAAAGACGTTATACTGATCGTGTTTATTTTGCACCTATTCTGGTATCGCAAGCGTTACACGCCGGCGCTGCCCGACCGGGTGGGCCATATCATTATAGCTTCTTCAACGATCATCAGCTTTGCGCTGGGCATCTACGCGTTGTTGCACATGCCCTTTATCGACTTCCGTGCGTATAAGATCGGCAACAATATACCGCAGCAAATGCAGCCCGAAGAGCAACCGCGCTTCGAGTATGTATTTAAAAAGAAAGACAGCGGCGAAGAGATTGCTTCGGAAAAATACCTGGGCGACACCACAGTATATCAGTATATCAGTGTACGCCAGACAAATGAAGATAAAACCAAAGCGAAGATTACGGACTATTCTGTCTTTACCGATCAGGGTGAAGACATTACTCAAAATACCTTCGAAGGCAACAAGCTCTTGCTGATCTTCTACGACGTCTCGAAGGCCTCGGCCAAAAACATCGACAAAGTTCGCGCGCTGGTAAAAGCACTGGAGGGTAGCAAGGTGGAGGTTATGGCGCTGACAGCTTCCAGCGCCGGCGAATTTGAAGCCTTCCGTCATGAACACCAACTGCCGGTGGCGTATTACTTTGTTGACGCCACCGTGCTAAAGACGATCATTCGTTCCAACCCCGGCATTACGCTGTGGAAAGGAGGCACCGTAAAAGGCATGTGGCATCACAACGACACACCGGACGCCGCAACGGTGTTGAACACCCTGGGCGAGTGAGCGACTACCTCAAGATATTCCTGGTCGGTATGCCGGGCTCCGGTAAAAGCACGCTGGGGCGACCCCTGGCGGAGGCGTTGTTATTGCCATTTGTAGATCAGGACAAAGAAATTGAACGTCGCGCCGGGAAGACGGTGCAAGCCATTTTTGCCGAAGACGGCGAAGCATACTTTCGCCTGCTGGAATCAGAAGTGTTAAAGCACTGGGCCGCAACCGACACGAACTTCGTAATGGCCACCGGCGGCGGAGCGCCCTGCTTTCACGACGGTATGGCCGTCATCAACGTAGCTGGCATAAGCGTATTCCTGGATGTGCCGGTAGAAGAGCTGCTCAGCAGAACCGCTACCGACAAAGGCCGGCCGCTGCTACAAGCCGAAGACCTGGCGGAAAAGAAAGCAAAGTTGACAGTATTATACGATCGCCGACAGACCTGCTATGCACAGGCGCAAATCGCTTTGAAAGAACCCACCTTGCCGGCATTGCAGCAAGCTATCGACGCCAGGCTTAGAAAGTAAAGCCCAGCGTGAGGAGGTAATTCATATTCTTCACGTCTTGTATGGCGCGCGGCTCGGGGATTCCGTCCACGGAATACGGCACGCGTACATTCTCCGTTTTGCTGGAAACAACAGCCAGATCAGTATAGAACTTTTTGACCCTCACACCAACACCTCCGGAAATAGATTGGATCTGGCGATCAACGCCACTGCTGGCGCGATAGGGATCGGCCATTAAGTTGTAGCCGAGACGGGCGCGGAAGATTTGATATCGATATTCTGCCCCTACGCGGTAATTCACCACCGAAGTATAAGTAGACTTAATGCTTTTGTTGTCAGAGTCGTACCAGTCGGAATTACCAGTATTGCCCTTGTACTTGGAGTTACCATAGTTCACAAACTCTACATCGGCGCTGATAAAACCAAACTTGGCAATGAATGTCGCACCGGCACTGACCTTCATCGGTGTGCGCAGCGTGTATTCCGACAGTGTAGGTGAATCGAATTGCGAAACAATGTTCCTCAGGTCGTCACTCGTATTCGTGGGCGTATCATAGTAGTCAAAGTCATTCCAATCGGCTTCCTGACTGGCCGTATAGTTATCGGTCAAACTGTACCAGGTGGGAGTTGCCAGCGAAACGCCTAACTGTACAAAGTTTACCGGCTTGTAAATAGCGCCGATGGTAAAGTTGGCGCCGCTTCCCTCGATGTCGATGTTCTCGGTCGTGGAGTGGTAATTAAGCGGATTATAGTCGACGGCATCCTCGCCGCGGTTATACCGGAAGTTTGATTCCCGGAAATTCAGCTCCAGCGAGTAGCGCAGCGTAGTCAGTCCCAGGCTGGCGCCGAGATAAAACTTATCAGAGAAATTGGCGCCATACGCAAAGGACCATTGATATTGGCGTCCGCTACGCCGGAAGGATTCCACCTGATCGATCGTACGTACTTCATCTGGCTGGCCCGCTATGGGTATGTCCGTATCAAGCACGGAACCATACCGGTGAAGAAAATTACCGTTGTCATCGTAGACGGCATCGACCAGGTAATTATTATACGCCAAACCTGACAACGTATAATATCCATTGTTGCCCGCCTCGAAATCGGTAGGATCATCGGGAGCCTGAAAGAAAGCATCATCTACAAAAAAGTCGATGATCGATGACTCGCTGTTCGTACCGCTGTAGCGATACGAGTTGTTCAGATCATTAATGCGGGTGAAGGTAATGCCAAAGCTACCACCCAGAAATCCCGTCTCTCGGTCGTTGCCGTAGTGCAGTACCAGGCTGAGCGAAGGAATGTTAAATTTTGCATTCTGATCGCTGGACGTAGACCCATAGTAGCGAGTACTGATATCTTCACCCGCTACGCCCAGCCCCAAGGCAAACTCTGATTTATTATAAAATCCCAACCCAGCAGGGTTTGACGCCGCCGAGCTGAAGTCGCCTCCCAGGGATGTTTGGGTACCACCCAGTGCCTGAATGCGTGCGCTACCGGCCGGCTTCGTCCGGCTAAACAGCAGTGCGTTGCCGGTGAAGCTTTGCCCCAGCACGGGAAGGGCGGGGAAAATCATGAACAATAGAGTTGCTGCCGTGAGGGTAATCCTCACTACCTTCATCACCTTCATAGTGTACTGTACGAGAAATTAAGAATTAGTTGCCTCTGCCACCGCGGGATCGACCTCCGCCGGAATTACCCCCAGAGCTGCCGCCACTGCTACGTCCGCCGCCGCTGTTACTATTGCCGAATGAAGAGTTTGAACGGTCGTTGTTGCTGCTTCTGGACGGTGTATAGATGCGGTTACTGTTACTGTTGCCGTTGTTCCAGTTAGAGTTTGAATTGCTGTTGGATGTGCGGCCGTTAGCGTTGTTACCCGAGTTTGAATTCGAATTGCCAGCGTTCGATGGCTCCTGGGTCACGCGACGCCATGTGCGGTTGTAATACTCGCTACCTTGTTGACGCGACCTGCCGTTGGTGGTATTTGCCGGTGTAACAGCATTGTTATTCAGGTTAGACGTACGTCCAGCAGTAGCCTGCCGTTGTGAGCGGTTGTTGCTGCCAAAAGCATCCGACACCTGTGTGCGGGTACTCGTGTTGGGGCGCGTAGTATTGACAACATCATTGCCGCGGCTACCGCGTTTAGCGTAACGAGGGCCGTACCTGCCTTCGCCGTTGTTAATAATGATTACGCTGCCCGGGTAGCCGTACCATCCTGGATAACCGGAATTATAGCCATAACCAAATCCCCAGGAAGAAGCGTAACCGCAATACGGACGGTTCCAATAGTTGTAATTGCCACCCCAGCCATAGCCATAGTTGCCATAGTTATTATAAGAGTTACCCCAATAGTAGCTGAAAGAGGCAGACCAGCCGTTGTTGTTCCAATACGGGTTGTACCAGGGGCTGTAATAAGGGTCGGCATATCCATAGTACGGGCTGTTCCAGGAATTTATAGGTGCATTGTAATAATTTGCACTATACCAGGGGTTGCCGTACCATGAATTAAAATTGTTATTCCAGTTGTTCATATTGCTGGAAGTGGAATACTGATAGTTGTTCACGAAATAATCCTGATCGTCCGACTGCGAGAGTTTTGCGGTGGAACGAGCTTCATATTCTGGATTGACGTTGCGGGCTGAGTAGCTATCGGTGGGGTTGAGCGCATCTACACTTTCGACACTTTCTCCCTCTTCTTCCGTAGCGGGCTCTTCACGCATCTTTTTAGCCTTCTTTACGCTGGCTTCATACGCTATTTGGTCCTGCCGCCCTTTAGATTGAAGCTTGGCGCGATCCGTAGCGTTGAAATACATGTCATCGTCCTCCTGGGCGAAGGCGCCGATGTTTATGATGAAAGCTGCCAGTAACAGCAACAATGCCTTGGTTTTCATAGCGTGGTGTGTTTTAATCTTCCTAGTGGCTCTACACAACCTAACGAGTGTAATGCCGTAAAAGTGTCGATAAAGCTACAAAATTTAGCCAGTATTTGACCCGCTTAATTTACATTTGCCTTTTCGACATCGATTACATATAACAATAATTATACCAGTATGGCCAAAGAGTTACCCACCCGCAAAGAAGACTATTCTCTGTGGTACAACGAATTAGTGAAGAAGGCAGATCTTGCTGAACATTCAGACGTACGGGGGTGTATGGTCATCAAGCCCTATGGGTACTCCATCTGGGAAAAAATGCAGCAGGCACTGGACAAAATGTTTAAGGATACAGGCCACAGCAATGCCTATTTTCCGCTTTTTGTGCCGAAAAGCCTGTTTGAAGCAGAAGAAAAAAACGCCGAAGGTTTTGCGAAGGAGTGTGCCATTGTGACGCACTACCGCTTGAAAACCGACCCACAAAATAAAGGCAAGCTGATCGTCGATCCCGAAGCCAAGCTCGATGAAGAGCTGGTGGTACGGCCTACCAGCGAGGCCATCATCTGGAGCACCTACAAAAAATGGATTCAATCGTACCGCGATCTGCCCATCCTCGTAAACCAATGGGCCAACGTGGTGCGCTGGGAAATGCGTACGCGCCTTTTTTTACGGACGGCAGAATTCTTATGGCAGGAAGGCCATACGGCGCACGCTACTGCCGACGAAGCCGTAAAGGAAACCGTACAAATGCTCGACGTCTATGCCGACTTTGCTGAAAACTTCATGGCACTGCCGGTTGTTAAAGGAAGAAAGTCGGAAGGCGAGCGTTTCCCGGGCGCGGTCGACACCTATTGCATCGAAGCCATGATGCAGGATGGCAAAGCACTGCAGGCGGGGACGTCGCACTTCCTCGGACAAAACTTTGCCAGGGCGTTTGATGTACAGTTCACAAACAAAGAAGGTAAGCTGGGCTACGTGTGGGGCACCTCCTGGGGCGTGAGCACGCGCCTGATGGGTGCGCTGATCATGGCCCACTCCGACGACGACGGCCTCGTACTGCCGCCGAAGCTGGCGCCCATCCACGTGGTAATCGTGCCGATCTTCCGCACCGACGAGGAGCTGGCCAAGATCTCCGAGAAAGCACAGGAAATCGCTGCTGCCCTGCGCAAGCAAGGATTTGCGGTGAAATTCGATAACCGCGATACCCACAAGCCCGGCTTTAAGTTTGCCGAATGGGAGCTGAAAGGTGTACCCGTGCGCCTGGCCATTGGGCCCCGCGACATGGAGGCCGGCACCGTAGAAGTGGCGCGCCGCGACACCAAAGAGAAGCAGGTCATGAAGCTGGACGAAGTAGTGGAAAAGATTCCCGCCCTGCTCGACGACATTCAGACAACGATCTACACCCGCGCCAGGACATTCCGCAGCGAGGTTACCACAGAGGTTAACACGTATGAAGAGTTCAAGAAGGTGCTGAACGAAAAAGGCGGCTTCCTCGCTGCGCACTGGGACGGAACGCCCGAAACAGAAGCAGCCATTAAAGAGGAAACAAAGGCCACCATCCGTTGCATTCCGTTGGATGCGAAGGAAGAAGCAGGCGTATGTATCTACTCCGGCAAGCCTTCGACCCGGCGGGTACTGTTTGCCCGGGCCTACTAACTTCACAAATAACTTCGTTCAGCCATGATCATGTGGATAATCATCTTTTCTTTACTTCTCATCGGCCTGGCGCTGATCGTGATTGAATTAATATTCATTCCCGGCACCACGGTCGTGGGCCTGCTGGGGTTCATCTTTGCCGGCGCTGGCGTGGTGATTGGCTACCAGCATTTTGGTAGTGATACCGGTTTATACATATTAATAGGTACCTTGGTGGCTACGTTGGGCGCACTCTTCTACAGTTTCCGGTCGGGGGCGTGGTCGCGGTTCTCCAACAAATCCTCCAACGACGGGAAAGTGAACGAAGGTATCACCGGTGGCCTAAGCATCGGCGACGAAGGTGTTACCCTGTCGACGCTCCGACCCATTGGCAAAGCGGAGTTTAATAGCAAAACGTTTGAAGTAAAAACGCAGGGGCAATACGTGGAAACTGGCCAGCATGTCCGCATCATACAAATTCGCCTTAATGACATTGTCGTAGAACCTTTTAACTAACCATAGAAAATCATCATGGATCCTGT
>JAESGK010000671.1_pt1 | contig 11567 bp, 11 predicted proteins | sample 9269681 | NCBI WGS metagenome assembly JAESGK01 (sample SAMN14515347, study PRJNA621673) | algae metagenome | isolation source: Timaviella obliquedivisa GSE-PSE-MK23-08B and co-occurring heterotrophs from... | place: USA: Grand Staircase Escalante National Monument, Utah | collected 2006-08-15
AAAGATGAAGTTCAGATCGCCCAGGGTCTTCTTTTCGGTCTTCAGGGCGGATTTGATCCAGGAGGATGTCTTGCGAGGGTGCGGGAGCTTAAATTCTGTTTCTTCTGAAAAGAAGCGGATAGAGGCAATCAGGAATTTACGTAAAAGCTCAGTTCAACGATTCTTCCCTCTTCTTTGAAGTCTACTTCGTCAGAAAGATGTTTCATAAGGAAGATACCACGGCCACCTGGCTTTTCTATGTTCTCCGGCGCAGTGGGGTCAGGCAGATTCTGATAATCAAAGCCAACCCCTTCATCCTTTACTACGAACCGGATCATGCTCTCGTCCAGGGAGAGACTTAAATGCACATTCTTCGTTTTGTCGCTGGCGTTGCCATGCTTTATGGCATTGTTCACCGCTTCAGTTACGGCAATCATGATATTACCATAAATATCATCGTCGAGGTGAAAGCGCTCTTTGGCATTGTCAATAAAGCTCTCAATCATACGGATGTTCTCTACGATAGACGGGACCTGGATACTAATGGTGTTCATGGTGCTCTATAGCCTTGTTATTGGTTTCCGATTCTTTTAAAGTACTCGTTTACTTCTTTCTTGTAGTAAGGGTAAAGCTTCGGTGGAACTGTTTTCAGCAATTCTACCTCTTTTTCCTTGAGACGCAAATATTCTTCAAATGCCTTGGGAATTTCTTTGTCGTAATCCTTCGCCGTCTCCCCTTTTCGCTCTTCCTCCATGTCTTGCTCACGCGCAGACTTCTCTGTTTCCAATAAACGAGTGAGGATATCTTGCTGACGTTTAATCATCTGGTCTGTCAGTTGTTTATTCACCAGCTCCATCTCCGTCTGCTCCATCTTCGCCGGTAAATCACCTCCCGGCATCTTCCCGCCTTCTTTCATCTTGTCCTGCATCTCTTGCAAGGCTTTTCGGATCCGTTCTTGTTCAGCAGCCATCTCTGCCAGTTCTTCTGATAGCTGACGGCCCGATTTACCACTACCCTTCAACTCCTGGATTTTTTGATTCAGCTGCTGCTGCATTTGACTAACGCTGGGCTTCTGTCCCTTCTTGTTAGAAGGCTTGGAAGATGGTTTTGCGTTGGCCATCATCTGCATCATCATATCGAAGTGAGAATCCAACATCAATGCAAGATTGTTGATCGATGTCATGCTTTGCTGCATCTCACTGGCGGCCTGCGGGCGTTTACGCTCGCGGTTGGCTGTAATAACCTTGTCCAGGTGGTCATTCAGCTCGCCAATCTCTTTCGTAACAATCGAACCCATGAACGCATCGCGCTTACCAATGGCCAGCAAACTATCCTCCAATACCCGGGCGTCGTCTTTTAGTTTCATCTGCTGTTGCGCCAGACCATTAAAGCGCGGGTCACTTTGATTCAGTTCATGGAAGTTCTTCATCAGGTTTTCCTGATCAAACGAAAGCTTAACCAGCCCGTGAATAATCTGGCGCAGTGACTCAATGTTTTGCATATCCATTTCCATACCCATGGAGCTTTGCGCGTCTTCCATTTGCTGCTGCATCTGCTTCATTTGTTGAATGGACTTCTGTTGCTTAGGTTTAGCCTTGGAGGGCTGGTTCTGCTTCAGCATTTCCTTGCTTTGCTCTTGCTCCTGGCCTACTTTGTCGCCGTCCTCTTTGGAAGGAAGCTTATCACCTTTGTCCAGCTCGTCTCCCAATTTTTTGAGCTCTTCCATTTTATCAGATGACTTTTGAAATTCCTCCTGAAGCTTCTCTTGCTCTTCCGCTAACTTCTGGTTTTCACTCTTTTGATCCTCGGCACCCTGTTGACCATCTTTTTGCTGTTCATCGGGCTTCTTGCCTTGATCATCTTGCTTGCCGTCTTTGTTGTCACTCTTCTTGTCTTTATCGCCCTTAGAATCTTTATTGTCGCCCTTCTTATTGTCTTTGTTCTTCTCCAGCGACTCAGTTTTCTCTAAAAGCTCCTCCTGTTTCTCTATCTGCTTTTTGATATCCTCGATGGATTGATCCAGCTTGTAATCAAACTGCAGCTGCTTGAAGAGCTCAAGCGTACGCTCCAATTCCTTTTCCAGATTGTCTGTTTTCTGGTTGAGCTTGTCCATCAACTTCTGCAGTTGCGTGGCGTCGGCGTTTTCTTTCAAAAGTTTCTGTAGTTCCTCAAACAGCTTTTTCGTCTCTTCATCCAACAGCTCCTCCATTAACTTCTGAATCTGCTGAGCCTTTTCGCGAATGCGCTCATCTTGTTCAGTAAAGGCATCTTTCTTTTGCTCTAACAGTTTGTTCTGTTCTTTAAGCTCTTCCAACATCATGTCCAGACTTTGCTTCTGCTGTACAATGTCCTCCAGCATTTTCTTGTCTTGCCAATCCATGTTCTGCTTCCCTTTCAACTTCTGATTGGCTTGCTCAATTTGATCTTGAAGTTTTTGAGCCTTTGTGCTGCTCTGTGAGAGTTTCTGTTCTGTCTGATTTTGCGAGCGCACAATTTCATTGGCCAGATTCTCTTGCGAAGGAAGCATGAACGAGTAGGTAGTCGACTTCGTGGACTTCCGTCCATTCACGCCGTCGTTGTCCCACACTTGTAAATAATATTCTAACTGCTCACCCGGATGTAACTTTAGTGAGTCCACCGGCCAGTTGTAAAAGAAGCTTTGCTGTGACTGGTTGCGCGTGATTGGAATGTTTATGGTACGCGACAGTAATTCTTTCTGATTTTCATTTCGCACGCGGAATGTCAACGCCAGTTGGCTTAGCCCATAATCATCAGAAATTGTACCGCCCAACACGACCCGCTGATAGAGCACCGAATCTTTAAAGTTGTTGACCGTAATCTGAGGATACTGATCTTTGATCACATCCACCCGGTACGAAATCTTTTCTTTATTCCGGCTCTCGGCGTTGTTCAGGTTGATCTCATAGCCATCGGGATCACGAAATTCCTTTTGATATGTAAATAGTTGATTGTCAGATTGTTGTATATTCTTCGGTGTTTTATCGGACGAGAACACAATGCTTGCGTTCGCAGTGTTTGCTGCTTGCAGCTCCCAACGTACACGCGTGCCTTCGGGTATTTCCAGGTTGCCCGTATTCACGAGCTTTTCATTCTGGCGCTGCAGATAGTGTGGGTATTCCAGTGCCACCGAAAATTGTGTGAGCTCCGGCCGGTTGATCAGTGTCACGTGAAACATATCGGAAAAGAATCCTGCGGCTTCCACTTGAAAATCCATCGCCTCCTGTACGCTCTCAAAAGTGTAGGCAAAATTGCCATCACCGCGGTTTTCAAACTTCAGGCGATTTTTACCGAGCAGCAAATAGGCGTCTTGCGGAACGGCCTGACCCTGCAATTGCAGGTTTAACGTGAACGGTTCATTGTAGTAAGCCTGAAGTGATTTGACATCGACCAGAAATTGAAACGGTGCTTCCGGCGAATAGTGCCGATTGAAGTGAACAATCCGGTCGGCGCTACGGGTAAGAATGCTGTGATTAAAAATGGCGATGGCCAGGATCACAAATACCGGAATGAATAAATATAGCAGGTGTTTTCGGTTCTCGCGCAGATCGATGAAATGATCAAACTGTATGGGTGCCAGGTCCTGAGAGCGTTGGCGAATACTCGCGGCCGCGAGGGCAGAGCCGCTTTCAAGCGTGGAGAGCTGAATGAGATTCACTAAACGATCTTTTTCGCTCGGTAGATAATTGCCAATGATCCGCGCGCTTTGTTCTTCGTCAAGACCCTTTCGGGTGATCCACCAGCGCAGCGGATCTTTCAGAAACCGGTAAACACAGTAACTGGCTACGCCCAGAAAAGTGAAGAATATCACAAACCGGGCCCACGGTCCCAGCCAGAACATATATTCCACCACAGCGGCCAATAGAAAATACGAAAACAGAATCGCCAGGGAGAGAATTGCTCCCCGGAGAAAAATGTTGAGATAGTACTTCCTTTTGAAGGACTTAATCTTTTCGTGGATCTGCTCAATACCTGTTCCCATCTCGATGCTCGGTTATATAAACAAACGCAGTAACGTATCCAAAGTTGAGGAAGGTCTAAGATACGGGCTTCACTTCTACAAAGTCAATCCGCTGGCCGGCGGGGCGACCCACTCAAATTCCTTTTCAAAGTATTCTATTACCAGCATTTTCAGCAACTTCTCCTGCTCCAGCAGGTCGAAATGCGGCAGCTTCTTGATCAGTTTCCAATGTGGCCAGCCGTCTTTGTCCGCTCCTTCCAGTACATAATACCCGGCGTAGCTCAGCACTTTGCAAATGCCAATGTGCATCAGATCCTGTTTTTCTTCCTTGCTAAAAGTTGCCTGTCCGCGTCCCAGTTCCTGAACGCCGATCAGAAACAGGAAACTATTCAGGTCTTTCGGCTTTTTGCCAATCATCGTCTCAACCGTCGCAAGCAGCGATGCCCAGGTGCGATCCAGTTCCAGGTCTCTCTTAAACATTTTGCAGCTCCTCCCAAAATTCGAATGCGCGACGCAGATGCGGAATAACAATTGTCCCGCCAACCAGTGTCGCGACGCCCATGGCCTCGTGGACTTCCGAGGTGGTGAAACCCACTTCTTTACATTTACCCAGGTGATATTTCACGCAGTCGTCGCAGCGGAGGACTAATGAACAGGTCAAACCGATCAGTTCTTTCGACTTTACATCCAGGTGGCCTTCCGCATAGGCGTTCGTATCGAGGTTAAAAATTCTCTTAATGATCAGGCTGTCGGAGTCCATGATCTTATCATTCATTTTGCTTCGGTACGAATTGAAATCCTCGACGAGTCCCATAAAGTATTTTTGATAATATTTTTTATTTTACAACACTGTTGTCGGCAAATATATTTCTAAAAATGGCGAATTCTCTCAAGTCTACCTTTTCCGATTTTGTTTCGCTCTTCTTTCCGCGTCTTTGTGCAGCCTGTACCCAACCGCGGGTCAAGGGAGAACCCATTATTTGCTCGGCGTGCCTGCTCGAGTTACCGTACACGGACCACCACCTGGACCCTAAAAACTTGTTGTACCAACGCCTTTCGGGCTTTATGCCGATACACGCTGCACAGGCCCTTTTGAAGTTTTCCAAAGACAGCCGTGTGCAGCGTTTGTTATATGCACTCAAGTACGGCCACCAGCCCGAGGTCGGAAATGCACTCGGTGAATTATACGGCGCGCGACTTTTGCAAACCGACCAGGCCGCATCACTTGATCTGATCGTACCCATTCCGCTTCACCCTGGTCGACAGCGAAAGCGCGGATACAATCAAAGCGCCTGTTTTGCCGCCGGACTGGCATCGGCCTTAGGTATTCCGTATTCCGAAAAAGCGGTCGTGCGCACCATCAAGACAATAACCCAAACACGCAAGACGCGGCTGGAGCGGTGGGAAAACGTACAAAATGTATTTCGTGTAAACGTTTCACGTGAAATTGCCGGCAAGAAACTGCTGTTGGTAGACGATGTCGTCACCACTGGCGCCACCCTGGAAGCCTGCGTCCGCGCCCTGACCGACGCCGGCTGTGGCGAAATTCGCGTCGCTTGCATTGCAGCAGCTTGACAAAACACAACGCAGGTAAAAAAAGGCCTCCCGGTGCAAGCACGACCCGGGAGGCCTGTCTTAATCGAAGTATGGATAATTATACATTCTTCCACTTGATACCGCAGCCGATGGCTTTGGTCCGTTCAGTCGGTACAGGTTTGTTAGCCAGTAGTGCCTGAATGGCCTCTTCTACATATTTTTTTTCTGCCGCTTCGGCGTCACGGCTGTTGTTGTCGATCGCCCCGATATAGGCCACTTTAAAATCAATGCCTTCTTTCTTGAGCACAAATACATGCGGCGTGTTGGTGGCGCCAAAAGCCCGGGCTACTTCTTGCGACTCGTCTACCAAATACGGAAAATCATATTTCTCACGTTTGGACAGCGCCACCATGTTGTCGAAAGAGTCGCCCGGCGAAAGCTCCGGACTGTTGGCATTGATCGCCACCAGTGGAAATCCCTGTGCCGCGTATTTCTTATTCAGCGCCTGAATCCGGTCGTTATAAGCTTTTGAAAATGGACAGGTGTTGCAGTCAAACACTACAATTAAACCCTTACCCGACTGATAGTCCGATAAGGATACCATCTTGCCATCTACATTCTTGAGTTTGAACGTAGCCACCGTATCTCCTACCTGGTAGCCCGGGGGGCGGCCTGCGAAAAAAATCAGCAGGGAGAATGCCGCCAATGTCGATGCAATACTGTGTATTTTCATATAGGAAGACTGTTATGGGTTGCTATCAATACATTTTTAAAATCACCGTACAGAGGTGATGAGTTGCTGAAGTTCGCCATCTGCTAACTCGCGTTCAACAAATTTTCTGCGACCGGTGCGGGTATTAACGATCAGCGTCGCCGGAATCGCTCCTTGCCACGACGGGTCTACTTTGTCGATCCAGGTGTTGTAGTCAATCTCGTCCAACAGCACCGTTTCCGACTTAATGCTCTTCCGGGTCATGAAGGCGTTCACCTTTTCAATTTTGTCTGCAAAGTCCAGGTTTACCAACGTCACTTTCACATCAGGTGTTTCGGCGCCCAATTTCTCAAACAACGGCAGCTCTTTCACACAGGGTGCACACCAGGTCGCCCAGAAGTTAATGACCTGCACCTCGTCGGTTTTGGTCTTTATGATCTTTTCAATGCGATCAAACTTCACGATTGTCGCGGTCTGTGCTTGTACCGAGCAATATGACGCAGACAGGATCAAAAAGGCGACTATTTTTTTCATGGTGTAAAAAACGTTTGGAAAACCGGGATGTTCAAAACCCCAGCCAAAATGTTTATAGCACCTGATGAAAAGCTTTCATTTACAACCCTGAAAAACCTTAAAATTCAGGTAGTTATAATAGCCTGGAAAAAAGCAAAAAAAGAATTCCACATTTTAAACCTTTTATCCACATTACCATTATGTTTCCTCTCAATACAATGATAATCAATGAGTTATACCTAAATCCGACCGTCTCGAATTTGTGGACAACTTTAGAGGCCCAAAAAAGGGCCTTTTTTTCGGCTAAGAAACAGCCCTAAAAAAGTGCATAAATCTTTGCACAAATTGGGGACAGAAAAATGAACCGGATTAGCTATTTTTTCAACGACTATGAACCAGCGAATTCAACAACTTTTCAAGATCGAGATCCCCATTGTTCAAGCCGGCATGGTGTGGTGCAGCGGCTGGCGGTTGGCCTCGGCCGTGAGCAATGCCGGCGGCCTGGGCCTGATCGGCGCCGGCTCCATGCACCCGCAAGTACTTCGCGAACACATTCAAAAGTGCAAAGCGGCCACCACCAAACCATTTGGTGTAAACGTGCCGTTGCTGTATCCCGAGATCGATCTGCTGATGAACATTATTGTTGGAGAACAAGTGCCGATTGTCTTTACGTCAGCCGGAAACCCCGGCACATGGACTGGCTTTCTGAAACAAGCCGGGATTACCGTGGTGCACGTAGTGTCAAGTGTCAAGTTTGCACGAAAGGCTGTGCAGGCAGGTGCCGATGCAATTGTCGCCGAAGGCTTCGAGGCCGGCGGCCACAATGGTCGTGAAGAGACCACTACGTTAGTATTGATTCCCATGGTGCGCGATGCTATCACTGTACCCCTGCTGGCCGCGGGTGGTATTGCCAGTGGTCGCGCGATGTTGGCGTGCGAAGCATTGGGTGCCGATGGCTTTCAGGTTGGCAGTCGCTTTGCCGTAAGTGAAGAATCTTCTGCTCACGAACGGTTTAAACAACGTGTCACCACATCGACAGAAGGTGAAACCGTGCTGATATTAAAACAGCTGGCGCCGGTGCGCCTGATTCGCAATAAGTTTTCGGATGAAGTCCAAGCCGCCGAGCGGCAAGGTGCGAGTGTGCAAGAACTCAGCACACTGTTGGGTAAGCGCCGGGCTCGCCTCGGTATATTTGAAGGAGACCTCGACGCGGGTGAATTAGAGATTGGCCAGGTAGCGGGTGCCCTTCGGCAAGTTCAGCCAGCGGCAGATATACTACGTGACATGTGGCAGGAGTATCAGGAGATGCGCAAGCGCCTGCACGCCTAACAGTCATTCGTTGTGTTGAATTGACACCGCTGTCTCTTCTTCGACCAGGGCAATGTGCTGCCTTAGCTTAGAACCTTTTTCTACAAACGCTTGTGTGTCGGGACGATACACGGTGTGATACCAGGCTTCGTAATCTCTATACTGAATACAACCTGAGAGAATCTTTCCGTCCTTGAGAATCTTGATAAAAGCATCCTCTTCAAACGTTTTCAGGATGCTGTTGGACTGTTCAGACGGGAGTTGATTTACCTCTACGTACTGAATACCTTTAAAGATTTTCGAGTCAATTTTCATAAATCCCTCTTCGCTTTTTCGTATCCCCTCTTTCGCGCTTCTTGATTAATCTAAACATGGTTTTGTAACCACACTCCGGCTACAAAGCCCTCTAACGCAGAAAAAGATTATACGTTGTTTATAAATTGTTACTTTGAAACGTTTTCTTCGAGCAATTCCCAGAATGGCCTCTTTTTTTGAAACACCCATCGAATATTTAAAAGGCGTAGGCCCACAACGTTCATCGTTGCTTAATAAAGAATTAAACATTTTTACATTCGGCGACTTGATCCAATACTACCCGTTTCGGCATGAGGATCGTGTAAAAATTTATGCCATAAATGACATTTATGATGAGATGCCGTATGTACAGATCAAAGGTACATTGATTCGCAAAGAAATTATAGGTGCAGGATTCAAAAAAAGATTGGTGGCCCATATTAGTGATGGGACCGATGAACTTGAGCTTGTATGGTTTAAAGGTATAGCCTGGGTGCAGGATAAAATCAAACCCGGTGTACAGTACATTGTGTTTGGCAAGCCCACACGTTTTGGAAGTAAGTTCAACATAGCACATCCGGAGATAGAGTTGCTCACCTCAAAGAATGAGAAGGGCGGTACTTTACATCCGGTATATTCCCTAACCGAAACACTAAAGAGCCGGCATGTAGACAGTAAGGCCATCGCCAAACTGATGCAGGAACTGTTGGTCAAAGCAGCCGATCATATACGTGAAACATTACCCGGCACTGTCATCGACAAGTACCAGTTGATCTCCAAAAAGGACGCACTACAGTATAAACATTTTCCTCAAACAGCCGATCAGTTGGCACAAGCCCAGCAGCGGCTCAAGTTCGAAGAGCTCTTTTATATTCAGCTTAGACTCCTGAAAATGAAGGTAGTACGACAGGAAAAGTTCCGCGGCCAGGTGTTTCAAGACACCCGCCTGCTGACGGCCTTCTACAACGACCACCTGCCGTTTACCCTAACCGATGCCCAGAAGAAAGTCATCCGGGAAATATATACCGACCTAAAGTCGGGCAAGCAAATGAACCGCTTACTCCAGGGCGACGTCGGCAGTGGCAAAACCATCGTAGCGTTCATCTGCATGTTGGTCATCCTGGCCGGCAACGCACAGGCTGCCCTCATGGCCCCCACCGAGATTCTGGCCCAACAACACTACAAGAACCTGAAGCGTTATGCCGACAGTATGCTGCTACCCATTGCGTTGCTCACCGGATCCACCAAAAAATCGGAACGAAAAGTAATTCACGAAGGACTGCTATCGGGGGAGTTGAAGATCCTCATCGGCACTCACGCCCTGCTGGAAGAAGTAGTACAATTCAACAATCTGGGACTCTCCATCATTGACGAACAACATCGTTTCGGGGTTGCCCAGCGTTCAAAATTGTGGCAAAAAAATGTGGATATGTATCCCCATATTTTAGTCATGACGGCCACTCCCATCCCCAGAACATTGGCAATGACACTTTATGGTGACCTGGATATTTCAACGATCGACCAGCTACCTGCGGGCCGGAAACCGATAAAAACGCTACACAAATATGATGCCCATCGACTGCAGGTCAATGAATTCCTTCGGAAGGAGATGGCACTTGGCCGGCAGGTGTATATGGTTTACCCACTCATCGACGAGTCCGAAAAGCTAGACCTTAAACATCTTATGGACGGATATGAAAGTGTCTGCCGCGCATTTCCGGATATTGCTGTCAGCATTTTACATGGCAAAATGAAGCCCGAGGCCAAGGACTACGAAATGGCCCGTTTTATAAAAGCCGAAACCAAGATCATGGTGGCGACCACGGTTATCGAGGTGGGCGTCGATGTTCCAAACGCTTCGGTCATGGTAATTGAAAACGCCGAGCGCTTTGGTTTGTCGCAATTGCACCAGCTGCGCGGCCGGGTTGGTCGGGGCGGCGAGCAATCGTATTGCATTCTGATGACAAACAACAAGCTGGGGGCAGATTCCAAAACGCGCATCGAGACCATGGTGCGCACGACCAATGGCTTTGACATTGCGGAAACCGACCTGAAGCTACGCGGTCCCGGTGACCTGATGGGCACCCAACAAAGTGGCGCGCTCGACCTGCTCGTGGCCGACCTTTCTACAGACGGCGCCATTTTACAAGAGGCCCGCGAGCTCGCGAAAGAAATTCTGAAAGACGACCCCGATCTTGAAAAGCCGGAAAACAAACTCATCCGCATGCAAATCGACTCCATGCGAAAAACAGGTGTCAATTGGAGTCGCATCAGCTAATCCACTGCGGTCTACGTAACAAAAAGATAACAGAGAAATAAGATGGCTGATGACCAGCCCGTGACTAGAACTTTTTGCTGATGGCCCCGGCAATGTCTTTCTTCAGCTCGTACACCAGGTCACTGGCGTTACCGAAGTGACAAGCATTGCGAAAGCTTTCCATCAGCTTCGAGGTATCCGGCAGCTCGAAATTGATACGTGACGTTTCTTCGCTCAACTTTTTCTTGGCCCGGCAGAAAAGCTGACGGCAGTGCTCTTTTTTCTTGTCGAGCATCTCCTGCAGGTCTTCATAGTCGAAGTCAAAAACTTCCTTTAGCAGATACACCGCACGCTCCAGCGGTTCAAGTTTTGTATGCAATACTTTAAAGGCCACAGCAAGATGGACGTCGAGGTCGAGGTGCGCGAGGTTGGTTTCTTTAAAGTGCTTGATGATCTCGGCCATGTTGTCGAGACAATCCTCCTTCTTCTTGCGCAGCGAGTTGAGATGATTCAAACAGTTGTTCGTCACCGCGCGAATGAGATACGCCTTCGTGTTATCGATCTTCTGTTGATCAACACTCAGCCAGCGCACAAAAGTCTCTTGTACGATATCCTCCGCATCCTGTTTACAGCGTACCAGGTTGTAGGCGATCGTATGCAGCATTGGCTGATACTGGGCTATGGTCTGTGCGTGGCTCATGGCGGCAATCTACTCTGCAAAGATACGCTAATTCGTACAAATAATTGACTACCCTTTTCCGGGTAGAATGATCTTTAACTGAACTGACGCTTGTCAGTGTAGAAGTGAACTTTTTTGGCGTATATGCAGACGGTTTTGTAAGAATATTACATCCCCAAACTCCTTTGAACTGAATGCGTTACCTTTGTGTTTGATCTGCAGGCGCGACGGAAAACAGTGACTTCGCAACACAGTTAAACACGTAAACAACCCTAATAATAATAATGACAAATCCATCAGTAACACCAGA
>JAESGK010000672.1_pt1 | contig 11566 bp, 4 predicted proteins | sample 9269681 | NCBI WGS metagenome assembly JAESGK01 (sample SAMN14515347, study PRJNA621673) | algae metagenome | isolation source: Timaviella obliquedivisa GSE-PSE-MK23-08B and co-occurring heterotrophs from... | place: USA: Grand Staircase Escalante National Monument, Utah | collected 2006-08-15
AAAAGAATATAACCTCAGTACGGTGTTAGAGAAAGAAGTCAACAGCACCGCAGAAGATAAAGTGCTCTACGGCCTGACACTGATGGAAAAGTTAGAGCCGGCTGTATTTGAAAGCACCATTACCCGACTGGCCGAACGGCCACCATCAGCGGCCGTGCGCAAGTTCGCACAGGAGAAGATCCAGTTGCTGGGGCTTACCGCCGAAATAGAAAAGAGTGAGATCCGCACCCTGGCCGAAAAGGCATATGGTGAACTGGAAGACGGCGACGTGCTGTCCATCCTGCCGGAAAAATTACTTCGCCTGAGTAAATCGGTACGTCAGTCCGACCGGCTCCTCGCGGCCAAGCTGCTGCGCAAGCTGATTGGTCCCAAGACGATCTTTGTATTACTTGAGCTGCTGCGCGACGCCGATCCACGGGTGCGCTACGAGGCGCTCTACACTGCGCGTAAAGTAAAACGCCAGGAGACCTGGCCGATCCTGATCGAGCTATTAGGCTCGCCGTGGTATAGCCACCATGCCACCGCGGCCTTACAGGAAGCCGGTGAGCCCGTGCTGCCTGCACTCGAGGCGGCCTTTCACAAGTCTGGCCAGAGCGACCTGGTCATGCTGCGCATCGTGCAGATCATGGGCCGCATCGGCGGCCGCCATGCGCTGGAGCTGTTGTGGAGCAAAGCCGACTACCCCGACAAACGCATCGTCAAGCAAATCCTGTTCTCCCTGCGGTATATTAATTACCAGGCCAAAGGCCGCGAGTCACGCGACGTGATCAACCTGCTGGAAGCCGAAATGAGCAAGGCCATCTGGAACATGGCGGCCCTGCACGAGCTGCCGGAAACCGACACCTTCCAATACCTGCGCGAAGCCCTGGAAGAAGAGGTGGCCGAGAACTACGACCAGCTCTATATGCTGCTCTCGATCCTATACGACCCGCAGTCAGTACAGCTGGTACGGGACAACATCGAGACCAACGACCCCGATAACATTGCCTTCGCTATGGAGTTGCTCGACCTCTTCATCGACGCCGAGCTGAAGCCCAAATTGCTTCCGCTGCTGGACGACTCGCGCACGCCGGTCAAACTCAAAGCGCTGCAGCTATACTTCCCACGCGAAAGCTACAACCCGGTACAGGTTATCAACTATATTCTGAACCGTGACTTTAACCTCAACAACCGCTGGACGAAGGCTTGTGCCATTCACGCCTCCGCGTTCCTGCCGGAGTTCCGCATCAGCCGCGGCCTGGTGGCACAGATGTTCAATACTGATCGGCTATTGCAAGAGACTGCGGCATGGGTGATCTACCATAAAGATGTGCAGGCCTACCAGGCCATCCTGGAACGCCTGCCCGACCGCGACAAAAAATTCATTGACTCTTCGATCGAGAACAACCGGTTATTGGATGGCCTAAACGATGGATTTTTTCTGTGGATCGAAAAGGTCATGTTCATCAAACAAATCTCGGCCTTCCGCTCCATCCATGGTTCGCTGCTGGCGGACCTGGCCGACAAGATCGTGCCGCTGGACTTCGACCCGGGCGAACGCATTCGCCTGAACAGCGAAGACCACAATGCGCCGATCCTGATCATGGCGCACGGAGAGATCGTGCTGCGTAATGCCGGCGAGACGGTGGCCCGGCTCAAGAAAGGAGACATTCGCGGCGAACTTTTTAGCGACGCTGTCGTAAAGGCATCCGAAGCCGTTGCGCCTGGACGAGCCGTTGCTTTCCGAATAAATGCCATGGACTTTTATTTCGTCATGGCCAACCACCACGAACTGGTGCAGGGACTTATCAAAAATCTGAAAGAAGAACAACCCGCGCCAATCGAACAACTACCCTAACGCATCCTCTATACCATACCCTTACCAAAAGACCATGGCCTTCGACATTGACGTATTAATTGTCTATGCAGACCGCGATAATGAACCTCTTCTCTCTGGCGAGCCAGGCTGGGTAACGCAGTTCCGCAAGTTCCTGGAACTAATGTTAACCCAGGTGCTGGGTGAAAAACCGAATGTAGAACTAAAGAGCGAATCGTCATTGCGTGCCAGCATCGACAACGCTGCCGTGTGGGTGGCGCTGCTCTCCCAGGATTTTATCCAGTCCGGCGGTTGCCTGGATCATATCGAAGCAATCTTCAAACAAGCCGGCGCCGAAGCCCGTGGCCGTGTTTTCAAAGTATTCAAGACACCCCTCAACGTACAGGAGCAACCACCGCGACTGCGCGAGCTGCTGGGCTATGAAATGTACCAGTTGGACCCTGACTCCGGCGAGATTCGCGAGTATACTGATTACTTCAGCACCGAAGCGGAGCGTCAGTACTGGATGAAGATGGTCGACCTGGCATACGACATCTACGAAACATTGCTGCGCCTGCGCAACACTGCTCCTACCGGAGGTAAAGCGCTATACAAACGCAAAACCATTTACCTGGCCGAGACGGCCCACGATCTTTCGGTACAGCGTAACATCATCAAACGCGAGTTACAGCGGCACGGCTATACGGTACTGCCTAACCAGACACTGCCCGGCAATGTACAAGAGCTTGAGCGCCTCGTGCGCCGCGACCTGGACGAGTCGGCGCTTTCGATTCACCTGATCGGCAACGCCTACGGCGAAATACCCGAAGGTTCCGATCGCTCGCTGGTAGACATTCAGAATAAACTGGCAGCGGAAAAAAGCCTGCAAACCAGGGAACATACCCAGGCCTTCACACGACTGATCTGGATCTCGCCGCACCTGACTCACGCCAGCGAAAAACAAAAAGGATTTATCGATACCATCAAGCGCGACGTCGAAGCGCAGGAAGGCGCCGAAATATTACAAACTCCGCTCGAAGACTTTAAGAACATCATGCGGGAAGAGCTGGAAGAAGCCGGTGGCAAGCGTGTGTTTGCCGAGACCGGCGGTCGCTCGATCTACTTCATGCACGACAAAGTAGACCACCGCGAGGCGAAGCCGCTCATTGACGTCATTAGACAGTCGGGCTTTGAAGTACTGGTACCTTCTTTTGAAGGCGACCTGCTGGACCTGCGCCAGCAGCACATCGACCACCTGTGCAACCTCGACGGCGCCATTATCTATCAGGGAAAGGTAAACGAGCAATGGGTACGCATGAAAGCCCTGGACCTGTTGAAGGCTCCCGGCTTCGGTCGCCGCAAGCCTATTGTGGCCAAGGCCATCGTTACGGCGCCCGGTGCTACACTCGACCCTGCTGGTTTTAAGAGTCAGAACCTGCAGGTAATAGAAGAAGATGCACAGCGTCCACTGGAGTCCCTGAAGAACTTTTTACTTGAATTTAACGCCTGATCATGCACGCTGTAGCAGAAGACAGTTTAACGGCCAACCCGTTCCCCGGGCTGCGTCCGTTTAAGATCGATGAGAGTCACTTGTTCTTTGGCCGCGAAGGCCAGAGCGACGAGGTGCTGCTCAAGCTTTCGAAGAACCGCTTCGTTGGCGTGATCGGCCCCAGCGGTAGCGGTAAGTCATCATTTATATACTGCGGCGTCATGCCCATCCTCTACGGTGGCTTCCTGACCGATGCCAGCCCGAACTGGGAAGTGGTGGTTACCCGTCCCGGCGCCGGCCCGATCGACAACCTCGCAGAAGCATTGCTAAAGAATAATCGCGAGTATCAGAAAGCCGAGGCCGAAGAAAAACGCATCAAGCGTACCATCTTCTCTACGCTGCTGCGCAGTAGCTCCCTGGGCCTGGTGGAAGCGATCGAGCAGACACGCAAGGATGCTGATGTCAACTACCTCATCCTGGTCGACCAGTTTGAAGAGCTGTTCCGTTTTAAGGAAGGCCTTGATGCCAACTCGGTCAACGAGACGCTGGCGTTTGTCAACCTGCTGATGGAGGCCGTGAATTATCCGGATGCACCGGTATATGTAGCCATTACCATGCGCTCAGACTTCATTGGCGATTGCGCACAGTTTCCGGAGCTTACGCGTAAGATCAACGATAGTCACTACCTTATCCCCCAACTTACCCGCGACCAAAAACGTAAGGCGATCGAAGGTCCTGTGGCCGTGGGTGGTGCGGCGATCGCCCCGCGCTTAGTACAGCAGTTGCTCAACGATCTGGGCGACAACCCCGACCAACTGCCCATTCTGCAACACGCGCTCATGCGTACGTGGACGTACTGGTCCCGATACCGTGACTTTGACGAAGAAGCGGTAGACCTCAAACACTACGAGGCCATCGGCACCATGTCCGAGGCCCTTTCCCAACACGCCAACGAAGCCTACGACGAACTTACCGAAGATCAGAAGCGCATCTGCGAAATGATGTTCAAAGCCATCACGGAAAAGCGTGGTGAGAACTTTGGAATCCGTCGCCCCACGAAGCTGCACGAGATCGCGGCAATTTCCGACGTACAGGAAGAAGATGTCATTGCCGTGATCGATCGCTTCCGCGAAGCAGGCCGTTCACTGCTGACGCCCGCCGCAGGCGCAGCGATCTCGTCGAAGTCCATGGTCGATATCTCGCACGAGAGCTTGATGCGCATCTGGGTGCGCCTGAAGAACTGGGTAGACGACGAAGCCGAAGCCGTGCAAATGTATACGCGCCTGGCGGAAGCGGCTGCCATGCACCAGGTAGGCAAAGCAGGCCTGTGGCGTCCGCCGGATCTCCAGTTGGCGCTGAACTGGCAAGCCAAACACAAGCCCACACTCGTGTGGGGCCAGCGTTACAACCCTGCCTTTGAGCGCACTATGATCTTCCTGGAGTATTCGCGGAAAGAATGGGAGACCGAGCAGCGTATCAAAGAGCTCGAGCAGAAACGCAAGCTCAAACGCGCGCGCGTGCTCGCCTTGATTATGGCTACTGCCGTGGTGATCTGTCTGTTGTTTCTCATGTATGCTTTCGTACAAAAAGCACGGGCCGACGAGCAATTTCAACTAGCGGAAGTCCAGCGCCTCAAGGCTGAGAACAATGCCGAAGCTGCCCGCAAAGCAGAGAAGGTAGCTGACGAAAAACGTCTCGAGGCTGAAAAGGCAACCGCTGCCGCCCTTACTGCGAAAGAAGCCGAGGCTCAACAACGCGAGCTTGCCCAGCAAGCCGAACGCGCCGCCGTTGAAAACGCCGAGCTTGCCAAACGCAACGCGGCTGAAGCACGCAAGAATGCCGAAGAGGCTCGTCTCAACGCTATGCGTGCGCAGACCAACGAGAAGTTTGCCAAGGAGCAAGAGCTGATCGCGATCCAAAACGCGAAGGAGGCGATGCGTCAGCGTTACATCGCCCAGGCCAAGGCCATGGCGGTGAAGTCAAAAGAATTGAACGACATCGAGCAGCAGGCGCTCATCGCCCAGCAGGCTTATAAATTCAACTCCGAGCACGAAGGGTATATCTACGACAACGATATCTACAACGGTCTGTATGCCGCACTGAAGAAACAGGATCATCCGTTAACCAAGAGCCTGGAAGCACACGAACGTGGTGCCGCCCGTGCCCTGATGGCATCCCCGAAAGGCAACAACCTGTTTTCGGCGGGTAGCGACGGTAAGATTATCCGCTGGACCGAGCAAGGCAACCAATGGAAGTCAGAGATGCTGGTGAAACAAACCAACTATCAGTATTATACCATTGACATCAGCCGCGACGGCCGCTGGCTGGTGGCTGCCGGGCTAAACACCCTCAGCGAATCACGCAACTTTGTTGAGCTCTACGACCTCGAAAATATGGGGGCGGCTCCTAAACGCATCGACGGTTATACCTATGCGATCGAGAACCTGCGTTTCACACCCGATGGTAAGGGCTTCTATGCACGTGATAACTCCGGCAAGAGCATCCGCTACAGCGATCTAAGCACCAGCCGTGAAGTCATCACTCCCACCGTGAAGATCAACGCTATCGACCTGAGCGCCGACGGTACCCAGTTGGCGGGTGCCGGCGACAACGGCAGCTTGTTCTTATGGGATACGCGGAATAGCTACACTCCGGTAGAAGTAAAAGACCTGGGTGTACACCTCTCGTCGGTTGCCTTTGCACCGGAAGGCCGCCGCATCGTGTTGGGTGACAACACCGGTATCGTGAAGATCTTTGACCACCAAAGCAATATGGTTATTCGTGTGCTGTCCGGTCACAAGTCGGAGATCGCCGAAATCCGCTTCAACCACGGCGGCAACTTCCTGGCTACTGCCAGCAAAGACAAGACCGTACGCCTCTGGAATCTGAACCGTCTCAAGGAGCAGCCCATTGTGCTAAGCGACCACAGCGACTGGGTATGGAGCGTGGCCTTTACACCCGACGACGAGCAGTTGCTCGCCAGCATTCACAGCTCGGTAGAGACCGTGAAGGGCGTCGAACATACCATCCATGCGTGGCCCACTAAAATACCGGTGATGGCCGACATCCTCTGCGGACGCGTACGGCGCAACATCAACAAAGACGAATGGGAAATCTTCGTGGGGGATGACCTTCCCTATGAGTCTACCTGCGCTGCCCTGCCACCCAACAATGACTAATGCCGATGAAAAGACCTTTACCCCTCATTCTCCTGATGCTGATTTCGCTGGAAGGGTATTCCCAGCTGGTATCTTGCTCCCAGACCTTACGCCTTGCCCGCTCGACGTATGAGCAAGGCCGCCTGCATGAAATTCCCGCGCTGCTCGCCAAGTGTCTTGCCGGTGGTTTCTCACAGCAAGAAAAAGTAGAAGCGTACAGGCTGCTTTGCCTGTCGTATATATACCTGGAAGAACCACAGAAGGCCGATGAGGCCATGCTCGCCCTGCTGCGCACCGACCATTACTTCAAGATCAATTCGGGCAGCGATCCGGCCGAGTTTATTGCCCTCTATAATACTTTCCGCACCCATCCCATTTATCGCATCGGGGGCAAGCTGGGGGTTAACGCCAGTGCACCGAACGTAGTGACCGCGGTAGAGGCCAACGACGGTGAAAGCAAATACAACCGTAAGATCGGCTTTCAGGTGCACGTGTCGGGCGAAATCCCGCTGAACGGCAACTTGATATTGAACCCCGAGCTCGGTCTCGCACAACGCAACTTCGAGTATACCAACCACCTGATCTTTACCGACACGGCCTTTACCACGACCGCCCAGGAAAAACAAACCTGGATTACGTTGCCCGTAATCCTGCGGTATCAAATAACACGCAAATCATTCATGCCCTACGTCGGCCTGGGTATAGAGGCCGCGTACCTCGTCAAAGCTTCGCTGAGTGGCAACCGCACCCGCCAGGGCTTTCAGTTTATCGAAGACAAATCGTTTGACCTGAAGCCGCAACGGGAAAAATTCAACGTTAGCGCCGTGGCTACAGCGGGCGCACACTTTCCGCTGGGCAGTGGCTTTGTCGTCACAGAAATTAGGTTTGTCTATGGTGTCACCAAGGTGAATTCCGACAAGACCGCCTTTGCTGTCGACAGCAGCTTGCCGTTTGAATATGGCTATGCCGACAGCGTCTATAAGCTAAACTCTTTGTCTATCACGGCAGGGTATGTATACAACATCTTCAACCCCAAAAAACTGAACAAACGAAAATGAGGTTACGCATTATTCTTTGCGGGCTAGGACTTTGCTGCTGGGGTTGCAATAACATTGAGGATGCTTCGCCCTCCGACCGCAGCACCTTCATGCATTTTTATGAAGCGCCACATAACTTGTATGGCATCCAGGCAGAGCCTCTTGCCGATGGTTATATTATCGTCGGAAACGAATTGCTGGCCAACGGCAACCAAAACGGTTACATCATCCGCACCGACAGCCGGGGCCAACGGGTAGCCGACGATGTGATCCTGGAAGGCGGCTCGGTCAGTGACCTCAAGGTGACGACCGATGGTTACTACGTAATCGGCGACAGTATAAAGTCAAACCTGGAGTCCGGAGACGTCTCCGTGTTCGACCTGGTAGTATACTCCGCCCGCTTGTTCAAGTTGGACGTAAACGGAAACATCGTGAAAAAGCTTGTCATTGCCGACCGCAAGAACGCTACAAACAAGACCGATATACACGGTGGTGCCCTTACGTTGAACGACCAGGGCCAGATCGTGGTGTTGGGCACGCTGCGTAGAGCGGGCGCCACAACGACTGAAAACCCGTACCTGGCGGTGCTGGACCCACAAGGGCTGGATACCGTGTGGACACGGACATACGATGTGCTGGAACGCGACTATGTCAATACCCGCGCAGTACACATCGCGCCTTCGGGCAAGATCATCTGGGCTACCGCGCTGCTGCGTGAAAACCAAAACTTCTCGCGCTCCTTCCTTGGCATTCCCTACATTCAGGAAAATTCCACATTTGAGAATTTTGCCCAGTTCGGCGAACAAACCGAGCAGCAACTCTACGCCCATGACTTACAACCCGCAGCCTCTGCGGCGTCGGGCTTTGGTGTGATCGGCACCTACGCCACACCGGCCGGCGCCAACGCGAATATGTTCTTTGTACGGGTGACACAGACCGGCGGTATCATTCCGGGCAGCCAGCGTTACTTCGACGGCATTCTGTCGGCTGAGAATGCGACGGTGGCGGAAGGTAATTCGCAAAGCGAAGACACGGGCGATGCCCTGACCGCGACCCGCGACGGTGGTTTTGTATTGGCCGGTTCTATGCTGACTACGCCTGGGCGCGGTAAAGGTGGAAAAGATATATTCCTGGTAAAGATCGACGCGTTTGGCAATGTGGTTTGGAATAAGATCCTGGGCGGCACGGGCAACGAAACAGTGGGTAGCATACGCGAGACAGCGGACGGCGGCTTGCTCCTCTGCGGCTCCAACGAAGTATCGGGTTTGTCTTCGATCTTTATTATCAAGACCGACGAAAACGGAGAACTAACACAATAATACCCTGCTCCGGCGGCCGGCCGCCGGAGTAGCCATCATCCTGACGCTATAGTTTCTGTATAAATCTTTTATTGTTTAACGCATGTATCATTCTACTCTGAGAAGGTATTTTACGATCCTGCTTGTTCTGGCCGGTCTGCCTGCCCTGGCGCAGGAGCCTACCAACTACCCTACAGGATTATCGGCCACGACACTCAGCAGCACATCCGTACGGGTTGACTGGACCGGATCCGTTACCGGTACGTTGCCCACAAACTACGTGGTGTATGCCAGAACCTCCACGGGCACCATCACGGCGCCCTCAGACGGTACGCTGTCGGCCAACGACTCGAACTATGGCGACGGGGTCGGCTTTGAGCACGTAGCGCATTCCGTTGGAGCAAATACTTTTACCTTTAACGGCTTGCCCACCGACGAGACCTTTACGTTTGTTATCTACCCCTACACCACCACCGGCACGCCGAACCCGGACTATAAAACAGGAGGCACACCACCGTCTGTTGCTGGATCAACCAAAGCACCTGTTATGGTTTCTACCACGGCGGCCAGCAACGTCACCGTTAACAGCGCCGACCTCGGCGGCGAAATAGGTACTTCTCCGAACAACATCACGGAGCGCGGTACGGTGTGGAAAACTGGCACAGGCGTAACAATAGGTGACAACAAACTGGCCGAAGGCGGCACAGGCACAGGCACGTTCACGGACAACCGGGGCAGCCTGCCGTCGGGTGTGCGGATATACTACGCCGCTTATGCGACGAACGCCGCCGGCACGACGCTGTCACCAGAGGCTTCATTTTATACCTACTCTACGGCGCCAGCGTCGCATCCAACGGTTGCTGCCGAAGCACAGAGCCCCACGGAGATCGCATTGACCTTCCCTGCCGCCAGCACGATTACCGATGCGACCGGATATATCATTTTACGCACCACGGGCTCCGCCCCGACTGCGGCCAGCATCCAGGACGGCATTGCTCCAGGCTCGCTAAACCTGAACGGCGCCACGCTGGTAACCAACATTACCAACACCAGCACAACGACCTATTCCAACACGGGCCTTACCGCGAATACGCGGTATTACTATGCCGTGGTGCCCTACAATTGGAATGGTACAGACGCGCAAACCTATAATTACCGCGGCGGCGCCTTCAATACCGACGACGACGTGACGCTTTCCAGCATCTCGACCGTTGCCTTTACAGCCGGTACCACGGCCTCCACCATTGCCTACCGAACCTATCAGTCAGGCAATATGAACAACGACGGAAGTAACAGCCTCGCGCTGGGAACCTTCCAGATCCGTGACGGTGGCGCTTCCAACAACGATGCTGATGACAAGCCGACCATCGTAGAGAGCATTACCTTCAGCATCACCAATTTCGCCAACCTGCGTCGCGTAGCCCTATACAGTGGCACTACGGAAATCTCCGGCACTGAACAGAACGCAGGCGGTTCCGTGACGTTCACGCCCGGCACTCCCATTACGGTAAACGACAACGGCAACGCGAGCATTTCAATCCGCGCCACGTTTCAGAATTCTGTAGACGACAATCAAACCATCCACTTCACTGTTACTGGGGTCACCACCGTCACGAGCACACCTACGTCGCGATTTGCCGCGGCCAACGGGGGCGGCGCGGCTTCTTCACCGTCAACCGATAACAAGATCAACGTCGTGGCTTCCAAGTTCCTCTATGCCGCGCTACCCGGCGCCGCGCTAAGCACCGGCCAGACTTTCAACCTCACGGTGCGTGCTGTAGACGGTAATCCTTATAATAACCTGGATGTCGATTACAATAAGCAGATAGACCTGGAATTGACCGGCGGCACCGGAACGATCCAGCCTGGCGGCACGGATCTTCATCCGACGCTGGCCAATGGCATCTATACCTGGTCGAATATATACTTCAACATCGCCGGCACATATACGCTCAAGGTAATCGACGACGCCTACAACCCCGACCCGGACCTAAGCGATATTTCAGGTAATGTCACGATCAGCAGTGCCGGTGTTACGGTCACACCTCCCGCTACGCTAAATCTGTGCTTTGGCGGTATCGCCCAACCGCTTGGCAATATTGTGATCGCGGAAACCGATGTGACCGATTTCTCTAATTCCGGTACGATGTCGCTGGCATTGCCCCCGGGCTTTGTCTTCGATCAGACTGTCACGACCAATCCGACCATCACGCCCGTGGCACCGAACGCCGATATCTCGAATGCTTCCAACCTAAGCTACCCCGCCACCAACGTGGTGGAGTTTAGCTATACCGTTGACGGGACGGATAAGCTCTCGACGATTACCATCACGGGATTGAAAGCCCGCTATACCGGCACGTCGGCAGCCTCTGGCAGTATTACCCGCCTCGGCGGTACCGCCAACATTGCCGGCAACCAGGTGAGCGATGCCAAACCTCATGGTTCTGTTACTGCCGTCTCCGGCACAGCGCCGTCGCCCTTTACGTTTACGGTTGCCGCGCTCACCGGGGAAGTGCCTGTAGCGCCGACCCAGAAACGCTTTAGCAAAAGCTCCAATGCTGTACGTCTGATCGGCCAACCTGCTGGTGGCGTGTTTAGCGGCCCGGGTGTAACGTTCACCAGCGGTGAATACCGCTTTAACCCTTCTACCCTGTCGGCCGACACCTACACCATCACGTATACGTATAAAGACGCCACTGCGCAGCAATGCGAATTTATACACACCGAGGATTTCGAGGTATATGTTACCAACATCAACAACCTCGAGATTGAGTATTGTAATAACGCAG
>JAESGK010000673.1_pt1 | contig 11559 bp, 7 predicted proteins | sample 9269681 | NCBI WGS metagenome assembly JAESGK01 (sample SAMN14515347, study PRJNA621673) | algae metagenome | isolation source: Timaviella obliquedivisa GSE-PSE-MK23-08B and co-occurring heterotrophs from... | place: USA: Grand Staircase Escalante National Monument, Utah | collected 2006-08-15
GGCCATCGACGGGAAGAAAGATATTCAGGCGCTGGATATCGGGGCCCTGCAGTCCATGCTGAGAACGAATCCCCTGGCCGACGGCCGGCCGGGAGATATTTTGGTGGACAACGAAGAGGCTGGAGCGATCACCCGTACCGGCGCCTGGCAGCCGCAGGCCAAAGGCGGCTACGGGCCGTCGTTCCTGACTACCGCGGCCGGTAGTGCGGCAACCGTGCGCTTCACACCGGTGGTGCCGAAGCAGCAAGTCTATACAGTATACCTGTATTTGCCCAAGGTGGCGGATGCCCCCGCCAACGTCACCGTGACTGTGCATGACGGCAAGAAGAAAAAAGAAGTTACCGTCAAGCCGGCAGACCTTGTGGTCGAAGGCCAGACCTCGGGTGAGTGGGTATCGCTGGGCAAGTATACTTTCTCGGCCGGTAACAAAGGATATATAGAAGTGTCTGCTGTCGGCGCCGCGACAGGCACCGTTGTGGCCGATGCCGTGCTATGGGTGCCGGCCGGACAAGCCGACTAAATGAACCGCGTACAAACGCACGAACCGAAACACCATGAAGATACGACCGATTATACTTTCGATCCTGATCGCTTTTCTTATCACGGGCGCCTATGCGCAGCAATATGACCTGGTCATTGTCGGGGGTACCCCCGGCGGCATCATGACGGCCCTGGCAGCCGCCCGCGCCGGCAAAACCTCTGTCATTCTCGAACGTACCCAGCACATCGGCGGGCTACCTGCCAACGGTCTTGGGGCGACCGACATCGCCACCCGTGGCGCGACCACAGGTCTGTTTGCTGAGTTCATCGGCCACATCCGCCAATACTATGTAGACCGCTACGGCGAAGCCTCACAGCAGGTGAAAGATTGCTCCGACGGTTTTCACTTCGAACCCTCCGTGGCGGAAAAGGTCCTGGAGCAGATGCTGGCGGGGCAAGCCGGTAAAATAACGGTGCTGAAGATGCGGCAGTTCGATGTGCTGGATGAGAACATCGTGCTGCGCAACGACCGCATCGAACAAATTACAGTGCTGAACCGCGAAAGTGGTACCCCCGAGACCTACCGCGGTAAAATTTTTGCCGACGCCACCTATGAAGGGGACCTCGGCGCGGCAGCCCGTATTCCGTTTCGCACCGGCCGGGAAGGGAAAGAAGAATTTAACGAGCCAGGCGCCGGCGTGGTATATAAATCCTGGGGCGGCCCGGAAGGAGCAGGGACGACGTTCCTCGGCGACAACGCCGTACAGTCATACAACTATCGCTTGTGCCTGACCAATAACCCGGCCAACCGCGTTCCCGTGCAAAAACCGGCGGCCTATAACCGGAATGAGTATACCTCTATGATCGAAGACGTCTGGACCGGCCGCCACACGGGTGTGCAGATGGAAAAAGTAACGACCGCCATGCTGGAGGAAAACCGTCAGCATATCGCCCGCGGAAACCCTTCGCAGATTCCAGGTGACGTGTGGGGCATTGCCCGCGTCAGCAATATGGTGAAGCTACCCAATGGCAAGACCGATGCCAACAACCAGCACATGGCGTTCATCTCCACCGACCTGCCGGAAGAAAACTGGCCCTGGCCTACGTCCGGGTGGGTGTGGCGCGACGCATTTGCCCAGCGCCTGCGTTCCTATATCGAAGGCTTGCTCTATTTTGCCCAGAATGACAAGGAGTTGCCCGAGCACTTCCGCAAAGCCGCCAAAGAATGGGGTTTTTCGAAGGACGAATACATCGACAACGGAAACTTTCCGCGCCAGGTCTATGTGCGCGAAGGTCGGCGCTTTGAAGGTATATACTTTTTCACTGCTCAGGACGCCACCGCCCGCATACCAGGTCAACGGCCGGTCATTCACAACAGTAGCATCACCGCCAGCCACTATGCGCTCGACTCGCACGCCGTGCGCAAGCGCGAGCCGGGGCGCGTACACCTCGACGGATTTTTGAGCTATCCTTCACAGGTATATACCGTGCCCTATGGCGTGATGGTGCCGAAAGAAGTCGACAACTTGTTGTTGCCGGTGCCGGTGTCCGGTAGCCATATTGGCTTCTCTACGTTGCGTATGGAGCCGTGCTGGATGGCCATTGGACAGGCTGCAGGTGTTGCGGCGGCACTTGCCATCGACCGGCAGGTAAAGGTACGCCATGTGCCCGTAGAAGAATTACAGAAGACGCTGATCATGCAGCAAGCGACGCTTGTCTATTTCCAGGATGTGAAGCCCGCCGACGCCGACTTTGCCATGGTACAGACACTCGGTTTACAAGGCTACTTGCCGGAGTGGAAAGCCCGGCTATCAGACGTAGCCGACGGGGAGACGGTGGCCTTGTGGGAGAAAGCCGCTGGCAAGAAACTAACCTTTACGCCCGGGCGGACTACCCGTCGGGAAGTGTTGCAACAGCTGTATACCCATCCGTAATTTCTTTTTTCAGTATACCGTGCTCGCCATGTTGGGTAAGGCGTGGTGGGCCGGTTTTTCTTTTCTCCCTATGAATACACTCAAACAAATCCTGCGGCCGCCGGTGATCATCGCGGCACTGGGATACTTTGTCGATATATACGATCTGCTGCTCTTTAGCATTGTGCGTGTACCAAGCCTCCGAGCGCTCGGCAGGACGGGCGATGCGCTGCTGCGCGACGGCATTTTTTTAATAAACATTCAGATGGCTGGTCTGTTGACCGGGGGCATACTCTGGGGTATACTGGGTGACAAGCGCGGCCGTTTATCGGTGCTCTTCGGTTCCATTTTGTTATACTCGCTGGCCAACCTGGCCAACGGTTTTGTGACCACGGTACCGCAATACGCGATTCTGCGATTTATCGCCGGCGTGGGGTTGGCGGGAGAGTTGGGCGCGGGCATTACGCTCGTGGCCGAGATCTTGCCCAGGCAAATCCGGGGCTATGGTACCACGCTGGTCGCGGCGGTAGGACTTTTTGGCGCCGTACTGGCTTATTTTGTAGCCGAGCTTACCGACTGGCAGGTGGCCTACTGGATTGGCGGCGGCCTGGGACTGTGCCTGTTACTGCTGCGGTATAGTGTGGCGGAGTCGGGTATGTTTGCCGAGGTGCGTGATAAGAAGGTAGAACGCGGCAATTTCTTTATACTCTTTTCGCGTGGGCCACTGCTGGCCAATTATCTGCGCTGTATTCTGATCGGTTTGCCCATCTGGTTTGTGATCGGCATCCTGGTGACGTTCTCGCCAGAGTTTGCCGCGAGCATGAATTTGCCGGAGGCCATTGATGCGGGCAAGGCCGTGATGTGTTGCTACATCGGGTTGTCGCTGGGCGATTTGTCTTCGGGCTTGCTGAGCCAGGCGTTGAAAAGCCGTAAGAAGGTCGTGCTGGTTTTTCTCCTCCTGACGGCTACCGCCATGGCTATATATTTAACATCGACATCGCTTTCGGCGACGGCATTTTATACACGGTGTTTTTTCCTCGGCTTTGCGATCGGTTACTGGGCACTGTTTGTAACGATTGCCGCCGAACAGTTTGGTACGAACATTCGCGCGACGGTAGCCACCACCGTGCCGAATTTTGTGCGCGGCACGGTGGTGCCCCTGACACTGGCGTTTGAGTGGTTACGCATCAGTCACTCCATGATCTTCAGTGCCTGGGTAGTAGGGGGAGCCAGTCTGCTGATTGCCGCGCTGGCTTTGTGGAAGATGAAGGAGACGTTCGGCAAGGATTTACACTTTGTAGAGTAACAGCGTGTCTTTTCTTTCGGACGGTATACAGACGAAAAATTGCTGTGAGAAATGGTGTTAATGCAAAGGTCCGTTGACTGCCGGTATACCGGTAGTCAACGGACCGATCTTTTGCTAGCGCGCTCGCACTCACTCTGTATTCTGGAGTACTTTGCCGGCCAGTTCTGTCTTGATGGCCAGATCTGACACGGTGTTAGACGAAAGGATTTTTAGTGTTTCGTCGCGCACCTGGCCAAAAATGCGATTGATGGAACACTCCTGCTCGTTTGCGCACATACCGCAGGAGTTGTAAAAGTGTAAAGAGACGCAAGGCAACATGGCGACGGCGCCATCGATGAGTCGGATAACCTCGAGGATCGAGATCTGGTCGGTCTTTTTGCGCAGGTAATAACCGCCACTTTTACCTTTTTTACTTCCCAGAATACCGGCATTTTTCATGTCGAGCAGAATGGTTTCCAGGAACTTCTTGGGGATGTTCTTTTCTTCGGCAATTTCGCCGATCGTAACCGAGCCGCCATCTTTGACCGTGGATAGGTAGGTCAGAGCGTGCAGGGCATACTGACATTTTTTCGAAAGCATAGGATAGGATTTTGAGAGGTGACTTTTGACTGTTTTACAAAGTTATCCATAATACCCATAGGGAAGTAGAGATAAGCGAAATAAATCTCCCAAATTTAGGGGTCTTTAGAATAAGGCACTAACTTGTAGATACTTACCTTTAAAATTCCCGCCTTTCGTAGAAAACTCGTCCGAAAAGTTGCATGAGAAAAGCAGAATAGACTATTTTGTCTATCATTACGGTAGATAATTAATTTCCCACCGGTTAGTTGCGGTAGAGAATCGTGAGAAATGCAACCAAAACAGTCATGGTATGACTTCATTTGCTTCCTACAAGAAACCCCTGGGCATTGTGTGTGAGCAGGCCCATGCCCCGGTGTTAAAACCGTTCTTTTCTGAGCCCGAACACGTCGCATTGCCTTCGTGCGGATCAACGTGGCGCATCATCAATTTAACCCGACGGAGCGGTAGTCAACCCCGGGCAGCTGCCCATGATCGAGCATGCTGGACTTTTAATGATCACGTTTTATCTTTTTTGAGCGGGAAGGCTTAACATCGCCGTAATTCCTTTCAGTCTCTTCTATGCTCCTTTGAATCTGATCTTCCAGTTCCTGATTTCCGCCGCGGGCTTTGTCTTCGGCGTGATTGGGGTCTTTACGAAGTATAAAAAATAAGGCATGGCCGTATGCCTCGTGTGCCAGCTTGCGCGCAGCGTCCCGTGCTGTCAGGTCGCTGGATAACACCACGACAATGTGGCCGTTTACAGATCCTTTACCATCGCCCTTTATATCACGCTCGCCACCGGGAAGCAAAGTAATGCCCGATGGTCCACTGGCCCGTATCTCGTCGCGAAAGCCCATGTTCTTCAGTTGCGCGGCGGTGTATTGTAGCATGTATTGCGTCGCGTCGGTTAGTTCGTTCGTATATACGGAGGTGAGGCTTCCCTGACGTATCGAATCATTGATGTCACGGTATAGATATTCATTGCCCACGATCACGTCGACTACAAGCGTGTCGTTGACGAGGGTCTTTAATGCCTGAAAGTTCAGGCTTTTAAAAGGTATGGCGATTGATTGCATGGCGATCGATTCTGCCTTGCACATCTGGCACTGCATATGGCTGGTCTTCTGCGCGCAGGGTATGACGTATTGCCTGATAGGCCTCCGGGTTTAATGGACGCACGGAATCAGGGGCATACAGGGCATTGGCTGCCGTGCCCCAGACCAGCGTGGTATAAAGAAGAATGCCGTACATGCGGTTTTATTACCAGCGAATATAGGCAATGCCGGGCACTGTGTTGTACCGGTGTCCCTATTCCTTGGTGAGTGACTGTGCCGGGTTGACGCGTGCGGCGCGGATGGTTTGCAGGGCTACCGTGAGCAAGGCTACCAACAAGGCCAGAACGCCGGCGCCGGCGAAGAGCCACCAGTCCAGGGAAGTGCTGTACGCAAAGCCACTGAGCCATTGCCGCGCAGCGATATAGCTGATAGGAATGGCCACGACGATAGCGATCAGTACCATTTGTGCGAAGTCGGCGGAGAGCAACCATACAATACGGGCGTCGCCGGAGCCCAATATCTTACGAATGCCAATCTCTTTCTCGCGACGCTCTGCCGTGAAGGCGGCCAGGCCGAACAAGCCCAGGCACGAGATGAGGATGGCGATGCCGGCAAAGTAGCGTGACAGTGTAGAAATACGCTGCTCGGCGGCGTACAAGGCCTGGTACGTGTCGTCGAGGAAGCGGTAGTCAAAGGTCAGACCGGCCATGTGGCGATGGTAGAGCGTTTCCAGACGGGCAAGGGTTTCGCGTTCTTCGCCGCCGTGGAGCCGTACCATCATTGTCGTACCGCGCGGCTCTAACTGCATCACCAGCGGCTCTACCTTTTCATACAGCGAGGTGAAGTGGAAGTTCTCGACTACGCCGACGATCTCTTTTTCCTGTCCCCACAGGCGCAACGTTTTGCCTACGGGATCGGTCAGGCCCATGCGGTCGATTGCCGCCTGGTTAAAGATCACGCCGCGGCGCCCCGCGCCGGAGTCTCGCAGGAAGGGTTTGCCTTCGACTACGTGGATGCCCAGCGCCTGAATAAAATCATATCCCACCTCGAGGTTGGAGAACATCATTTCGTTGTCGTCTTCACCCTCGCGCCAGTCAATGCCCCCGAGGCGGCCGTGGTACCCCGTGATAGTATGCGCGGAATTGGCAACCTGTATAACACCCGGTATCTGCCGGATCTCTTGCAGGAATGCCTCGACGTTGTGCTCGAAAGTACCGCCTTCTGCCAGGAATTCTTCGGTGGGTTGGTTTGTCATTTCCAGCTCGAACATCACGACATGGTCGCGGTTGTAGCCGAGGTTGCGCGACTGGATATAGTCCATTTGCCGGTATACCACCAGCACCGTCACGATGAGAATAACCGATACCACAAATTGGAACACCACCAGGCCGCGACGCGCCAGCAGCCCACCCGTGGGGGTAACAGGCTTGCCCTTGAGCACCAGCGCGGGGCGGAAGCCCGACAGGTAAAGTGCCGGGTAGCTGCCCGCCAACAGGCCGGTGAGCAACGTGATGCCGACCGCCGGCAGCACCAGGTCCATGTCCCACGTTAACAGGAGTATTTTACCAGTCAAACTGTTAACGGAGGGAAGAAGTGCCCAGACGGCCACCACAGCGATGCCCAGCGACAGGAACGCCATGAGGAGGGACTCCTGCAGGTATTGCACCACCAATGCACTACGCGCAGCGCCAATGGCCTTCTTAATACCGACTTCCTTCATGCGCCGCGATGCGCGCGCCGTAGACAGGTTCATGAAGTTGATGCAGGCGATGCCGACCAGAAATACACCAATGACTGAGAAGAGCTGTACATAGAGGATACGTCCGCCTGCCGGCACGCCGTTCTCATACCGGCCGTGGAGATACCGTTCGGAATAGCGCTGCAGGGAAAGTGCATGTCGTGATTCCTTCAGGTTGCGCTGCAGCAGCTTGGTGAGCTTGAGGTTCAGGGCGTCGATGTCGGCGCCAGGTCGTACGACCAGGAAGGTATTGGGATCGCTGTTGCCCCATTCGCGTAACCAGGGATGGTCGTCGAGAAATACGTCAAAGCTCAGCATAACGTCAAAGGGATGGGAGGAGGCCGGGGGGACATCCTCGAAGATGCCGGTGATGTGAAAGAGTCCCGTACTGAAGCCGACCTTCCATTCCACCGCTTTGCCCAGTAGGTCTTCCGTGGTGCCGAAGAGTCGTTGGGCGGTGGTTTCGGAAAGTAGTATGCTATACTTGTCTGTCAGTGCCTTGCCGGGATCGCCGGCAAGGAGGGGGCATGTGAATACCTGGAGGTAGTTAGGTTCGGCGTATTGCCCACCGAGGCGTATGCGGGTGTCGCCAACGGTTAAAACACCTTTCTCCGAGAACCATTGGGCGGGCACCACCGTAATGGCTTGCTCGACTTCCGGTAGCTCGGCCGTGATGGCCCGGGCCAGGATGCCGGCGGTACCCGTGCCGGTAGTGATGTTACCTTGCTCGTCCGAGTGCTGTAGCACCTGGTACAGGCGCGCGTCGTTGGTGTGGTAGCGATCGATGTGTAGCTCGTCCTGTATCCACAGGTAGAGCACCACGGCGCAAGCCAGGCCTGCCGTCAGGCCGATGAGGTTGATGAGAAAGGAAGCCTTATAACGTTGAAAGCTTCGCAGTGTGACGAGGAGGTTGTGTTTCAGCATGGCAGTGGGGGCGAGGGGTCGGGAATGAAACGAACGGATGAAACCTGGGCGCAAATACTTCAGTACACGCCAGGCGAATGCGCGGCGGGCCCGGCGCGGCGATCGGTCTGAATCCTGTTCAAAGAGCTCGACCAGGTCGCCTTCGATCTCTTCCAGGTAATCCTCCCGGCAAAACCAACGCAGGAATTTTAGCGGCTTTTCAGGAGGAGGGAGCTTCATGATAATATACTTAACAAAAGTAAAAGTAATTAAATACTTGCGTAAAGGGCGCGATCTTCGTAATTTTTTATGCCCGGGGCTTCTGCACCTCAACCCGGGGAGGGATGCTTGAAAGGGGTATTTTTGTCTACATAACTATTTGATATGTAGAATTTTATGCTCTGTTTATGGAAGTGTAGATGTCAGTGTCCATGCAAAATAGCCTCATTTTCTTCCAATGTACTGTTTGATCGTTCATTGGCTTTTTTTTAGCGGGTTTGGGGCCTTTCTTCGCATCATCGATTTTTTAGTTCGTAACCCCCTCTCTGAATGAAACATACCGTGCTGTACTTTATTCTCGGCTTCCTCTCATTAGGGAACATTTTCTACACCCATGCCGCGCCGGTTATGGCCGCGCCTGACTCGGTTCCAGCCGTCGACATTGACGCGACGGCGACCAAACGGTTTAACCTGGAAGATTCCCTGCACAGTCTGTACAGCACCCTTGGCCTTGCTAAATATGACCTTTCGTATGAAGCCTTCCGGTATGGCATGATTGGCTACGCCGCCCTTCGCCACGAAGGAAAGCTCAACGACAAAAATCTGTTTACGATCATAGACTTTACAAAGCCCAGCACGCAGAAGCGTTTTTATACATTGGATATGAACACGATGACGGTGAAATTTTATACCTACGTGAGCCATGGTCGCAACACCGGTGAGAATGTTGCCCAGTCATTTTCCAATACCGTACATTCTAATCAAAGTAGCCTGGGTTTTTATGTTACCGCAGAGACCTATATCGGGAGCAAAGGATATAGTCTGAAGCTCGATGGTATGGATGCCGGCTATAACGATAACATGCGCGAGCGTGCTGTAGTCATGCATGACGCTGACTATGTAAGCGAGTCATGGATTCGCCGCTACGGCCGTTTAGGTCGCAGCCAGGGCTGCCCGGCATTGCCAAAAGAAGTTTCGCGGGAAGTGATCGATGCGATCAAAGGACATACAGCGATCTTTGCATACTACGACGACATCAATTATCTGACGTCATCGCGTTACCTGAAGACTTATGATGCTCTTATACAACCGGAAGAAATGATGGCACGCCAGCAAGCACCACTGGCCGAGACGTTTACAGGCCAACTACAGAAGAGCCTCCTACCGTATACAGCTCCCGAAGCTGTTGCTTATCAAAACCGTAGATATCTTCGCGAAAATTAATCAGACCATTGTCATCCACCCACGCTGTGAAATATTCCAGATGAACGGGGTATTGTTTTTTCAATGGTATACCAGCTGGAGCGTTTCCGTCCATGGCCTTCTGAACGGAGGCCATGCTCCAGCCTAGTTGGTTGCGCAGCAGGTAGGCTGCAAAGCGCGCAGGCTCATCCAACCGCACACAGCCGTGGCTTAAAGCACGATAATCTTTATTAAACAACCGGTGGTTGGGTGTGTCGTGCAGGTAGATGCTCATGTCGTTAGTAAGCAAAAACTTTACGCGGCCCAGCGAGTTGTCCGCGCCGGGTTGTTGTACCACCCGTATTTTGTACGGATTGGCGTTCTCACCTTCCCACACTTCGGTAGAAGGGTCGATCGCTACATCGCCGCGATAGAACGTGTAATTCTTCTCGGCGTAATATTGCGGGTCTTTTTTCAGATGCGGAATGATCTCTTCACGGATAATGCTGGTCGGTACCGTCCAGGTCGGGCTAAAGACGATGTTCTTCAATACGTCGTCAAAGATCGGGGTGGCCTTGTTGGGCGCGCCGACGATCACTTTCATTTCAAACTCAGGCTTTTGGTTCTCGTAGATGCGCAGCATATACTCGGGTACGTTCACGCGGATACAGCTGTTTTCGTTGCGTTCAGGAATCCAGCGTATGCGCTCGAGGTTTAGGGCCAGGATATCGGCCTTTTCTTTCAACGGCTGGTTGAGGAAACGCAGCGTGCGCTCGCCCACGATGCCATCGGGGGTGAGGCCGTGACGCAACTGGAACCATTTCACGGCCGATACCAGCTCAGCGTCGTACAATAAAGAGTCGACCATGCCTGTGGTGGTATCCACCGGCATGGTATATATTTTCAGGTCCGTAAGCGACAGCTTGCGGCGCAGGACGGGAATCGCCGCATGGCGTTCGTCAGGTTTGATATTTTCTGTTACCGGAATAACCGGAAAAGCCGTGGTGTTGGTTTTCTCCAACGCGCGGTATTCTTCCAATGCTCTTTGCAGGCGGCCGTACCGTTCGCTGGCCGGTTGTACACGGCGGATCATTTCGGCCAGTTGACCGGGAGTCGCGATGCCGGCCAGCATTTGTACATCCAGGTCGGGTGTTTTACGGGCAATGTTATTACTGTTGTTCCGGATCCAGATGTTGTTACCGGCGGCGCGGGTAAGTTTACCTTCCGTGAGGTGCGTCGTAAAGAGGAAAAACGCCTCGGTGATCTGCATGTCGAGCTCGACGATCAGGTCTGCGGCCGGCGGCTGCACACGATACACCACCTCGAGCAGGTGGTCTAGCTCGCGGATGTCATATTCTTCGGGCGACAGGCCATAGCGGTCGGCGTGACTGAGCTCTTCGGCAAGGGCTGTATACAACGAATTCGGGCCGATGTCGTCCAACCATTTGGTTTTATAGCCATTGGCGGCGTAAAAGCCCTGGATCTTCTGCTGCACCTTCTTGTTTTGGTAAGCATCTTTTACCGGAAGCAATAGTTTGCGTTTGTCCAGGGGGTACTTGAAGGAGTCGATGAGCACACTTTTTCCGGCAAGGAGCACGGGCGACGGCAGGGCGGTTGTGTCAGTGACCACCGGGAGGGCTGTCCTGGGCGACTGCTGGACCTGTGTAAGGTCCTTATGACAGGATGCCAACACAAGGACCAGAAGGGCCCACGTCGCGTATTTGTACACCGGCAATAAAGAAGGCTGTTTCATTCTCCGTGATTCTTTCCAATCCAGTGACAAAAAGAATTCCTGTAGAAAGCGGACGGTTCGCGCCACCGAAGTGAGGAATAACCGGTGTGCTGCCACAACATTTGTGGATTTACCAGCACATTTCAGATAGGTATTCAAAGGATGTCAGGCTTTACCAATATTGCTGACACTCCAAGGTATACAACCTTTGCGCCAATTCGTAACGATCGGTAATAACGGCAGTAAAACGGGCATGTAGGGTTATCGTGGAAAGAAAGGAAAACGGAGGTGAACCCTGAACAGAGGTTAAGTCACGGATATAGGCTTTTTTGACAGGAGTGTGCCAAAGCGTCAGAAAACGGCTTGCCCCTGCGTTGTGCAGGACCACCGGGCCACGTAGGATCAGGATTTATTTTGATTGAAATGCCGCTACTTTTTTATAAAAAATACGTACCTGGCGGCCGGGTGCA
>JAESGK010000676.1_pt1 | contig 11449 bp, 8 predicted proteins | sample 9269681 | NCBI WGS metagenome assembly JAESGK01 (sample SAMN14515347, study PRJNA621673) | algae metagenome | isolation source: Timaviella obliquedivisa GSE-PSE-MK23-08B and co-occurring heterotrophs from... | place: USA: Grand Staircase Escalante National Monument, Utah | collected 2006-08-15
CGTTAATTTTCTCGGACGTAAAGCCGCGGCGACGAAGGCCCACGGTATTAATACCGGCATATGCCAGCGGCTCGCGGGCGGCCTTTGTAAAAGGTGGCACGTCTTTGCGCACCAGCGATCCGCCGCCGATGTAGGCGTGTGAACCGATCTTCGAGAACTGCTGCACGGCGCAGGCTCCGCCGAAAATGGCGTAGTCGTCGATGAGCACGTGGCCCGCCAATTGCACCGAGTTGCCCAGGATGCAGTGGTTGCCTACGATGCAGTCGTGGCCCAAGTGGGCGTATGCCATGATGAGGCAGTCGGTGCCGACCACCGTTTTATACTTGTCGACCGTACCGCGGTTGATGGTTACACACTCGCGAATGGTGCTACGGTCACCGATTTCTGTGGTGGTTTTTTCGCCTTTAAATTTCAGATCTTGTGGAATGCCGGAGATTACGGCACCTGGAAAGATCTTACAATCTTTACCGATGCGCGCGCCATCCATGATCACGGCGTTTGGGCCGATCCAGCAGTTGTCGCCGATGACGACATCTTGCAGTACGGTGGCAAAGGGCTCGATGATAACATTATTACCAATCTGTGCCTCAGGGTGTACGTTGGCTAGGGGGAAGCGGCTCATGAATCTTTACGGACTATACTGGCGGTCATTGTTCCTTCGCAGACGAGTGTGTTGCCGACATAGGCGCGGCCGGTCATCTTGGCGATACCTCTTTTGATGGGGGCCAGCAGGTCACACTGGATGACCAATGTGTCGCCCGGCAATACCATTTTACGGAATCGGAAGTTTTCGATTCCCATAAAATAGGTCCAATAGTTTTCGGGGTCGGGTACAGTGTTCAGTACCAGGATGCCACCGGTTTGTACCATTGCTTCTACCTGCATCACGCCGGGCATTACCGGGTTGCCGGGAAAGTGTCCCTGGAAGTGGGGCTCGTTCATGGTCACATTCTTCACGCAGGCTACGCTTTCGTTGTCGAGGTAGATGACCTTGTCGATCATCAGGAACGGATAGCGGTGCGGCAGAATGCTGGCGATCTTGTTGATGTCCATCACGGGGGGCAGTGACGGATTGTATTTGGGGCGGCCAGACTTGTCGGCCTGCTCCATGGCTTTCTTGAGCTTCTTGGCGAACGCTACGTTGGCCGCGTGGCCCGGGCGTGCTGCCAGGATCTGCGCTTTCAGCGGGCGGCCTGCCAGTGTCAGGTCGCCGACGATGTCCAGCAGCTTGTGGCGGGCGGGCTCGTTTTTATAGCGTAATTCAATGTTATTCAAAATGCCTTCCTGCTTCACAGCCACTTTAGGCTTGCCCAGCATTTTGGCGATGTTGTCGAGCTCGTCGTCTTGTACGACGCGGTCCACGATCACAATAGCGTTGTTGAGGTCACCGCCGCGGATCAGGTTGTTTTTATACAGCATTTCCAGCTCGTGCAGGAAGCAGAATGTGCGGCAGGAGGCAATTTCCTTCTCGAACTGGCGAATGTCGGTGATCGACGCATGCTGGCTACCCAGTACAGGAGAGTTATAGTCTACCATGACCGTTACACGGTAGTCGTCCAGCGGCAATGCCGCGATCTCTACGTTGCGGGCGGTTTCGCGGTAGAAGAGGGGAGCTTGTACTTCAAAGAAGTCGCGCAGCGCATTTTGCTCTTCCATGCCGGCTTCCTTGAGGATCTCCACAAACTGAATGGAGCTTCCGTCCATAATGGCACACTCGGGACCGTCGAGCTGGATGAGAACATTGTCAATCTCCAGGCCGGTCAGTGCCGCCAGTGTATGCTCAATAGTGCTGACCTTGGCACCGCTTTGTTCAATGGTAGTACCGCGTGAAACATCCGTTACGTTATCACAGTCGGCGTCGATGATGGGCGACCCCGGAAGATCAATACGTTGGAACTTAATGCCATGGTTCGGCTTCGCGGGCAAGAAGGTCATGTTGGTTTGAACCCCCGTGTGCAGGCCGACCCCGGAAAGGGTCACAGACTTCTGGATTGTTTGCTGTTTTATATTAAGCATGTTCTGGAAAAGTGGGCAAAGTTAAACCCATTATCCAGATTATGCAATTCTGCGTTTTTCTCGTGGATAGGTATTGTATGTCAGTGTTTTACGGGCATCAGGCACCCGTGGGGAGGTCCTGACCCGCCACCTTTTTTTCCAGGTCGCGCAGGCGGTTGTTGAGGTCTGGCAGCCGTTTGAAGACAGCGTACGACCGGAAGTATTCCTTGAGGTCGATGGCGGGGTAGCCGATCAAGCGCTGACCTTCTTCGGTGATCGATTTCGGGATGCCCGCCTGTGCACCGATGCCGGTGTTGTTGGCGATGACCAGGTGCCCTGCGATACCGACCTGTCCTGCGAAAATACAGTTCTCGCCAATCCTGGTCGACCCGGAAATACCTGCCTGCGCGGCAATGACGGTGTTCTTGCCGATCTCGACGTTATGGGCGATCTGGATGAGATTGTCAAGCTTCACACCCTGATGTACGAGGGTGGCGTCGCCAAACATGGTCGCACAATCAATGACGGTATTGGCACCGATGGACACGTTGTCTTCAATAATGACGTTGCCCAGTTGCGGAATGGTCTTATAGGTGCCATTTTCCTGTGGCGCGAAGCCGAAGCCGTCGCTACCAATGACGGTGCCTGCATGGATGACACAGTTGTTGCCAATGCGCGTATCGGCATAGATCTTCACACCGGGATGAATGATGGTATCGTTACCGATCACGGCGTTGTCGCCAATGTATGCGTGCGGGTGGATCTTGACGTTGTCGCCGATCCTGACACCACTGCCGATGTAGGAGAACGCGCCGCGGTATATATTCTGGCCGATGGTTGTTCCTTCGCCAACGTAGCTAGGCTGCTCGACACCTGTCTTCTGAAAGCTCACCATTTTGTGGTACTCTTCCAGCAATGCGGTAAAGCTGCTATAGGGATCGTCTACCAGGATGAGCGAGCTGCTTACTTCCTTGCGTGGAACAAAGTCTTTCCTGACGATGACCGCCGTCGCCTGGGTAGTATAGATATACTGTTCGTACTTGGGATTTGATAAAAAAGCAAGCTGGCCTTTTTTGGCATCCTGTATCTTTGCCAACATGTTGATCTTCTCCTGACCATCTCCCCGCACTTCACCGCTTAGCATGGCGGCTATTTGATTGATCGTAAATTCCATAGGCGCTTGTTTGTTAACGGCTCGTGATAAAAAGTCTTCCGTAGCAGTCCGTCATTCTAACAATTAAAAAATCTCACAAAGATACATTTTTAGGCCAGCAGAGATAGTTTTTTTTGACGATTTTGCTAATAGCCTTAATGTTAGGAAGATCAGAGGCATCGGCAATGTCGAGCAGTTCGCCGTTGCGCATGAGAATGTTAATGTGCTGTCCCTCGGCATAGGCTTCGTTGGTGACAGTGCCATGTGAGTAGAGGTAGGACGTCTCAGCACGCAGGGTTTTGTACTTGCGCGCGATGGCCTCGCGGATACTGTCTACCGTCGTCCGGCCGATCGGTTCCCTGCTAAGACGAATCTGGAACAAGTTTCGCGTCATGAGCATGTCCGTGAGCATCGATAGGATGGGGTCGGGATGGGTACGCCAGAACTTCATGGCACCCCAGAGATCGTGGTCGTCGAGCTGGCCGAAGGCTGTCAGCAGGGTGGAGTTTTCGGTGAAGTCGGAGAGCGAATAGTCATTTGCCAGGAAAAGGAGCAGGCTGTCGCTGGCGGTGACGTTGTGGCCCGCGCGGACGAGTGCTTGCGCCCGCCGTACGACGTTGACCAGCATGCGTTCAGCGCTCACCGCCGTTTTATGCAAGTACACCTGCCAATACATAAAACGCCGGGAGTTGAGGAAGTTCTCGATGTTGAGAATGCCTTTCTCTTCCACGACGAGATGTTCCTGGTATACATTCAGCATCGCGACAATGCGGTCTACGCCAATGGCGCCCTCTTGTACGCCGGTAAAAAAGCAGTCGCGCTTGAGGTAGTCGAGGCGATCGACGTCCAGCTGACTGGAGACCAGTTGATGGAAGAATTTTCGCGAATAGCTATTCCGGAAGATTTGCAGGGCCAGGCTCAGGGCGCCGTTAAATTCTTTGTTGAGCTGCTCCATGAACAGGTAAGAGAGGCTTTCGTGTTTGATGCCCGGTAGTAAAACGTGTTCCAGGGCATGGGAGAACGGGCCATGGCCCATGTCGTGCAGGAGCACGGCCAGGCGTGCAGCCTCTTCTTCCGCTGGCGAAATGTCGGTTCCTTTTTGGCGGAGCGTGCCGAGCACACGTCCCATAAGGTGTTGGGCACCGAGGGCATGTTGAAATCGCGAATGCAGCGCAGCGGGGTACACCAGGTCGGACAGGCCAAGCTGGCGGATGTGGCGAAGCCGCTGAAAAGCGGGGTGGGAGATGACGTCGAAAATGAGGTCTGAAGGAAGCTGAACAAACCCGTATATGGGGTCGTTTATGATTTTCTTTTTGTTCACAGCATACAGTTTAACGCCCCCGCCGTACCAGACTTTTGTCAGTATAAGGCCTCTTCCAATGCGAGGATCTGTTTTTTGAGCGTCGTCAGTTCTTGTCCCAGGTTTTTATACACGGGGCTTTGGTGTAGCTGGTCAAGTTTCATCTGACGGATAAGTCGTTGAAGCTCCAATTCGCGTTTAAGCAGGGAGGCCCGCAAGGCCTTGGGGTCAGGGTTCATGGGTCTTTCGAGAGACAGGTTAGGTCGGTTCGGCGAAGATCACATAAAATGTGTTAGTGTAAAAGTCTGCGGCCGTCTTTTTTTACCGGAGCACGGTCGCGCATGGTGGTAATCGTCTGGCGGCATATTTTTTTAACTAAAAACCATTTCTGTGAAATAAAAAAACGCTAATTACCGTTAACATAGTTACCGTTTTATAACATTCACTGGCATTTTATATTTAAATTATTGTATTCAAGTAATTAAACGCTGCGAGGATATACATTTACGTCCATGAAGGCTCTTCTACGTTCCCGGATTAGATTCATACGCTACCTGCTCGCGTTGGTCTTTCTCCTGCCGGAGGTTGTGCAGGCCACCCACCTGCGTGCCGGCAATATCTTAATGACGCTGCTTGATTGCGAAACGCGCCGTTACAGAATACGCGTGGAGGTTTATACCAACACCACGAACACTAATGTGCTGTTTGGCGGGGAGCAAGACTACCTGGATTTTGGTGACCGCACGGGCCGCATCCTGGTGCCGGAGATTGGTCCGGGCGACCCGGGATACTCGACCGACGGCCTACCCGCCGGTACGGCCCGCGCGTACTACGAAATAGATCACGTTTTTGCCGGCCCCGGCACCTATACCGTCAGCTATGTTGAACCGAACCGGAATGCCGGCGTAGTAAACATGGATCAATCGGTGAATACCACCTTTTATCTTGAAACACAAATTGTTATAGATCCTTTCTTCGGCTGTAGCTCGCCGGCCATCCTGGAGGTGCCGCCCGTTGACCGGGCCTGTACGACGGTTGCCTGGTTGCATAACCCCGGCGCCAAGGACCTTGACGGTGACCGCCTCAGCTACCAAATGGTGATCCCCTTCCGCGACCGTGCTACGACAGTATTGAACTATCAAGACCCTAACGCTGCGAAATTTTATCCAGACTTCGGCAACGGACAGGAACCCCGTCCAGGTGGCAATCCGCCCTGGGGCGCCCCGCAATTTGGAATCGATGAGGTTGATGGCACCGTGACGTGGAACGCACCTGGCACGGCGGGTGAATACAATATTGCCTTTATCGTTATTGACTGGCGGTTGATTAATGGGCAGTGGCGGCAGATGGGTTTTGTGCGGCGCGATATGCAGATTCTGGTGGAGGAGTGTGACAACAAACGACCTGAGCTTATTATTCCCGAAGATATTTGTGTGACGGCGGGTACTACAATAGACAAAGTCATTGAAGGTACAGACCCGGATGGCGACGGAATCCATATCTCGGCGTTTTCGGAAGCATTTGACTTCCCAGCCCAGCAATCACCGGCTACTTATGTGCCGAGAGATCAAGTGGATGGAGATGGCAATCCTGTGTTTTATCCCTCGCCGACCCAGGTTGCATTTCATTGGGCGACCGAGTGTGAGCACGTTCGTCGACAGCCCTATACTGTAAATTTCAGAATACAAGACAAGCGAGGGCTTGTGAACTATAAAACGTGGCGGATTACCGTGGTGGGGCCTGCCCCGATATGGAACGACGCTAATCTGAACGTGGCCACGCGAACGGCCACGATCAAGTGGGACCGTTATTTATGTCAAAATGCTGAATTGATAGAAGTCTGGCGAAAGGTTGACAGTACGACATATCGCCCCGACACCTGCGAAACCGGTATGCCGCCCGGACTGGGATATGAGCGAATCGCCACAGTGCCGGCGCGGATTCCACCTTCGCAGCTGACAGGGCAATATGTTGATAATAATGACGGGAAGGGCCTGGCGCCAGGTGCGATGTATTGCTACCGCCTGGTGGCTGTATATCCGTTGCCACAGGGTGGAGAGAGCTATGTAACGCGGGATACATGCGTGGGGCCGATACCGGCGGATGTGCCCATTATAACGAACGTGTCGGTAGAACGTACCAGTGTGCAGGATGGGTTGGTGCGGGTAAGCTGGAAGCGACCGTTTGACCTTGACCCGACCGCGTATCCACCGGGCGACTTGAAATATGAAGTGTATCGGGCTATAGGATTTGAACGTATCCGCAAAGGTGAAAACGCGTCCGACTCGACGCTCGTCGCATCGTTGCTCAATGGAGATACAACCTACCTCGACGGTGGCCTGAACACCGAGGCAAGCGTTTACAACTATAGCGTTGTGGCCTACAACGGTCATCAGGCAGGCTCACCCATTATTGGTGCCTCGGAGGTTGCGTCATCTGTACGGCTGGGTTCGTCGTCTCAGAAAGACCAGATTACACTCGATTGGCGCGCGGTTGTGCCCTGGTCGAATCAGATCGAAGCACATCCTTACCACTATATTTACCGGGGTGGCGAAAACGATCCTGAAGATCAGTTGGTGCTCGTAGACTCTGTTCAGGTGACAGCAAGCGCATTTCAGTATATAGACGCGGGTTTGGAGACCGGCAGGACATATTGTTATCGTATCCTGACCAACGGCGGCTATGGCAATCCCACCAAAATACCCGAGCCGTTAGAGAACTTCTCCCAGCGGATCTGTGTACAACCCGGCGATAGCATTCCGCCGTGCAAACTGGTGGTGACGCTTGCGTCGAGGGGTTGTGAAAGTGTTCTGGATCCAAGCAGCTTGTGCAGATTCACGGGAAGCAGCCTGTCAAACAAAATTACATTGTCGAGTAGCCAGGCAGAGGAATGTCAAAAGGATATAGTACAATACAAGGTCTACCGACGTGGCAATAGTGGCGATTATGTCGAGCACGCCACGCTGGATGCGACTGCAGTCGAATATACCGACGAAAACCTGTCGTCGTTTGCGTATTGTTACCGGGTGACGGCGATCGACTTCTCGGGCAATGAAAGTGAGCTGAGTGACGAGGTTTGCTTTGATAATTGTCCGGCCTATGGGTTGCCGAACGTATTCACTCCCTACAACGCAGACACTGTCAATTCCCAGTTTAGAGCATTCGCCTTAAAGGATTGCCAGGGCGCCGAAGGCACCGGGTGTCCGGACTATGTGATAAAAGATTGTGCCCGGTTTGTGAATAGTGTCCGGTTCGCTGTGTACAACCGCTGGGGACGTCAGGTATATACATACGAGGCGGATGTCAAGAAAGATGAATCGATCTATATCGATTGGGACGGAAAGGACAGCAACGGAAACAGGCTGGATCCTGCCGTCTACTATTATGTTGCGGAGGTGACATTTGAGGTACTACGGCCAAGCGAAGCCGTGAAGACTTTTAAGGGTTGGGTACAAATACTCGGCGAGCGGCAATAGGCCGCTCGTCAGGCGAGCCGTTGGTTACATAATCTTTTGTCGAGAGGCCGTTGAAAACGGCCCCACTTTCTTCTGTTTACTTTTTCATTATTTTTGGCGGCTGATTTAACCAGGGGCGTCTGTTGCAATCGTGGTTTTGACACGATTGTGCTGGTTTCCCGCTAAAAAACACAACATGAAGGCATACGTATTTCCCGGACAGGGCGCGCAGTTTACCGGTATGGGCAAGGATTTATATGAGGCTACCCCGGCCGCCAAAGCGCTGTTTGACCGCGCCGACGAGATTCTCGGTTTCAAGCTTTCGCGGGTGATGTTCGAAGGAACCGCCGACGAGCAAAAGCAAACGAATGTAACGCAACCCGCGATTTTCCTGCATTCAGTAGCGATCGCGTTAACAAGCGAAGCATTCCACCCCGACATGGTGGCGGGCCATTCGCTGGGCGAATTTTCAGCCCTGGTTGCCAACAAAGCGCTGTCGTTCGAAGATGGTTTGAGACTGGTATCCAAGCGCGCAGCGGCTATGCAAAGCGCTTGTGAGCTGAGCCCTTCTACGATGGCGGCCATTCTCGGTCTGGAGGACAAAGTGGTGGAGGACATCTGCGCTTCCATCGAAGGAGAGATCGTCGTTGCCGCGAACTATAACTGCCCCGGACAGTTGGTAATTTCTGGTTCGGCAAAGGGTATCGACCTGGCGTGTGAAAAACTTCGCGCTGCCGGTGCGAAGCACGCGATGCACTTGCAGGTAGGCGGAGCGTTTCACTCGCCGCTGATGGAACCTGCGCGCGAAGAGCTGGCCGCGGCCATTGAAGCGACTACTTTTAGCAAACCCATCTGCCCGGTGTACCAGAATGCCACGGCGGCTCCGGCCATCGAGATTGCAGCGATCAAAAAGAATCTCATTGCCCAATTAACGGCCCCCGTGCGCTGGAATCAATCGGTGCAGAACATGATAAAAGACGGCGCCGCAAGCTTTATTGAGTGCGGTCCCAAGAAGGTACTACAAGGGTTGGTGAAAAAGATCAACCCCAGCGTCGAAGCACGGAGCCTTTAGGTCCCGGCACTTCATAGCATACTATTTATAATTTTTTGACGGCGAGCTGGTCCGGACATTCCGCGAGCAGCTCGCTGATTTTTTTATGGAGTGTCGGGTGTAGTACATCGCCGGCAATCTCTGCCAGCGGCATCAGTGCAAACCGTCGCAGGGGCATGCGCGGGTGGGGCACCTGTAGGGTAGGGGTATCGATGACCTGGTCGCTATACAATAGCAGGTCAATGTCGATTACGCGCGGTCCCCAATGCTCCCGGCGTTCCCGTCCCAGTGATTGTTCAATGTCCAACATGACTTCAAGCAGCGCGTGGGCGTCCAGCGATGACGATAACGCAGTGGCCTGGTTTAGAAAGCCGGGCTGGTCGGTGCGACCCCACGCTGCGGTTTCGTATAGGGCGGATATGCTGACCAGATGGCCCGCCCGGGCCGCCAGCGCGGTGCGGGCTGCTGCCAGGTGGCCGGCGCGGTCGCCCAGGTTGGTACCCAGCAGGAGAAAGATGTCGTGCTTCATGGAGAAATGTGGCCCAAAGCCCCTACAAACATACTTTTTTATTCGAAGGGGTATTGCTTAATTTCGGGGCTTAAAGGAATGATATGAATTTTTGGAAAAGCCTTTTGGCTGCCTTTCTGGCGCTCGTGATCTTCTCGTTTTTGTCGTTTATCCTCTTTGTCACCGTGCTGGTGGGCTTGTCGGGTAGTGACGAAGTGGTCATTCATCCCAATACGGTGCTTCACCTGAAGCTCGATGTGGAGATTACCGAAAGAGAGTATAGCAACCCATTGGCCGGCCTACCGATCGTGGGGCAAGCCGATGTGCCCGGCATCGGTTTGATTGAATTAAAAGAAACCATCCGCCACGCCCAGGAGGATGATAATATACAAGGTATTTATCTTGACATCAGCCACCCGCGTGCGGGGTTCTCATCGCTGGAGGAGATACGGCAGTCGCTCCTTGCATTCCGCGAAAGCGGTAAGTGGGTAGTTGCCTATACGGAGACGATGACGGAGGGCGCTTACTACCTGGCTTCTGCTGCTGATAAGATATATCTTAATCCGGAAGGCGAGGTCGAGTTCAATGGCTTGAGCGTGGAGATCATGTTCTTCAAGAAGCTGTTTGACAAACTGGAGATACGCCCGGAGATCTTCCGCGTGGGAGCCTTCAAAAGTGCAGTCGAGCCTTTCCTTCTGGAGAAGATGAGCCCCGAGAACAAGTTGCAACTGACGGCGCTCATGAACTCGGTATATGGTCATATGTTAAACCGCATCGCCGACGCACGGCATATGCCGGTAGAACGTCTGAAAGAAATCTCTGATAAGATGTTGGTTCGCAATGCTGTGCTGGCCCGCGAGCTTGGCCTGGTGGATAGCTTGCTATACCGCGACGAGTTCCGCGACCATCTCAAAACACGTCTGAGGTTGAGCGGAGCCGATACGGTAACATTCGTGAAGTATGATCAATATCGCCGTAGCGTCTCTGATTATAAAAGCGCTTCGAACGAGATTGCCGTGATCGTGGCCGATGGTTCCATCATGCCGGGTAGAGCGGACGTCGGGCAACGCATCATCGGTGCTGATACATTTGTGGAGGCTATTCGTCGTGCCCGTGAGGACGATAATATTAAAGCAATCGTATTGCGTATCAATTCTCCCGGTGGTGAGTTTCGTGCGTCGGATATGATGTGGCGCGAGATTACACTGGCGCGTAAGCAGAAGCCCGTTATTGCTTCGATGTCGGATTATGCAGCATCGGGTGGATATTATCTGGCGATGGCCTGTGATACCATTGTAGCCCAACCCCATACGATTACAGGCTCGATCGGTATCTTTGGAATGATGTTCGATATGAGCGCATTCTTATCGAACAAGGTAGGTATTACCTTCGACGAAGTGCGTACGGGCGAGTTTGGTGATATGTATACTTTGTCGCGTCCGCTCACGGAAGCGGAACGCAATTACTGGCAAAAGAACTTAGATGACCACTACGCCTCGTTTACACGCAAGGCGGCCGAGGGGCGACACATATCCGTGGAGGAAATTGAGGAAGTAGCTTCCGGCCGGGTGTGGTCGGGCGCACAGGCCCTTGACCGCAAACTGGTGGATATACTGGGCGGCTTTGACGACGCCGTCAATATTGCCGCTGCCAAGGCTGGTGTTGCTGCCGATTATAGACTACGCTTTTATCCGGAGCAGGACCTGACCTTCTTCGAACAACTGATGTCGCAATGGGAAGAAGATGCCCGTACGGAAGCCTTGCAAGCCGAGCTGGGTGACCTGTACGGCTGGTATCAACAGGTACACGATCTTAAACGCTATCAGGGCGTCCAGGCGCGGATGCCGTTTGAACTTCGCCTTCACTAACCTATTTTTGTCTATTCATTTATCCTCTAACTGAGAAAATATGACGATACGCAATAACTGGACGCGGGAAGAGATCGCCGCCATTTACAACAAGCCGGTACTCGACCTGATGTACGAGG
>JAESGK010000677.1_pt1 | contig 11448 bp, 10 predicted proteins | sample 9269681 | NCBI WGS metagenome assembly JAESGK01 (sample SAMN14515347, study PRJNA621673) | algae metagenome | isolation source: Timaviella obliquedivisa GSE-PSE-MK23-08B and co-occurring heterotrophs from... | place: USA: Grand Staircase Escalante National Monument, Utah | collected 2006-08-15
ATTCAAATGTTTTATACTATAATATTAATAGCAACTTATTTAACGGTCAGCCCGTGGGCTCTTATGGCGGGCCGAGCCCGAATTCGATACCGAATTCCGGTTTGCAGCCGATGACCGTAGACGAGGTGGAAATAGGATTTGATGTAAATATGTTTGGCAATCGGTTAGGAATCGATGTCGCAGCGTATCAAAAGACGACAACCGACCAGATTGTGTTGGCTCAGATTTCAGATGCCGGTGGGTTTCAGAGCACGAACATTAATAGCGGGAAAAGCAGAAATAAAGGGATCGAGGCTCTTGTCAATGTCGTCGTGATGGAGAACGAAAATTTCACCTGGGAATTTACCGCCAACACCTCCTATAATATTACGAAGGTATTGAGCATCCTGACGGAGACGCCAGGCGAACGGATCACTACGGCAACACACGTGTTCAATGGCGAGCTGCGGCAAGTGGTGGGTGAAGAGGTGGGCCAACTCGCAGGCTATGCCTATAGACGGGATGCTGACGGTAACAAGGTCTACGGTACAGATGGCATTCCACTGGCAAGCCTCGATATGGTATTGTACGGCAGTGCATTACCAAAGTGGGTAGGCGGATTTAATAATGCTTTTAACTATAAAGGAATTATGTTCTCTTTCCTCATCGATTATAAGCTTGGCGGAAAAATGATCTCTGGAACGAACTTCAATGCGGTTCGCCATGGGCTGCATAAAATGACGTTGCCGGGCAGAGAGGGTGGTGTTGTAGGCGAAGGCGTCAATGAGCTTGGAGAGCCAAATACGATCGCTGCCCCTTCGGAGAAATATTGGGAGACTGTCCGAACGCGCGCCATTGTCGAACCCATTATCTATAATGCAGGATATTGGAAGTTACGTCAGATTACCCTGGGATACGACTTCTCCAAATTTTTACCGCTCCAATTCCCGCTAAAAAGTATCAAGCTGAGCGCTGTGGCAAATAACGTACTGATGCTGAAAAAGTGGGTTCCCAATATAGACCCGGAGTCATTCGGGTATAGCTCGGATAACCTTGTCGGCCTGGAAGCCACCGGCCTCCCGACGACAAGAAGCTTTGGGTTCAATTTAAACGCCAAGTTTTAACGAAGACACACCATGAGAAAGATAGTTAATGTCAAAATTATTGCAGCGTTTATGTTGATAGCGACTGCATGCGAAAATGGATTTGATGATTTGAATACAAATAAGACCGCCCTTATTCGCGTTGATCCTGTTTTAATGTTCAATGGGGCTGTTATAAATACGTCGTATACCAGCGGCGGGTCTGGGGGAAGTGTACTCATCTATGATGTGGGAGTTGTTCAGCAAATCACGACTCCGATTTTGGGCGTAGTGTCAGGAGCGAATTTTAATAAGGAGAACCGGGCGGCCGCGGCAACGCTTTGGCAGAATTATTATCCGAATGTCATCCGGCATACAAGGGATGTAATAAATACGACAGAGGGTTTCCCGGATCGGAGCAACCTATTAAACATGACCCGTATCATACAGGCGTATGCATTTATAGTCTTGACCGATACCTACGGTGATATTCCATATTTTGAAGGAGGAACAGGATATCAGGAGCAAAACTTTTATCCAACGTATGACAGGCAGGAAGTCATTTATCCGGATCTCATTAAAGAGCTGAAAGAAGCCGTTGCGGCCCTGGATGCATCGGCTAAAATTGAAACGGCAGATGTATTGTATGCCGGGGATATCGACAAATGGAAAAAGTTCGGAAATTCCCTTTTGCTTCGCGCCGGTATGCGATTAAGTAAGATGGACCCAGCAACAGCAGAGGCTACCGTACAAAGCGCCTTTGCGGGCGGCGTTATAGCATTAAATGCAGATAATGCTTCCATCAAGCATGACGCCAATTACAGAAACGGCTTTGGCGTTACGCTGAACTCTACAGAAGCCGCGAATTATTATTTAGCGGCTCCTTTTGTGGATTATCTTAAAGATACCGAAGACCCACGGTTATCGGCCATCGCGGTACGCTATGTCGGGGCAACCTCGGGCGGAGATCAGGGCATCGGAAAACCCACGGCAACAACGGAAGCAGCAGAGCAGGTAGGAATGCCAATAGGCACGACGACTACATCGTCTGTGCCGGCGGGAGTGGCAAGCTACTATGACTTTAGTCAGGTGGATCGTGCACGTATGGCAGACGTGGCAGCACCGATCTTCCTGGTAACAGCAGCGCAGTCGCAGCTTTTATTGGCGGAAGCCAGGAACAGGGGTTGGATAACGACAGGAAGCGAAGAAGACTATTATAATAGCGCTGTAAGACTGCAGATGGAGGAATTAGCAAGTTACGGTGCGGGTTCAACGATTGCCACAGAAGATATCGATCTATACTTGTTAAATAATCCTTACAATTCCGGAGATCCATTGGAACAGATCAATACTCAATATTGGATCGCATCCTTCCTGAATGGTCCTGAAGCGTTTGCTAATTTCCGGCGCAGCGGATATCCTGAGTTGACCCCGAATACAAGCCCAGGTCAGGACATCAGCGATGAATTCATTCGAAGAATAATTTATCCCAGCTCCGAAATTTCGGTGAATAGCACCAACGTAAACGAAGCTATTGCAAATATGGGTGGTGATAGACTGGATACGCGTGTATGGTGGGATAAGCCATAACGATCAGCGTGGTCAGACAACCGTTTTTGTAGCAGACCCCAGACCGGGTCTGCTACTTTTATTTTCAACACCCGCCGCTTTTGCGGGCGACTAATATTCCAAATGGCGTTATGAGTATATTGTTGAAAGACATATCGGCGGGAAGGCCGGTGTTTTGGAATGGCCGATTTTCACGTAAGGAACGGAAAGCATTTTTCCACGGTGTCAGTAAAACGGGAGGGCTTGCAGGCGTGATGCGGAAAGTATTCCCCTCGCCCGGAGAAGCTTTTACACTGTCGGTGCCATGAGCAGACAGCGCATTTTCCAACCACGACCGATCCCACGACTCACCACGATCTTCGGAACGCAATACTCCGAGATCAGTGCTGGCAAACAGTACGCCGCCCGTTTCTCTAAAATCGTTGACCCGCATGTTTCCGGTAACATGTTTCCACGATATCCCTTCGTTCCTGGACGCATAAATACCCCTGTCTGTACCGGCAAACAGTGTGTTATCCTGTGCGAGGAAGCAATGTATGTTCATGGTGTTGAGGCCGGTACTGGATTCTTTCCATGAATTTCCATGATCGCGCGACGAAAAAACCCCCTTTCCAAAGCTCCCGATAAAAAGAATGTCGCTATGATCGGCAATGGATGAGGTTAAGATGTCCTTCGGTAAACCATGGCCGGTGCGATTCCACGATTTTCCATCGAACGATTTGAAAACGCCATAATTTAAGGTAGTCATCACTATTGTATTGTTCCGGGTTACTACCCACGCGCTGATATTGGCATCGTCAGGGAGACCTGTGCTGGCAGGTTTCCAGGTTTCACCCTGGTCCGTTGTTAAAAACACGCCTGTCTCGTTTTTTGGCGGTTGACAAAAGCCGGTTGTGCCAAGCACAAGTGCGGCAAAAAGAATATTGATACGTTTCGCTTTCATACGTTTTGTTTTTGTATAGCCAAACTTATCCACGCACGTTACCTTCCTTGTAAAACGCGTGTAAAATGATGTTAACGAAATGTAAAACCGTCTAAAGGCGTCTGTTAAGCCCGTATCTTTGTTTTCTTGTTCTCGTTAACATCGTAAAAGCATGGTGTACCTCCGTTCCATTAAACGATATCGTATTCTTCTTGTCGTTGCCCTTGTCGTGCTGGCGGGGCTGTTGATCTTTCAACTGTTGTACCACCGTACCCGGCAGTCTGTAAGCGTGGCGCCTTCCGCCACAACGATCAATTTGGCACTACGAAGCGTGAGTGATAAACTTCTGACCAGCGAAGGACGGCCCACTCAGCGCATTAGGCCCGTGAAGCAACTTTCCCTCAGCACATACCGCGTACAATTAGACGCGCCGATTTCCTACAAGGTCCTGGACTCGCTGGTTAAAACAGAATTTCGATACCACGCCATATTGGCGCCCTACGAATTGGCAGTATACGATCACAGGTTTGATTCATTGTTGTTCGGCAATCTCTATGCTGACGGTATTCGTTCGGAAGGCACGCCGGTTTGCCTGGGGCGTGAGCAGATACGTGTTCCGATGGATTTCACGGCCAGGTTCTATGAACACACAACGGACGCTGTTACCCCGGCGAATACGTGGTGGCTGGTGCTACTGAACGGCCTGCTGATCACGGGAGTAGCCTATTGCCTGATGCTTACCAATAGAAAAGAAGAAAAATCCGCTGTTACGGATGTGTCGCAGGTATACGCCCTGGGCTCCCTCGCCTATGATTTCGCTAATCAGCAAATCACGTCTAAAGCGGGTGTGGTGGAGCTTACCTACAAGGAAGCAAAGCTGCTGAAATTATTCTGTGTAAATCAGAACCAGGTCATCTCGCGCGATGCCATCCAGAAAGCAATCTGGGAAGATGAAGGGTATTTTGTTGGCCGGAGCATGGACGTGTTTATTTCACGGCTCCGGAAGTTATTGAGAGAAGATCCGGCTGTTTCCATTGTTACCATTCATGGTGTTGGCTATAAACTTTCTGTTAGTGCGCAGTAGATGCTATCTTGTTCCATGATCTTTGCCGCGATTTTTTTTTGTTCGCCCACAGAGCCATTTTCTTGACTTCAACTGAGTCCGGCATAGCACCGAGATGCGTACGTCCTAAATCCAGCTAATTTGATCCATTTCCACGATTTCATTGAAGCAGTTGCTATTTGCGTTGTGTCGGGGTGAGTGGTTTATTCTGCAATTGTCCGATAAATGGTCTTGCCACAGAACAAAACTCTCGCTCAACTGTTTAAATCACAATAAAACGTTCTAAACCAGGGAAATAATTTATGCTATCGCAACTTGTCTATGTCAGCAATCGGAACACGAATTGTACAACCGGAGAAATTGAAAAAATCCTTGCGTCATGTAAGCAAAATAACCCTCCACTGAACATTACCGGGGTTCTGCTTTATTCCGAGGCTAAGTTTATTCAATTGGTAGAAGGAGAAGCTAAAGTTATTATGAGCCTGTATGACAAAATCAAAAGCGATCCACGGCATTCGAATGCCATGATGATTTCGTATAATCCGATCAAGGAAAAGTCTTTTCCCAGCTGGCACATGGGTACGCGCGATATCTCGAAGACTGATGTTCAGTTCAAAACAGATATTTCGGCGGAGGACAAGAAGGTATTTACTGAAATATTAAGGGGTAAGGAAGAAAGCGGACAAAAAGTATTAAACCTATTGAAGAGATTTTTCTAGAGAAGCATCGTGAGCGGAGGGGCATAACATCTCCGCCTATAGGAAGGATTGTTTAGACCGGGCCGGGTTATCACATCAACCTAATGAATACTATGATATGGTAGTCAAGAAAAACATTGTTGTCGTGCCAAATATGCCAGACGACAACAGTTACAGTCGCTGTCTTTCTGCTTCCCCTTCCATTGTTTTACATTCTGTTCCGTAATTTTGCAATAATGGAAACAGTCTTATGAGCACCCCTGACAACGCTATGCTAACCATCGATAACTACCTGGACAGCCATTTCATACATCGTAGCAACTGGTTGCGTGCCGCGGTGCTCGGGGCCAATGACGGAATCATCTCTGTTGCCAGCCTGGCCATCGGCGTGGCTACGGCCAGCACCACCCGGGAACCGATCTTGCTGGCAACCGTCGCGGGACTGGTAGCAGGCGCCCTGTCCATGGCTGCGGGTGAGTATGTATCTGTTAGCTCACAGACCGACATAGAAGAAGCCGACATTAAACGAGAGGCCGAAGAACTTCACGCTATGCCCGAGGAAGAACTGCACATCCTGGCGGAGATTTATGAACGTAGAGGTTTGAAGAAAGAAACGGCACTGCTGGTGGCGCAGGAGTTGACCGCTAAAGATGCCCTGGCTGCTCATATCAGAGATGAATTGGGAATCAATGAAATCAGCAAGGCTAACCCGATTCAAGCTGCTTTCGCTTCTGGCGCGGCCTTCACCGCCGGAGGAATCTTGCCGTTGATCGTAACGCTCGCTGCTTCTGTGAATGTCATGGAATATTTTCTTTATGGATTTACCATTATATCGCTGGTTATCCTCGGAATTGTATCTGCTAAAACGGGTGGTTCAAGTATCAGCAAAGCAATTCTGAGAATAGTTGTTTGGGGTACCCTTGCGATGGGATTGTCGGCCCTGGTCGGTTATCTGTTTAATGTGAATGTTTAATGGTGCGTGCGCCCGTGACAACTAGCCCTTCCTTTTCTCCTTTGCCCTTGCCTTTAGTTTTTCTTTCATTGCCTCTTTATTCTTGGTGTATGCCTCGTATTGGTTAGGTTCGAGCACTTTTTTTAGTGCGCTATCCTTCTCGTCAGCCACGCTCTTTAATTTTTTCAGGCGTTTAAATTTTCCGGTTTCGCCTTCGTAGGCAGCTTGCATCTTTTTTGAATAGGTCAGGTTAATTTCGCTCACCATGGGTAGCTGCATCTCTGTAAGCGAAAGGTTCTCCTTCATGTATTCAGTCTGCATTTGAGCCCTTTCCTCGGGAGACGTTTGCGTCATAAATTCGTCGAGCTTTTCCTGCGCGAAGGATGCGCTGCAAATGGCTACGAAACTAAAAAGTAGTACGGCAACGAACGTTATCTTTTTCATTCTTTGTATGTTTTATTTTGTACAAAGGAAAGCGTTGGGGAGGAACCATACGTAATAAGATAAGTGAAGCTGAAATATGGACGGGTGAAGCCGCTGTGTGCCCGGGCGAAATTTTGTCGACGTCCTTCTAACACACAGTGCCTTTTTTGATCCAATCCTTAAATACCGGAACCCTGATTTTACTGATCAATACTTCTTCTTTGGACTCCGGCATGAGACGGAGCAAAAGCCGGCCGTTGAAGTATAATTCCGCTTCCTTAATGGCCAGGCGGTTGACGATGTATTGACGGTTGGCGCGGAAAAATTGCTCCTCGTTTAGCTGGAGGCTAAGCTCCTCCACGGTCTGTTCCATAAGATAAACTTGATTTGTGGTGGTGCAGCCGTGAACCAGTCCATTGTTGATATAGAAATAGGCAAAGTCCTTTTCTGCTATCGGAATTAGTTTGTTTTTATGATGGATAAGAAAACTCGATAAGGACTGGCGGGGTCCCATTGTGCGCATGATTTTATCAATGATATTTCGATCTATATGAGTGCTGATCGACTTCCGGTACTTAGAAAGGCTAAACGTAAGAGCATTGCTTGTAATGGGCTTCAGCAAGTAGTCAATGCTGTTCACCTTAAAAGCTTCGATGGCATACGAGTCGAAAGCGGTAGTAAAGATGATGGGGAAATCAACGTCGGCTTGCTTGAAAATTTCGAACGATAACCCATCCTCGAGTTGGATGTCAAAAAATGCCAAATCCGGTGCCGGGTTTGTGGAAAGCCATGACACAGTTTGTTCGATCCCCGGCAGAATCTCCACAATGGTAATATCCGGGGCAATCTCGCCCAGCAACAGTCGGAGGTTAGTGGCTGCACCCGTTTCGTCCTCCACAATTATAGCATGAATGGTATTCACAGCAAGGGGAGTTTAATTTCAAAGGTATGTTCGTCTTTGGTAATGGTTATCTGATTTCCGCCGATAAGCTGGTATCGCTTGGAGAGATTTGCCAGCCCAATTCCATGGCCAGCCATACGCTGCTTAGGCCTGCAATTATTTCGAATTACAATAGCATTGTCAGATGAAACTATTTCCAGTATCAGCGGATTTTTATTCGACACGACGTTGTGCGTAAACGCATTCTCAACAGTGACCTGCATGGCAAATTGTGGAATATGTTTTACCAGGTCTGCGTCGATCAAGTCGATTGTAACCTGAAAGCCTTGGTCAAATCGTTGCTTCATCATAAAGATGTACGACTCCAGGAAGTGCAATTCGTCGCGCACCGTTACCATCTTACATTCGCGTTTGTCCAGAATATAGCGAAACGTTTCCGCCAGGTGGTCTACAAATGCCAGGGCGTCTTTGCTGTTCGAACGAATGAGCCCGTTTAGCGAGGTGAGACAGTTGAATAGAAAATGAGGGTCAATTTGGGCGCGCAAAGCTGCCAGCTCTGTTTCTGTGTTTTGGTTTTGCAGGCTAAGTATTTCAATGCGGTCTTTTTCGGATTTATGGACAAGCTCGAGCACATAAGTAATCAACATGACCATCAGGCCGATGCCTGCATTTCGGTAAACATAGAAAATTAGAAAGCCACGCCAGGCATTAATATTCAGCACACGTTGAGAGATAATCACCAAAGCTGCGCAGGTCACAATCAGGATCACACCGTTGTAAAAGAGATTGAGCAGGCGGTGAACGGCACGGCTTTTGGTCACGCGAAGGGGATGCTTCCAGAAGAAATTGTATTGAAAAAACAGGACGCTGGTGGCAAACACGGAAAGGAAGAGATATGTAACCCGCGTCGCCACCACTGCACCATCAGAAAAGACTCCATCCGAAGCACGTGATTGCTCATGAAGGGCTATCCACGGTAGCGTATAAAAGATCGCCAGCGCCAGGGAGAAACTTAAAATTACCTTGTATTTGCTACTCATTTGCCTCTCAAAGTTCACATTTTTTTTCCATCCGTACGTCATTTCAAGGGTACTGTGGGGCTTTTCACGGCCTGTTTCAGCCACTTTACGATCAATCGATAATTCCCATTGACATCGTCAGAACAGTGATGATGGGCTTTTTAGTGGCGGTAGATGGGGTAGTCGTTCAATCGGTTCAAGTCGCGCGTCGGAGAGGTCATGCTTCATTTGAGATGCTTCGCTAATAAAGCTGAGATTTCCTGTCGGGCGCTGCTTAATCTTGTCCAGCGAATACGGATTGCCGATTACAACTGCTGTGCCGGGAAGTGGTTTAACCATTCCGGTGCGCAACGACCCGGACAACCGTATTAATTTTTTTTAAACCGTATTCATATGACATCTTCGATGAGCAGTTTCCTTTTATTGTTTTTCCTTTTCCTGTTTTCACAGTGTGACAGCAGCGACCCTGCCGTGGCGAATGAATATCGCTTCAATGCAATGCTGACGGTAGGGGGCACAACCAGAACATACTTAATGGTGCTACCCTCCACTTACTACGATAGCGACACGACGACGTTTCCATTGGTAGTAGGCATGCATGGGACCGGGGGTAGCGCCAGCCAGTTTGACCGCGATTACGGCGTTACCGAAAAAGCGAACAGCACGAATTTCATCGTCGCGTACCCCGAAGGCGTACAACGCGAGGGGAGGTTTAACGTGCGAACCTGGAACGCGGGCACGTGCTGCGACTACGCCATGGAAAACAACATTGACGATGTGGGCTTTATCCGTGCCCTGATCGATTTAATGATTTCAGACTACCGGGCCAATGCCAGGCGCGTGTATATAACGGGAATGTCTAACGGCGGCATGCTGGCCTACCGCCTGGCGTGCGAAATGCCTGAGAAAATTGCCGCTATGGCAACCGTAAGTTGTTCCATGATGGTGGACGAACCGTGCGATCCATCGCGAAGCGTGCCCATATTGCACATGCACTCAAAGCTCGATACGAAAATTCCCAGCGACGGGGGCATTGGTATTGGTGGTTACCATTACCCTCCAATTGATTCTGTTTTAGATGTATGGTCTCAGTTAAACGAGTGTAAATCGTTGCCACAGGTGGAGGTAGATAATGCAGCCTATAAGCTAACAAAATGGTCTGCATGCGATTCAAATGTTAGCATTCAATACTACCTTACGCAAGATGGAGGACATTCATGGCCGGGTGGGCTGAAACCACAACCACGGGCCGACGAACCCTCAACAGCCATTGATGCTACGGACCTTATGTGGACGTTCTTTGAACAGTACCAACTGCCGTAACTATTAATCTTTGCATGTCGAGTATGGGCAACCTGATTTGCCGACAGGCAGGTTTCACTGCCCGGTTCGGGCATTCATGTTGTCATTCGATTTCATTTTATAATCCATTTTGTTTCTTGTACTCACCGGGAGTGAGGCTGGTGACCTTTTTAAAAATTTTTGAAAAATGAGATAAAGTTTCAAACCCTACCTTCTCTGCAATGTCCAGATAAGACAAATCTGTTGTAGCGATTAAATACTGGGCGCGTTCGATTCGTTTCTCGTGCACGTAGCGTAAAGGCCTTTGTCCTGCGTGTTTTAAGAATAGTCTTGAGAAATAATCCTGATGCAAGTTTGCTTTTTCGGCCAGGTAACGGACGGTCAGATTTTCCTTTAAGTTTACTTGAATGTGTCGCATGGTTTCTAAGATTCTTGATGGTATAGGGTCTGGGGTCTTGCTTTTAAAGCTACGTGAATCTAAAAACCGGGACATTAATTGAAGTATTATGCCCTGCGTTTCAAAGTAAGTAGCATCACTCACTGTTTTGTTGAGTTCCTGATAGCGTTTGTAATAATCCTGTTTCTCATAGTCTTTCGGATTGTCTGAACGGTTTATGCCCCGTCCAGGGTTGATTTCGTGTAGGCGCTTGAAGTTTGCAATGTCTATGTTACACGCTGGGACTTTGATCACTTTTCTGTTATTCTCAAACAGTGAAATGCCTTCTGCAGATTCTTCGAAAAAGTGAAGGAAATACTGGCTTACATACGCCTTGCAAAACAGGTGGCACAGGGTAAAGCTCGGGACAATATATAAATAGCCTTGTTCAAGTTTTATTTTATCTTGTTTACTGGTGATAAACCCTTCTCCGTCATCGATATAGTATATTCTAAAATATGGACTGATGACATTGGCGTAGTTCCACTTTTTATTCAGCTTAACATAGTCAACGTGCAGAAGTGAGAAATTATAACCCACTAAATTTTTTACCATGCGATCCCATTAAAGTTGGAAAAAGTCGGATTTAAGCAAAATAATGTCTTTTTAGTGTTAACGGCAAGCGTCATGTCGATCCTAAATTGCCGGGATATCACCGGAAAGAGAATGAGAACATTAGTCTGCACGAACCCCGGCGAGTTCAACTACGCAACTGCGGAACGGCCGCAACTAGATACAGGCCATGCCATCATCAAGATCAGGAGAATTGGAATTTGCGGAACCGATTTACATGCCTTTGAAGGAACACAGCCTTTTTTTGAATATCCGCGCATTTTGGGTCATGAGCTTTCGGGTGAATTGATTGCAGTGGACGATGCTCCCGGTTTTGAGATTGGTGAAGCCGTCACGTTTGTTCCCTACTTCTCTTGCGGCGGGTGTATTGCGTGTCGCAATGGGAAAGAAAATGCTTGCGTCAACATAAAGGTGTGTGGCGTTCACCAGCATGGTGGCATGGCGGAATATTATTCCGTACCATCCTATTCCTTAATTCATGGTAATGGCCTGAGTTTGGACGTCCTGGCGCTGGTTGAACCTTTCGCGA
>JAESGK010000679.1_pt1 | contig 11431 bp, 5 predicted proteins | sample 9269681 | NCBI WGS metagenome assembly JAESGK01 (sample SAMN14515347, study PRJNA621673) | algae metagenome | isolation source: Timaviella obliquedivisa GSE-PSE-MK23-08B and co-occurring heterotrophs from... | place: USA: Grand Staircase Escalante National Monument, Utah | collected 2006-08-15
CGTCGAGCAGGTATTTTTCAATCGTCACCGGCGACTCGCTGGATCCCAGGAACAAATAACTATGCCGTTTAAGCGCGTATAGTAAAATGGGAAACAGCTTCTCTTGCAGCGAGCGCGTCATGTAGATAAGCATGTTGCGGCAGCTTACCAGATCATTCTTGACAAAAGGCGCCTCATTGGTGATATCATGTTTAACGAATATAATCTGCTTGCGGATGTGCGGCAGGATCTGATAACTATTGTTGCTCCTGGAGAAATACTTTTCGAGCAACTCCTTGCTGATGTCCGCCTCGATCGAAGTTGGATATATACCCTTGTTGGCTATGGTGATGCTCCGCTCGTCAATGTCCGTGGCGAAGATCTTTACCATCAGATCTTTCTTTTGTTTTTCCAGCGCTTCATTGATGAGAATCGCGATGGAAAGCGCCTCTTCACCCGTGCTACACGCTACTACCCACACTTTCAGAATGTCGCCATTCTCTTTCGAGGCTACCAGTGGGTTGATGACCTCACGCGCCAACACCTCGAAGGCCTCCTTGTCGCGGAAGAATTTTGTGACACCAATCAAAAAATCGTTGCTCAGCGCACGACACTCCTGTGGCGACTTGCGCAGCACCGCCAGATAACCTTCCAGCGTGCCGTGATTTCCCTTCGATATCCGGTTGTAAATACGCCGCAACAGAGTAGGCGTCTTATAATAGTGAAAGCTAAACCCCACTTCGTCGTGAATAAGCTGGAAGATCTCGTCAAGCGCTTTATTCTCGAGCAGGTTGTTGGTATTAAGATACGAGAGGTTGGTCTGGGTATGGAACAGAATCTCTTCCGGCATCTGAGACGGTGATAGTATCACCCGCGCGTGACCCGACTGTATCGCGCTGATGGGCATGCCATCGAATTGCGCCGTCTTCGGATCTTGCACCAGCACCAGGCCTCCGCAGTTTTTAATAGCTTCAATGCCCCGGGTACCGTCCGAGCCCGTGCCGGAGAGAATCACTCCAATGCTTTTTTCTTTCCGTTCGCGCGCCAGTGATTGCAGAAATACGTCGATGGCATTGTTGGGTACTTTCAGAGGTTCCTTTTTTTCAACCGTCAGGTTATTACCGCGGATTGTCAGCGCCCGGTTACTGGGTATGATATATACACAATTGGGCTCTACCTGCACACCGTCGACGGCCTCGTATACACGCATCTTGGTGTGACGGGTAATGATCTCGGCCAGCAGGCTTTTGTGGTCGGGGGAAAGGTGCTGGATCACCACAAACGAGCAGTCCGGCGACGCCGGCATGTTGTCGAAGAATTCATTGATGGCTTCGAGCCCCCCGGCCGAGGCACCTATTCCTACTATAAAATGATCCGTTTCGCGGGCCATGGAGCGTCTATGTGTTATTTAATACGAGTCGTGCTAAATTCATATAAAAAGTTGCGCAGCACTTCCGCCAGAATGAGCTCTTCTTTCCGCCACCGCGCGGACCGTCCCGTGACGGTCTGCTGCCAGATCTTAAAGGAATTGCGCGGATGATACGACTTGCCATCGCTTTCAAACTGGATACGTTCGTCGGGGTTGCCACCCCATTGGAGGGTCTCGATCACCTCCGAGCGGAAGAGCAACAGGAAGTCATGCCGGCGCGGATCAATAACCAGGCACAGTAGTCCGCTGCAGGCGCTCTTGTATGGTGCTGCCGCATCATTCACCGATGATATCGAAGTGGTATGATAGAGGCCTTTAATGTCTTGTACGCTCAGCCAGAGCGCCAATTCGTGCAGATCCTCCTCCGGCGGCGTTTTGCCCCATGCGCGCGTCAGTCCGTTGCGTATAATGGCTAACCCGTCGGCCTCAAACAGCTCGGCAATACGCCCCGTCCCGACCATTGTATCATCCGGATTGCCCGACGTATAGATCTCTTTCACCAGCGTCGTATATTTTTCTTTCAGGTTCTGGTCGAACTGATAGCTGTTCTTGTTTACGAGCAACGACAGTTTAGCGGAGATTGCTGCCGAAAGCATTTCCAACACAGAGCACATCTGGAACGATAGCTGCCGCGGCGTACGGTGGTGGCAGGCCATAAGTCCCCACAACTCGTTGTCTTTCATAATGCGGATGGACATGGAAGCCGCCACGTCCATGTTCCGCAGATACTCTACGTGTACTGCCGCTACACTGCGCAGGTTGCAGTCAAACAGGTCAATAAAGGCGCCGGTGAGTGAATTAATGACAGGATATAGTCGCACAGGCTGCGCGTCACGATCCGGTATATACCGGTAGGCGTTTTTTTTGTACAGCTCCCGTGCCTGGCGGGGTATGTCCGAGGCCGGAAAGGTTATGCCGAGGTATACCTCCATGCCCGGCTCCAGCACCTCGGCTACCACGGTACCGTTCCACTCCTCGTCAAATTGATACACCATGATCTTGTCAAAGCCCGATACCTTCTTGATCTCCGCCACCACAATCTGCCAGAGGCCCGTGAGGGTCTCCGCGGATTCAATGCGGTTCATGGCATACTTCAATTCATGGTATACGTTGGCAAAGCTGGAGTGGTCCCCCATGCGACCGCCCGATATTTCGATTTCGGCAAGAAGATAATTTTCCTTTGCGTGCCAAAGCACGAAATGCTCCACACCGCGAATGGTCCATTGATCGGGAAGCGGATTTGTAAAAGATGTAGTCAGTTTTTGTTGAATCTTTTCTACAGTATTTTCCGGTACATACACGCTCAGCGGCTTGTCGATCATCTGTTGGACCGGATCACCAAAAACAAGATTACTATTTTCACTGGCCTGAATGACTTTGAAGTCTTTGCGATCGATTACCAGCAAGACGCCATACGGCTGGATGTGGTTAGTCAGGTGGATGGGTAAGCTTCCACAAAGCTCCGAGTCATAATTCTTCATGTATACAGTAAACTAAAAATCCACGAAAGTCAAAGGTATTGATTCATCCTACTAACTATCGTACCACCCATAGGAAATTCTTATCTTTCGGAGATATACTGGGTAGGGAGTTGCAGGCACGGTTTTTTATTATACGCCCCTTCGTCGGCAAATTTTACATGTTTATTCCATAAAAAACGCTGAGCGATCCATACCCTCCCCGTTAGATCACCCGTATTTTCATTGTTGGCTTTTGCCGTTTGGCAAGAGGCCTGCACAGAAGTTAACAAAGACCTACTTATGCAAAAACATTACAAAGCTATCGTGATCGGTTCAGGCCAGGGTGGCACCCCCCTGGCCAAACGCCTGGCAGAAGCCGGCTGGAATACCTGCCTCGTTGAACAACGATGGGTCGGTGGTACCTGCGTAAACGACGGCTGCACCCCTACCAAAACCATGATCGCCTCCGCCCAGGCAGCGAGCCTCACCGCGCACGCAAAAGCACTGGGTATCGACATCGATGGCTATAGCATCAACCTGCCGGCCATCGTAGCGCGTAAAAACAAGCTCGTACTGAAGTCGCGCAACGGCCTCGAGCAAAAGCTGCAAGACACTGATCACCTCGACCTGATATATGGCGCCGCCACTTTCACCGATCGCAAAACAGTGGCGGTCACGTTGCACGATGGCACGATCGCGTCGTGCACGGCTGATTTTATATTTATCAATACCGGCGTACGTCCGGCAATACCCAGGATCGAAGGCCTGGATACTGTCCGTTACCTTACCTCTACCACCATCCTCGACCTGAAAGTCCTACCTGAGCATTTACTCGTGGTCGGCAGCGGCTACATCGGCCTGGAGTTGGGGCAAATGTTCCGGCGGTTTGGCAGCCGGGTAACATTGATCGACCCACACGACCGGCTGCTCCTGCGCGAAGACACCGACATCGCCAACACACTCAAAACAATTCTCGAAAACGAAGGCATGACGCTCTACGCCGCCAGCAACCTGCGGCGTATACAGCCCGACGGAGAGGGTGTTGTCGCGACGATCGACAAGCATGGAACCGAGGTCACGGTAAAAGCTTCACACCTCCTGATGGCAACAGGTCGAACACCCAACACCGATGCCCTGAACCTGGCAGCAACAGGAGTTGAAACCGACGATAAAGGCTATATCAAAACAAACGACGCCCTCGAGACCTCCGCCCCGGGTATATATGCATTGGGTGATGTCAAGGGGGGACCCGCCTTTACACACATATCCTACAACGACTATCTTATATTATTTAATAACCTGCTGCACGGCGGCCATGACCGCATCACCGGCCGGCTGGTGCCTTACTGTGTTTTTACCGACCCGCCGCTAGGTCGCATAGGACTGACCGAACAGGAAGCACGCGACAAGGGGCTACCGATCGAAGTCGCTACCCTGCCGATGGCACGTGTTGCCCGCGCCAACGAAGTGGGCCGCGCCGCCGGATTAATGAAAGCGATCGTGAACCGCGAGACAAAACAGATCCTGGGCGCTGCGATATTGGGCAACGAGGGGGGCGAGATCGTCACGATCCTGCAAGTAGCCATGATGGGTGGCCTGACCTACGAGGCACTACGCGACGGTATCTTTGCGCATCCCACGTATGCCGAGTCCCTCAATAATCTCTTTGCCGGCATCGGCCGGTAGGCATAAAAAAAGGCCACAGGGTGTGCTGTGGCCTCAAACTACTAAGGAAAATTTAAAACAATTTATTTTGCTTTGCGTATCGCTGCCGGTGTAATCTCAATCATTACAGGAAAGTGATCCGACGGAAAACGACCGCCGTAGTTGTCGGTCAGAATACCATACTTCTTCACATTAAACTGGCTGGTCACAAAGATGTGATCGATGCGAACCTTGTTCGTTGTTGCTATGTCAAAGCTGTTGAAGGTTCCGGTAGGCGCTAGCTTGATGGGCGCCAGGTCAAACGAATTACGCAGCTTGCCGGAAGCCATGATAGCGGCAAAACCTTCGTGTTGCTCGTCGAAGTTGAAGTCTCCCGTGAGAATCACCGGTGCATCTCCGGCGATCTGAGCAATCTTCTCGGCAATCAACCGGCCGCTCTCCTTGCGCGCCTGAACACCTCGGTGGTCAAAGTGCGTGTTGAAGAAATAGAAGCGCAAGCCCGTGGCTTTTTCTTCCAGCTGCACCCACGTGCAAATCCGCGACAATGCAGCATCCCAGCCCGCACCCGGCTTGTCGGGCGTTAGCGACAGCCAGAAGTTGCCTTTCTTCAGCAGCTTGAACTTGTCCTTCTTATAGAACAGCGCCGAGAACTCGCCTTTCTTCTCACCGTCGTCCCTGCCGACGCCGGCGTATTCATAGTCCGGGAGCTGTTTCAACAGTCCCTCAACCTGGTGGCTAAGCAATTCCTGACCACCGAGCAGATCAAAATCGTGAAATTTTATCTGGTCAATAATAATGGGCAGGCGGTACTTCCACCGGTTAAGACTGTCCCCCGGATTGTCGTAGCGCATGTTGTAGGTCGCCACGCGCAATGTTTGCGCGAAGGTGTTGCCCGCCAGTATCAGCGCGAGCAATGCCATGATCAATTTGTTCTTCATTGGTTTATTTTATGCTTTCTCAATACCATCCGGGATTCTGACCAAGAGCAGGGTTCATCAGAGAGTCCGTTTCCGGTATCGGGTAAAGATAACGTTTGTCATTCCATTCTCCCTTGTCCACATTGGCCAGCCATGTAATTTCTCCAGAGGTATCGTGTGACAAGCGCTGTGGATTGTCCAGATTGTTAATCTTTTCGCCCACATTGACATAGGTAACACCCTTAACAGGGTTCGCCGGCATCGTCTTGTAGAAAGCCACGTCCATGACGCCGTCTTCGTTCAGATCCATCGGCACGTCCAACGCGGGAACATAAAATCCGTTCCATACCTTGAGTAGCAACTCACCATGTTTCCATCGCACCAGGTCGTAGAAGCGAAGCCCTTCCAGTGCCAATTCAATACCGCGCTCGCGGCGTATCTCCATGAGCACAGGGTTGCTAACGTCGGAGAAATATTCAGCCTGCATATAGTCATCGAGCACCGTGGGCAACGTTGTCAGATCACCTGTAATAGCCGCACGACGGCGCAATGCCCCTACGGTCTTGATCCAGTCGTCGGTGGTGATCGTTTCCAATTCTGCGCGGGCCTCAGCATAGTTCAACAAGACTTCAGCATACCGCAGCAACGCCACCGAGTTGTCATTGCGGGTACCCCCATCGTAATAGGTATCGTCCAGGGTCCACTTGATGGGCTGATAACCCGTATAGGTGTAGGAGAACACCGGCGGGGCTACCTCACGCTCGCCGGCATTGACACGGGTATAGTTACCCATGCGGACGGTTTGTTGCAGGCGTTTGTCGCGGCCTTTCACCTCGTCAGCAAATACCATCGTTTCGTGACCGGGCTGATCTGTAAACGGTGTGCCGTCTTCCAGCAGGTACGTATTGATAAACGTACGGGTAAAGCTCACGCGCGAGCCATACGTAGCGCTGGTCCAATACCAGTTGGCATCGTTGAACAAGCTCAGGTTTGCGTCCGCCGTAGCCGCCAGCATCACTTCCGAAGTTACTGGCGTACGCGAGATAAATACCTGGCGATACGACGCCGTCGGTCCACCCGATTCATTCAGCAGATAGCCGCCTTTATCCATAACCTTTTGCGCCGCGCCGGCAGCTTCCTCAAGCCACTTTGCCGCGGTTCCGCCCAGATTATATTCTGTATGATACTTGCGGAACGTTCCCTCAAACAAACAGACCCGTGACTTAAATCCGTACACCACGTACCGTGTCACGGTGCTGCGGCTGTTGTCAGCCGCCTCCCGCACGTGTGCGCCAGCATAGTCCAGGTCGGCCAGCACTGAGTCCATCACCAGCGTCCGCGAATCACGGTTGTTATACAGATCGGGATCCTCGATGCTCATGGTCTTGTTAATCCACGGCACATCGCCAAAGCGTTTTACCTTATCGAAGTAGAACATCGCCCGGAAGAAACGCGCCAGACCCAGGTAGTGCTCACGTGCCTCCGTGGAAACGTCGGGCGACGGCTTAGTGTTTTCGATAAAGAAGTTGATGTTGCGTAGGGCACGCCAGTCCCAGCCAGAACTTTGACGTGGCCCAAACGCTCCCTCACGTAAAAAGTCGGGTATTTGTGTACGTGCGGCAAAGTCCGACATCTCATCGCCACGCACCTGGTTGTTGGCAGTAGGCAGGATGCTGTAGTCGGGATTTGTCAGCGGCACATAAAAAGAATTGCTATAAACTTCGAGCCCTTTCTCGCTATTAAACACCGCGTCGCGGGTAGTAGTAGCTTCAGGCGTTTGCTCCAGGTCGCATGCGCCCAGCAGCGCGCTCAGGAGTACGATAGACCAATATTGTTTTTTCATGGTGATGCGCGTTTAGATCTTAGAAAGTGACAACCAAACCGGCGGTATAGCTCTTCAATATCGGGTAGTTATTACCGTTGCCGGCATTGCTTGTCGTCAGCACTTTGTCTGACGGGCCAATGCTCTCGACGTCGATATCACGGGTGAGGCGGTACAGCGGCGACCATGTCCACAAGTTTTCGCCGGTAACATAGACACGCGCATTGCTGGCGCGGATTTTTTCCACCAACGACTTCGGCAACGTATAGCTCAGCTGCACGTTCTTCAACCGGAGGTATGCGACATTCTGTAAATACTTTGTCTGCTTCACACCCAGCTCACGCCAGTCGGACTGCGCCGCATAACCCCGCATGCGGGGAAAATAGCCGTAGGGTTTATCTTCTGTCCAGTAGTTGCCGACGATGTACTCCGGCGTACCGTTGTACGGACGGTTATATGGACCCCAGAAGGCATCTGCCTCGGCACCCGGCCACCAGTCCTGCTTACCCACACCCTGGAAGAAACCCGATACGGAAAAGTTATTCCACGTTGCACCCAGCATAATGCCATAAGTATAGCGGGCCTGCGCGTTACCGATCACCCGCATGTCACCCGGCTTGTCTGCTGTGGCGGCACCGTTGTCAATTTTGTTATTGCCGTCGAGGTCACGGAACTTGATGTCACCCGGCAGGGTCTTGCCACTGGTAGAAGATTTGATTAACGTCTGATCGGCGTGGTTTGCAATGTCTTCCACTGACTCATAGAAACCTTCTGTTTCATACCCCCAGATCTCGCCTACTTTCTGGCCTTCATAGTAGTCAATCAGCTTTTTGTCGGGGTTATTATACTTCTCGATGACTGACTGGTTGTCGGCCAGGGTCAGGCGTACGATATACCCCAACGTCCTGGAGCCAACATTAACTTCGTCATTCCAATTCAGTACAACTTCCCAACCCGTGGTTTTCAAGTCGGCATAGTTGCCCTTGGGTACATCGGTACCAAAGACCTTCGGCAGGGTTCTTCCCACAGTAAACATATCGGTCGTCTTTCGAATGTAGGCGTCCGCGCTTAACGTCAACCGGTTTCGTACCATGGACAGATCCAGACCGATGTTCTGCGTTGTGGACGTTTCCCACGTGAGACCATCCGGCAGTACGTTGGGCTGTGAGGTATAGGGAGGCTTTACACCGCCGAGGGCCAGGTTCGCCTGACGAATGGCAAACTTCTCCTGGAAAGCATACGAGGCGATGCTGCCGTTACCCAGGGAACCATACGAAGCACGCAGCTTCAAGTCCGAAATAAGATTCGGTGACACATGCCAGAACGACTCGTTGGAGATACGCCAGCCTGCCGATATCGACGGGAAAAATGCAAAGCGCTCGTGCGTGGGGAACTTGGACGAACCGTCGTAACGGCCGTTCACTTCCACCAGGTATTTGTCGTTGAAGTGATAATTCAACCGGAAGAAACCGCCCAGCACGTTCCACTTGTCCCAGCCACCGATGGTGGTATACGACTGGCCCAGCGCCAGGTTGATGTCTTGCGCACCGTTGTATATAAGTCCGTTGCGCTGCGCCGACAAGCCTTCCAATGCAGATTGCTCGTAGTTATACCCGATCAACCCCTTTATATAGTGTTTCTCGTTGTAGGTATTCTCGTACTCTGCATAAATGTTGGTAGCAATATATTGTGCCACGCTGTTGGCGATGCGTATGTCATTGGTGCCCGTACCGACATACTCGATTACGCCGGGGCGTCTGCTGTACGGCACCGGCACGCGAATGAATTTCCGCGCGGAGTCGGTATTCTGATAGGTAAAGTTGCCTTTCACGCGAAACTTCTTGTCGAAGAACTCGGCGGTAAAGCCCGTGGTGTTCCGCAGCACACGGTTTTTCATATCGATACCGTTCTTGCCATACCAAAAATCACCTACGGTATACGCCGCGGAATACGTCAGCGTACCGTCGGGGTTGAACATCGGCGACATGACGTGGCCTTCGTCGGCAATATTACGCCAGATGCTGCCACCCTCGCCGGTATTAAGCGGATTGTGGTATTTCATATCCGAGTACTGCGTGTTGTTTTCCAACTGCAACCACGGCGTTACCTGGACCGTTCCTTTCACGCGGAAGTTGTACATCTTAAAGTCATCCGAATTGTAGCGAAAGAGACCATCCTGTTTGAAATAACGACCGGTTACATAGAGACTCGCCTTTTCGGTGCTGCCGGAAACCGAGAGATTGTGCTCCATGGCGGTGGTGTGATCTTTATACAGCAGATCGTACCAATCGGTGTTGCCATAGTATACATATTCGCCACTCGGACTCACTTCTACTTTCGGTAGCGTAGGGTCTTCTGACCGGCGTTTTAATTCTTCGAGATACGCGGGCGAAAACTTCAAGGTCTTGTTAACGTTCTGCGGTGTTTGTGAATAGTCGTTCCACGCCGTCCACGCCTCGTTGAAGATCATCGCTTGTTGATAGCCGTCGGTGACAAGATCGGGAACCGTGGTCGGGCTCTTCGACGAGAAGTTGGTGCTGTAGTCTACCGTCATCTTGTTTACCGCCGGTTTCTTGGTGGTGATCAGCACCACGCCAAAGGCGGCGCGTGCGCCATAGATCGCGGCGGAGGCCGCATCTTTCAGCACCGACACGTTGGCAATGTCGCGCGGGTTCAGCATGCGCGGGTCGCCTTCCACACCATCGATCAGGATCAGTGCACTACCACCCTGCCCGATAGACGTTATCCCGCGGATATTATACGTTGGCGATTGAATGGGCTTGCCATCCTCCGGCGTAATGTTCAGGTTGGGAATCAATCCCTGCAAGCCTTGCGACACGTTGGCCACCGGCCGGTTTTCAAATACTTCGCCATTCACCTGGTCGACCGAGCCCGTAAGGTTTACCTTGCGCTCCGTACCATAGCCGATCACCACAAGCTCTTCAAGCGACTTCGAATCCGTCTTGAGCTGTACGTCGATCGTGGTTTGGGTACCGGCCGCTACTTCCACTGTAGAGTATCCTATAAACGTAAACTGAACGATACCGTCGTCAGGTACACTGAGTGTATACCGGCCATCCACGTCAGTAGAGGTACCGATGCTCGTGCCTTTAACAATAACGTTTACACCGGGCATCGACTCGCCGGTAGCGGCGTCGGTCACCTGTCCTGTGATCACCACATCGGTATTCGACGTCGGTTCAACATAGGCTGTCGGGCTTTTGGACGAAACGGTGATGTTGTAATTGATCTGTTTGAATTTCAGGTCCGCCTGCCTCGATACGGTGCGCAGGATATCGGCAATCGAAATGTTGGACGACTGAAATGTGAAACGTTTTTTAATTTTCCTTACCTGGCTGTTATACCCAAACACATAGTCGGTTTGGGTTTCAATGGCAGAGAAAACCTCTGTCAGGGCCGCATCTTTCAGGTTCAGGGTAATCTTCACCTCCTCCAGGTCCTGGCCGTTCGAAGGTGCCGCAAGCAAACATTGCATGGCGACGAGGTGCCATACAAAAACATGGATTAGTTTTCTTGACACGAACATCAATATTTTGAGTAATTTCAAGCGCATGAATCAGGCTTTAAAGGTTTTACAATCTTTAGGGTCGGGCCCATCCCTGTTCCCGCAGTGATGGGCTTTCTTTTTTGAGTAGGGGGTTGTTTAGTAGTCTTTTATCGCATAGGCATTGGTTAGGGGTTACAGGGGTTTCCGGATAAAATAATAGCGCGGTTGTTTACAAAGCGGTAGGTAATACCTTGCATGAACTCCAGTCCTTCCAGAATATTGATAAGCTGATCGCTTTTATACTTGCCGCTGATCAGGCAATTTCCGAGGCCTTCTTGTTCCAGGGAAATCGTGACGCCATACCACTTTTCGAGGACCCCTACCATCTCGCGAATCGGTGTGTTGTCAAGGTAAATGATGTCGTCCGTCCAGGCCAGGTAGCGCTCCAACGCTACGGTCTGACGGGTAAGGCTGGCGTTCGCGCGCGTATAAGTCGCCTGTTGCGTAGGGGTCAGCACCAGTCGACGACCGCTGTCATCCGCCTCGGGCTCGACCTGTACCCGGCCGGTCTTTACGGTCACGTGTACGGTTGTCGCCATGGCTTCGGCCTGTATATTAAAGGAGGTGCCCAGCACCGATGTCTTTAACCCT
>JAESGK010000681.1_pt1 | contig 11399 bp, 8 predicted proteins | sample 9269681 | NCBI WGS metagenome assembly JAESGK01 (sample SAMN14515347, study PRJNA621673) | algae metagenome | isolation source: Timaviella obliquedivisa GSE-PSE-MK23-08B and co-occurring heterotrophs from... | place: USA: Grand Staircase Escalante National Monument, Utah | collected 2006-08-15
GTTGTAGCCCAATTCAAATCCGATTTCGGCCACGGTCTTGTCGGTAGTGATCAACAAATTCTTGGCTTCGATCAGCTTGCGGGTCTCGATGATCTCCGAAATGCTTTGCTGTAAGATCTGCTGGCAGATAAGGTTAAGATTGCGCGCGCTCATAAACAACTTCTCTGCATAGAAGTTCACGCCTTCGGGGCGGCGAAAGTTCTCTTCCAGGATGGCCAGGAAGTTTCGGAAGGTTTGGCTGTGGCTGTTTTGCAGCTGCGCCTCTTCCGGCAACTGCTTCCGCCGCTCAGACTCAATCATGGTAAACAACGTGCCGAGCAACTGGCGCACTACGGCCAGGTCGGGCGACGGCTGGGCCATCTCTCCTACCATCATTTCGCACAAGGTTACCAGCCGCGCAAAGCAGTGATCGCGCGTGAAGCACAGATTGGCATTGTCATGGTAGAATGAATAGAGCTGAAAGATCGTCTCGGGTATAAACTCGCTGCGAAAGCGGATCACCCACATCGTGCATGCACCATTCTGCAACCCCGGCACCACACGGTGTATCTTGCCCTTGGTAACAAAGTTCACGAACGGTGCTTCCATGATCTTTTCATGGAAATCGATAAAGTGCTTCAGCGTGCCTTCCGCTCCAACCAGTAACTCTTCGTAGTCGTGCCCATGAGGCTCGTTGCGCGAGGCTTCGATGCTACTGATCTCCGACGGGTTGAATTTGTATATTTTAAAGAGTTCTGTCACAGCCGGTTGATAGCTATTTGTGTCAATTACTGTCCCAACACCTGCCAGGTCGATCTTTATAAGCTCCCAATAAGGGGCGAATAAATAAATTACTGCAAATCAGGCAATTGCAAATAATATTCCTAAAGTTTCGTTAGCCCAATTTCACTGCGATAATCGTCGCCATGCCGTGAATGGTCTTGTGCAGCCGAATGGCCATCTGGTTGCTTTCCAGCACCGCCACGACCTCTGCCGGCGAGATCCGAACCTTCTGGTATGAGCTGACCTGCTGTTGCCAGCCTTCGGAGGTCTTTGTGTGTAGCAAATCGGTCACGCGCACGGTCTCGGGTTCATAGTCGAGCACGCATGTCAGGATGCGGGTGTCGTCACTTTTGACGGGAATGAAGCGGCTGTCGCCGGTAAGCGGTGTGGTATAGTCGCGAAAGGAAAGCATGAGCAGGCCGCCGGAAGCGAGCATGGAGCAAGCACTTTGAAGTAACGTGGCGATGTCGTCGCGGCCGTCGAGGTGTGTGAGGGTGTCGCCCCAGCAAATGATCAGCTCGGGCTGCAGGTAGGCAAAGCGGTGTACCTGGCGAAGATCCTCTTTTATGATCCCGACCGTAAGACCCTGTATGTTGTGCGCAAGTGCCTGTAACAGTTGATCGTTAAAGTCAATGGCTGTTACAGCAAAGCCCTGCTGTGCCAACGACACCGCTTGCAGTCCGTGGCCGGCGCCCAGATCCAGGGCGATACCCGTTGAAGCGGGCACGATCTGGTGGTCGACCAGGAAATCCTGGAACGCCTGCTGGCGGCTGGCAAAGTCGCCGACCATCCAGGCGTAAAAATTCCCGAGGTGATTGTCGTAATGCTCGCGTACAGTCATGAAGCCAAGATACGGAATGTCGCCAGGAACGCGCAAGGCGCTGCCTTTGACATGCCGGAGGCTCAACCTGCTGTGGGAGGTGGCGCTTAGCCGTTACTCGGTGCCTCGGTTTCTGCTACGATCTTCGACAGCCGTTCTCGTTCTACCGAGAGGATCGACTTGCCGGGAATTTCCACATTGTAGACAGTCTTGGAGCGATTCACAACTTTTAACGCGATAACGTCGGTCTTGCCATCCAGCAGGTAGTGCTGGCCAGGTTCAATTTCAAAATTCATGTACGATTAAGGATACTGAGTGAATAAGTTAAACGAGGGTAGTCTTTTTAAAAGGCGAGCGTCTTGCTAATTAGTATGTTGTATCATTGTCGGAGACGTGTGCGCTGCGACGAACGGTCTGGGTTTTGTCGTAAGGCTTGCAATAATACGGGAATCGATTCAAAAAAATCAAGCCCCAGCCCAGGATTTTGTTGGAACACAAAAAAAGGAGGACCATGTGAATGGCCCTCCTACCCCAAACCTAAACAACCTAAGTCAATTCCTTTACAAGTGTACAATGCCTTGATTATTTGTTCCAACGGTTAACGACTTCGGCGAACACTGGTTCGGTTCCCGAGATAAAGCGGCCATGAATTCTCAGGGAACGGTTGGTCGAATTGTCGTTTTGGCCGTTGCCATCATATGTAAAATCGAAGCGCATAGCGCCCGTCGTCTTGTCGTGATCGTAACGGGTGATCTTCAGATCACTCGAATAATTTCGACCGTAGTATTCGGCATACAAGTAGAACTGTGTGGTAGCCGACAGTGCCTTGCTGAACTCAAAGGCCAGATAAAGCGGCACGAGTACCTCCTGCGCAGTACCACGGTGCTGGATGGCAGCATCCAACTGCAGGTATGGTGCGTGCATTTCATTACGCAGGCGGCGATGTAATTTTAAAGAGTCACCTCCACCTACCCATACATTCGGGCGGTAGGCATATTGAAACGTTTCCGAGAAGCGTGTACCGTCAACACGTGTACCTTCAATAACACCCTCAAAGTAGCCCGGTGTAGGGTTATCTTGTAGATGTTCAGTTCGCTGCTGCCCGACGGGGCCATCATCGCCAGAGCAAGATGCTACTGATAGCAGCAGACATGTAAAAAATGTATGATTGGCCCCCTGAAAAATCCGACATGTACGTGTCATATCCGGAGGGTTTTTTTCTTTACACACTACAAAGGTAGCATGTCAAAGATGCCGCATACATCTGTATATCTACGTAATATATACGTAGATTTCCTATGTACCTGTATTATCCGGGCAGTAATCGTTATAACGACTATTCTGTGAATTTCTCTCCACATTCCCGTATATATAACAAAGACCGGTTGCCGACTCCCCCCAGTGATCACGTTGTGATGGCCGACGGCTGTATCCGCAGAAACAAAACAGGCACCCGGCGTCCGTTCGGGAGGAACGTTACCGGCATGCCCGCTTGTTCACAAACCAATTCCTATTTCGATCAGTCGCGCACCAGTTTGAATACCTTTGTCGTGCCGTCGGTATGCGCCAGCGTAACAATATAAATTCCTTTGTGGAAGCTTGCTATGCTAAAGCTATACTCTTTGCTCTTTACATTTTTCACTTCGTTGATCACCTTTCCTTCTGCCGACAACACTTTTAGTGTACGGATGGTCTTCGCGCTCTGAATCTTGACAATGTCCGTTGTCGGATTGGGAGAAAGTGTGGCCGTATCGTTGGCGCTTTCAATTAATGCGCCTGTAACAGTACCCGGTGTCAGGCGAAAGATCGCAGCATCACTCGCCGGCATTTCACGCGAAAGGCTGGAGCCTTGCAGCGCCGTTACCTTACCGGTAAAGAGCTCTTTTAGGACATACTCACCCGGCGCAATGCCCAGGCGGCTCAGGCTCAGGTCGTATGTTTTTTTGTCTTTATAATTGACGATCGCCACATATTGGCTTGATCCGATCGTCTGCACAAATACTTCGCTTGCGCTCTGCTCGGTATTTCCGTCTACTGGTGTAAAAGCCCGGCCATGGCGCGCGATGGCGAGCAAGTCCTCATTCTGCAGCAGCTGGCGCGCTGTCGTAGCCCAGGCGCCGGGAGTCGAGTAGTCGTCTCCCGTGATAAGTGATCCGGTGATAAGTCCCGATGTGAATCGCGCCCTATTCACGCCGATCGGCTCGTTTTTAAACACCAGGTGGTCGGCATCAATATAGTTATACACATGGGTCTGCCACCAGCCATACGTTGTGCTGTTCAGCGTATACTCCGTGGCATTCATGTCGGAATAAGCGTCGCAGGCAATGCGACGCATATGTCCGTAACGCCCGGTGGCCAGGTTAGGAGAAATCGCCACATACACCAGCATCTTGCTGTCGAGTTGATCGACCAGATACTCCATCCCTTTGCGAAAAGCTTGCATACCGGTTTTAACCGTGGGATCATAATAGCTGTCGGCTTCTACTGCGGCGTGACCGATAAAGTCTATTTTGATCATGGTAAAACCACACTCTATAAACTTATTGATCACCAGCTCGATGCGTTTTTGTGTAGCGGGGTGTGTAGGATCCATCGCGCGTGTACCGTCTAATTCGTGGTAAGCACCGTTTACCTTCGTCCAGACCTGGCTATAGGTGTACTGGCCACCCGTTCCTTCTACTCCCGCAGTACCATTTTTGCCCCAATCGACAAACGGTGCCCAGTAGACACCTGGCTGCAGACCCCGATCTTTACAATAATTGGCAAAAGTCTTCAGCTGGCTGAAGTCCCCCGAGAGGCCGCCGCCGGAGAGCTTATCCCAAAACGAATCAAGGTCGATATACGCCGTGCCTCCGCTGCGGTAAGCCGGCACGCTGGTCGCGAAGAAGTTAGCCACCGCCTTGCCTTTTTCCAGATCAATATTGGTCTGAACCGCACCCCAGCTATTCCAACCGAAGGGCGTAGGCTTGTCCCAGTTAAATACATACCGCGGTTCCGCCAGTATATTGGCTTTGCCATACTCGTCCAGGCCCTTGCGCCAATCGGCAAACAGCCCGACAAAGATCTTCGGCGATTTCACCTCCGTGCCGCTCAACGTACCATGGGCGCGCACATCGCGGGTAACGGCTACGGCGGTATAACCACCCCAGACGGCAAACTCACTCAGCTGAGCTCCCACACCTTTTGTTTTCACGCCTGTCTTCCAGGTCATGTGCTCGACCGAGCCCGTCACCAGGCCGGTGCGGCCAATGTTGTCGTAATACGCCGTTACCTCCGAGCTGGTGTTATCAACGGTGGTCGCCAGGGAGAGTGACTGGTAGCGAATAAACGTATCGTTGTCAAATGGAACCCTCAATACACGGTTATCGCCGGTTGCTCCCAGCGACACATTGGATGACACCAGTGGCGCCATATAATTGCTGCTGACCGCGTCGCCGCGCAGGTATACTTCCGTAAGAAAGTATTCCTTACCGGTGTAGGCATAAAAAACCTGCTGCAGATCCGGCAGTCCATTGCCGGAAAGGCTTACAACCAGTTTCCGCCCTGTACCAAACGCATCGCTGATATCGCTTTGCTCGGCATTCCGGTTGGCATAATCGGCGCTGCTGATTTCGGCTGCACCGTCGTGCACCACGGCCCGGGCATCGGTTATAAAGGCGCGGTCGCCGGCAAAGACCGTAACCTGGCCGGTTTGCAGGTTGTAGACAATTCTACCATCCGTGCCAAACGGCAGCGTTTCCTGTGCCGCGACTAAGCCAGACAAAGCAAGCGCAAAAAGAAAAAGTATATACTTCATGTCGTCATAAATGATTCAACCGTCTGAAAATAGAAAAAGCGATGCGTCTGTACATGCACCGCTTTTTCTGCTTATGTTACCGATAACCTTCGTTTTGGTCCTCTTCGTTGATATCGGGGTTTACTTTGATCTCGACATCGGGAATCGGATACCGCACGTGATGATCATCGATACTCGTCGCCCAGGGGTTCCGTGCCTTCACCAGTGTTTTAAGATTGCCGGTGCGAATCAGGTCCATGCGCCGCCAGCCTTCGAACGCCAGCTCGCGCATACGCTCGTCGAGAATGTTGACACGGAAGTCTTCCTTTGACATGCCTGTCGGCCAGGTCTGCTCAGGTGTGAGCGAACCGCCAAAGGCGCGTGTGCGTACCGTTGTGTTGACCAGATCTACGGCCGCACCCGTTTGGTTCAGCTCGTTCAAACACTCGGCTTTGCACAGCAGAATGTCGGCCAGGCGCAGGAATGGCATGGGAAAGCCGCCGTTCCAAAAACCAATCACTCCTTGGGTACGAACATCTTCGAACTTGCGGGTGTGCGGGCCAAGCTCGTCTGCCTGGCCGGTCCAGCCCATTTGTGGCACACGGCCATCAGGCAAGGTTAGATCGTACCGGATGCTGGCATTCTTGCGGGTATCGCCCGCTTCCCAGATACCGCCAGTTGACTTGTCACTGTAGTAATAGCTCGTCGGCAACGCCAGATCGTAGCCACCGAAATAGGTCTTCCCGTCAAGGTCGGCTACCGGTCGTGAGCCGGCATGATGCTGCGCCATGCTGTTATCGGGCTCCACGTTGCGAAACTGGAACGAATAGATCGACTCCGACAGGTTTTGATTTTTCTCCGAATTGAAGATCGTGGCGTAGTCCTCCACGAGTGTATAATGCGGAATGACCGCGTCGAACTGTTCGAGGGCTTTCACAAAGTCACGTACGTTCGAGGCCACCGGCGCAGACATGTATACTTTACCGAGCAAGGCTTTTGCCACATAGCGCGTAGGGCGCTTCAGGTTGGTCTGTGTTTCAGGTAGGTACTCCGCTGCAAAGGTCAGGTCGCTGACGATCTGCGCATAGACATCGGATAGTGGCTGCCGTCTGTTGCGTGGGTTTTCAGCGTCAATGAGAGGCACTTCACCCCACAGCATCGCTACTTCAAAGGTCATCGCCCCCCGCAGAAAAGCGCCATAGGCCTTCAGCTCGTTAGCCGTGGCAAGCCCGTAAATCTGACTGGCCGAGAAAATAATGGGCCACCGCGAGTTCCACATACCCGCAATCGTTGTGTTGGGGGAATTCAACGCACCATCATATTTATCCAGCGCACCCTGGTCGGTACTCTCCTTCGTTTGCTGTGCACCTTGTTGTGTTTCGTCAGTACCCAGGCACAGGTAGAGTGCACCACGATCCTGACGCGTGTTGCGCCACTGGGTCAGCGCACCGTCAACCGCCAGTTCGATAAGCTTATCGCCAGCAAACAGCTCTTCCTCAGTCAACTGAGTCCGTGGCTTTTCGTCCAGAAAGTCCGAACACGCAGACAGAGTTACCATTGTCACGAGTATATAGAGTATCTTAATCTTTTTCATAATACATATTTTTGGATCCACGATACATTTCTTAGAAACCGAGGTTTACGCCTACCACAAACATCCGGGCAGTCGGGTAGCCGTCGCCGTTCTCGGGATCATAGCCTTTGTATTTTGTCCAGGTCTTCAAGTTGTTGCCGGTCACGTAAATCCGGGCATCTGACAGGCCGGCGCGGCCGATGACCGTCTTCGGCAGCTCGTACGCCAGTGTAACGGTAGACAACCGCAGGAACGATGCATTTTGTACACCCCACGATGTCTCGCCTGTAGAATAGCGTTCGTTGGTATCGAACGATGCACGGGGAATGTCGGTATGGGTGTTCTCCGGCGTCCAGCGATCCAGCATGTCTTTATGCGCCGCCGTATAGCCAGTACCGTTTGTCAGTTGCTCGTAGTACCAGCTAAGCGCTTTGGCACCGTACGAATACGTGAACAACGCGTTCAATGAAATACCTTTCCACGATACGTTCGACGAGAACCCGCCATAGAACTTCGGATCTTTTTTACCAATCACTACTTTGTCATTCTGGTCGATGATGCCATAACCGGGTTGACCAGGCTTCTGCTGATCTTTCGGCAGGATGTCACCCGGTTGCAGATGCTTGCCATTTGTCTCCAGGCCCGCTACATAGTCTTTGTCGCCTTCCTGCATGATGTGATCGAACTGCAACATATAGATGGTATTGATCGACTGGCCCACAAAATAGTTGCCTTCGCGCTGGATCTCGTTGCCGTTATACCCGCCATATTTGTAGAGCGCGTCCACGTCGCCATACAGACGCGTTACTTTGTTTTTGTCGGATGATATGTTAGCCGAAACGTTCCAGCGTATATCAGCCGTCTGCACCACCGCTGCATTGACCGAAGCTTCTATACCTCGGTTGGTCATCTCACCGATGTTCTCGATGGTCTTCTGGAAGCCGCTGGTCGGCGACAGCGACCGCTCCATGAGCAGGTTCGAGTTTTTGATACGGAAATAATCCAGGGTCACCTGAATGCGATTGTTCAGTACCGCCAGATCTGTACCAATGTTCAGCTGGTCCTGCTTTTCCCAGGTAAGGTCCGGGTTACCCCGTGTGTCGCTCGGACGGAACTCTACGGCATTCGTGGAGTAAACCGCATTGTATCGCGTATAGTAAGCATAGTCAGGAATGTTCTGGTTACCCGCGCGGCCGTAACCGGCGCGCAGTTTGATCACGTCAAACAGCTCCTGATCAACCAGGAAGCCCTCGTTGGCAATATTCCAGCCCAGGGCAACGGATGGGAATAGACCCCAGCGTTTGTTAGGAGCAAACCGCGATGAGCCGTCGTAGCGAGCGGTGACCGTAGCCATATAACGATCGCCATACTCATAGTTTACACGCCCCAGGTAGGACATGAGCGCAGAACGGGTATAGTCCGATCCTATTTGGAATTTTGTTTTATCATACGCTGCACCCAGGTTGTTGTAGCCAAAGTCGTCGATCGGGAAACCGCGGCCCATGGTGTTGGTCCACTTTAAGGAGTTACGGCTCACACTTGTTGAAGCCAGAAACGTAAGCGCATGCTCGCCAAACTGTTTAGCATAGGTAAGCGAGTTGTCCCACTGGAAATTGAATACATGGTCGGCATTTTGTTTCGCCTGTCCATGCCAGTTGTCACGAATGGACTGCTGAATGTCGCTCGGAATGTACTCGTAATATTGTTGATCGATAAAGTCTACCGTAAGGTTTGTACGAATCGTCATTCCCTTAATCGGGTTGACGCTAAGGTAATTCGACGAGAAGAAACGATTCTTCGCGCGGTCTTGTGCTATACGGAGCGAGTTAACCGGGTTTTCGTTGTCCTGGTTAAAATTGTCTCCCCATGCCAATTTCAGAGAGGTTGTATCGCTGTTCAGCATCGGGTTAGCGCCACGCGCTTCTTCGAACACCTGGCCATCGACCAGATCTTCTTCCGTGCGGCTGAACGACGTGTTGGTACCCACCTTCAGCCACGGTTTGATCGACTGCTCGGCGTTTACTCGGCCGGTGTAGCGCTTAAAGCCAGAGCTCTGCACTAAACCTTGTTGACTAAGATACCCGAGACTGATATAGTAGTTGCCTTTGTCTGTGCCACCGGAAAAGCCCAGCACATGATTTTGCTGTACAGCTGACGTGCGAGTAACTTTGTCAAGCCAGTTATAGCTGCGCCCTTGCGCGATCGTAAGCAATTCATAGGGTGCAAACTTACCGCCGGCAATCATCACATCATCGATAAAGTTCTGACGTGTGGCGTTCGGATTGGATGCATAGTAGTCGCGGCCAATAGAGGAGTTCGACAGTGCATCGATGCGCAGGTTGTACATGTCTTTGGCTCCCAGGGTCAGATCCTCGTTGAGGAATTCCTGTACACCCATCCAGCCGTCATACGTTACTTTTCCTTCGCCGTTCTTACCTTTCTTCGTCGTAATGATCACCACGCCGTTGGCGCCGCGTGATCCGTACAACGCAGTAGAAGAAGCATCCTTCAATACGTTGATCGAAGCAACGTCACTGAGGTTTATCATATTGAAGTCCCGTTCCATTACCACGCCGTCTACCACGTAGATAGGGCTGGCGCCGTATTGCATGGAGTTGTTACCCCGCACGCGGATGGAGGCATTGCCGCCAGGCTCGGGGCTATTGCGAATGTATACACCTGTAGCACGACCTTGCAGCGCTTCGTTGATAGACGCTACCGGCCGCTCGCTGAGGGTCGACTGATTGACGCTTACCACCGCACCCGTCAGGTCTTTTTCTTTCAGTGAAGCACCTACCACCACAACCTCTTCCAGGGAGCGAATGTCGGGCATCATCTGGATGTCCAACTGGGTCCGCTCGGAGAGTTGTATCTCCTGCGTGGCATAGCCGATAAACGACACCAACAGCACATCGTTTTCATACGCCGTCGGAATGGACAATGTATACTTGCCATCGGCGTCCGTTACGGTACCGATGGACGTGCCCTTCACCAGCACGCTTACCCCCGGCAGTGCGGCGTTCGTCTCATCGGTGACCGTACCCGTTATCGTGCGATCGATGGCCTGTAAAGGCAGTGCAGGAACTACAGCATGCCGTATCTCTTTGCGCAACACAATCTGATCTTCGACCGCTTCAAAGGCGATGGCGTACGGCGAAAACAGCCGCTGCAGCACCCCGTCGAGCTCGTCGTTTTGAGCTTTCAAACTTACCTTTTCGTGCACGGGCACTACTTCGGGGCTATAAATAAACCGCACGCCGGCAGCTTCCTCGATCTTGTTCAGGAGCGTGATCATCTCCTGGTTTTCGACGTCAAGCGAAATGCGGCGATTTAGGGCTTCTTGTCCGTGGGTCTCGGTGGCCAATGCCATTCCTGAGCACGTCAGGACGATTAGAACCGGAATCATGGCTACTCTCATAATGAACATGAAAAATGAGCGATGGACATGTAAAGATTTTTCCATACATTGTATAGTTTTTTATTATTATTTATTACACCGGACCGGTGGTGCTGCGAACATCATCGGTCCTCTTTTTTACGGCGGGTATTGCTGTTATCTCATAGGCATGGGGTTGGTTAGCTTGGGTTAGTTTCTACAGCCATGTCCTTCGATGGCCACGCGGTCGTTTGCCAACGTGTAGCGCACGCCGATGGACCGGCAGATCAGGTCAAGTTTAAGGGCGAAGGGCTCGTCGGTAAAACGGGCCGTTACCGAGCATCCCGCGACCTGTTGAGGGTCGTAGGCAATCGTCACGCCGTACGCTTTCTCCAATGCCTGGAACGCCGCTGCGACAGGCGTTCCGGTGAACTGCAGATAAGTATCGGGCACGTCGAGGGCATCAACCGCCGCCGCTTCCAGTCGCGTATGTTGCAACTGTTTGTTCACTTCGCCATAGGTTAGCTGCTCGTTTTGCGTCAGTACCACATTGGGCTTCTGTTGGGGGTCTTGCTGCGGGGCAGGGCCGTCGGTATAAATCCCCACCGTACCGGTTCGTACGATCACCCGCACCTGGCGTCCGGGCGCCTGGGTGTTGATCTCGAAGCTCGTGCCCAGCACCTTGGCGACGAGGTGGCCGGCATTGACATAAAAAGGCTTCCTCGCATTCTTCGTTACTTCAAAAAAAGCCTGTCCCTCCAAAACAACTTCGCGTGTGGTACCGTCAAATGCCTTGGGATATCGTATCCGGCTATTCTGCGAAAGCAGCACAGAGCTATTGTCAGGCAGGGAGATGAGAATGGGCTCCTCACTTTCGTTTACACGCTCGATGCGATAGTTGTCAGCAGTATCGGTGGCGTGTACAGTGTCCGAAGATGTGAGCGCGGTAAAAAGATACCAGCTGGCGATAAATACCACAGCAATCGACGCGGCGATCGTTAACCAATATAACGGCCGGCGTGACGTCCGCTCTTCCGGTAGGAGTTGTTGTTCCTCTTCGGCGAGGATGTCAAGCATCTGCGTTACTTCCCGG
>JAESGK010000683.1_pt1 | contig 11261 bp, 10 predicted proteins | sample 9269681 | NCBI WGS metagenome assembly JAESGK01 (sample SAMN14515347, study PRJNA621673) | algae metagenome | isolation source: Timaviella obliquedivisa GSE-PSE-MK23-08B and co-occurring heterotrophs from... | place: USA: Grand Staircase Escalante National Monument, Utah | collected 2006-08-15
AGCAGCATTTGGTATCCGATATAGCAGTGAGAAATTCTTGCCATGAGCGTCATGGGTTCCGATCAAAAAATTAAAAATTATGGCATCGAGTAGATGATTCAAATCCAATACCGGTATACTCGAAACTCTTCTGACTAACTCAAAGCAGTCCTTTATTGATGGTCCTCCCTCAATCTGATACTTTCTTTCCGCAACGACTCCCATGGCCTGACAAAAGTCATTGGCTAAGCTCGTCTATTTCCCTCGTTCGGTCATAGCGTTCGATGAGTAAGTAATCAATCACGCCAGCTTTTTTTACTTCGACATTTGCCACCGGAAGACCTATGCGGGCAGCAAGGGTCATACAAAATGCTTCGTTGAAGGCAATTCCCTTATATTGTTCGATGTCAGGTTTAATGATATGCGAGCTCGGTGCGTTCTCTAGCGGAAGAAAAAAATCGTCACCCATTTTATAGACGGCGATTTTATCTTGTGCACCTGCTAACGAAGGCCTCACACCATTTTCACCGGCCATAAGCGGCCGTCGGGGCAAGTCCATCAGGATCGTTACGAGATAGGGTTGGCTCACACCGTTTCTTTTCTCCAATCCACATACCAGGTGGACGACTTTGGCATTGACAACTGAATTATGTGTTTGTAACGGAATTTGAATTCTGGCTGAAATCGACACGCGGGTGTGGCCATAATACGGCAATCAAATACATCAGTAATCTTCGGAAAGTTGTCAATATGCCGATGTAAAGAAACTTAAACGCTCGGAGGTGGCTACGGGAATTGACGGTGCCCCAAAAGCCGTAGGTATAATTCCTGCATCTATCGGCCTCTTATTTTCGAAGGCAAGCAAAATACAGAATAGTAAAATCTAGCTCGCCTGCATCCAATCCAAAAAAAGAGACGCCTTCAGTTTACTTACTATAAGCGTTTCAGGAGTACTAAGGCTCAACTTCACAACCAGCTTTCTGGAAAAATATCGTTCGATCTCCCGGATGCTCCTTCGGTGAATGATGAACTGGCGGTTTACCCTGTAAAACACGGATGGGTTAAGCCTCGACTCCATCACCTCCATTGTCTCCTCAATAAAATACTGCTGCTGGTCGAACAGGCAAACTAAAACCACACCATTGTTGTAATAGAGATACGCTACATCGTCAGCTTTTACCGGCACGATCTTGTCGCGCATGGGAACAAGCAAGGTAGATTTATATGACGGCTTCAATTGGCTGAACAGTGCCTCAATTCGTTCATCAAGCATACCGTGTCCGTTAGCCATAACTGATCTCAGGCCATCATATTTTTGAAGGCTCTCCTCGACCTTGGCTGGCACAATGGGTTTGAGCAGGTACGCAATACCGTTGGTCTCGAATGCATGTAGCATGTGCTCGTCGAAAGCGGTACAAAAGATAACTGGCGAAGAAATCCGCACCTTCCGATAAATCTCGAAGCTGACCCCGTCCGAAAGCTGAATATCAGAAAATATAAGATCCGGATGCACATTTCTCTCAAACCATGCAACTGATTCCTCTACTGAGCCGAGTACATTTTCAATAACGATATTCGGACGGATTTGCGCCAGGATTTCCTTCAACTCCTGCGCGGCCTTGGGTTCGTCTTCGATAATAACTGCTTTCATCAGGATAGTACAGGAAGTTTAACCGTGAATGCCTGCTCCGTCTTTTCAATAACGATCTCCTTATCCAACAACAATTTATAGCGCTCATTAATATTATTCAATCCGCTTTGAGAAGATTCATGCGCCAGCGATTGTTTAATCTGTAGGTTGTTGCGAACAATGATGCAGGAATTGCTGTCGGTGATAGCCAAGAGCAAGGGCCTTGATCCAGATACGACATTGTGTTTTACCGCATTCTCTACAAGGGTCTGTAGCGCCAGTGGCGGCAGGAACGTTTTCCTCGTCTCATTACTGATGTCGATGGTTACATGAAGCCCCCCTTCAAAGCGCTCTCGCAAAATATAAAGATACGAATCAATGAATTGCAGTTCCTCCTCGACGGTCACCATGTCGCTTTCCTTATATCGCAGCAAGTACCGATACACATTGGATATTTCCGCTATATATTCTTTCACCTTAGGTTCCTTCGTAAGCGTGCTGAGGGTATTCAGCGTATTAAAAAGGAAATGCGGGCTGATCTGCTGCTTAAGCGACTCCAGGCGAGCCTGCACGTTCTCTTTCTTCAACCGCTCATTTTCCAATTTAGACTGCTGGGTGATGGCAGACAAATGAAGGTAGTAGGTTACAAAAAACACAAAACCACTGACCAGCAAGCCACGAAAAACGAGCGTCGCCAGCTTGCGGTCCTCCAAAACACTTTCCAACAGGAAAGGAGACGTCTGGGTGAAGCGGCTTACGACCGCGTGGTATCCGATAGATAATGCAATCGCTATGGTAATGCTCAACGTGTACTTAATCCACGGAGATTCTACCCATTTCCAAGGTAAGCGTGTATATATCACAAAGTGATGAAATACCCAGCAGAACAGAGCAAGGGAAAATGCATAAGACACGTTTATGAATAGCGTCCGGTAATTCATGTCTCCAGCTTTCAGAATGCGCGGAACCGATGCCAGTAACGAAATAAAAAGCGACACTACTGCCCCCACGCCGAGGTTATATTTTCTTGGGTGTTTCATTCCGGTCAATAGCTTTTTAGTCTTTCGTGATAACCCAGGCGATGGATAATTCCGCAAACCACGCCTTTTGCTCATAGGTCTCCTCGGGGGTACGCTTACCGCCCCGTAAATCAAAGGTCAAGATACTCAAAACGCCGGTTTCTGAGTTATTATAAATTTCAAACGTCCGTCTCACCGAGTACCCCCCCCTTGCGGAGAGCTGCCAGTGTTTTGTGAGCATGTGGTCAAAGCCCAGGCCGGCGTTCCACTGCTTGCGCTGCAAATACCGGGAATCGTTCTCACGCGCGGACAGACGATAGGTGGAATTCTCCGGCTTGAGAAAGAGCAAGAACTCAGTGTTTGATGATACTCTGTAACGCAGACGCGTATTCAGCGGAAACGGCCCGGAAACTTTTACCCGGTCAGAAATGGACCAATCAAAGTCAATGAAAGGCGCCACCATCACCCCAAAAAACTGTCTGCTCACAGCCAAACCATAGGCAAGCATAAAATTGTCACGCACCTTGGTTTTATATCGCATACCCACCGTATACCGTAAGTCCTCACCAGAGATATCTTTGAAGTCGGAGTAGATACCGGCCGTTCCTACCAACATGAGCGCTCGCCGTTCGTCCAGACTGCATTGGAACATCCCTTGCACTGAAAGCCCGTGTACACTGGCGCCGAACTGCTCATGGGGTTCCGTAAAGACCGTCTCGTACCCGATGCCAGCGGCAATCACATTTTTTTCGTTCACCCGTAGCGGAAACCTTACTGCCAGATCGACGGTCTGTACGGCATCTTTATGATTATTCCCAGCGGTCAATGGCGCCACACCGTACCTGAAGTGAAATATTTCCTTTTCATATTGGGCTTGCGCCGCTAGTGGAAGCAGAAGCAAGAATTTAAAGATCACCTTCATGTTTGCCGAGATTAAATAGTAAGCCGAAGAATAGATTGAATCCCTGGAACCGATCTACCGATGCAAGTGGAGGTTCAATCTTCGGGCTAAAAGTGTATTGTGCTGAAATCTGTATGGACGTAATCCGCGAAACGGGCAGGTCTACCCCTGCGGCGGAGGCATAGCGAAGTATACTCTCCTTGCGCTTATAGATCGTTTTATCAATGCTGCCGGGTCCTCCTGACGCAGTCCCCCCTCCGATAAAAAGAAACGTGGATCCGATGGATCCGGAAACGAAAGGCCTTATGCTACGCACAAGTATGGTGTAGCGTATGCCCGCGCCATAGGGAATCACCACGCCGCCTTTACCGCTGGCATTCACCTTGATGCTCTGGCCACCGCCCCCGGATACATTATTGATAGTTCGCTCCTTCGGTATGATCAAAAAATCGCCTTCCACGAAGGCCGACCATTTTTCTGTAAATGAATAGCCCACCATTAGGCCAAACATAAAATGATATTTCGCCAGATCCGTGAGGGTCTTCGTATCAAAGTCGGTACGGCTGCCTGCTGCCTGCTGCCACCGCCCCAGGTGCACCAGCAACATGGCGTGCCTCCTCCACCTCCCGGCGCTGTCCAGTCGCTTTTGTTCCGCCGCTTCCATAGAAGAAAGCGTCCCTTCCGCGACCGGCTGTTTGCGTCCAGGGTTGCCCGCCACAAGTGAATCCAACTGCCTTGCTGCGCCCGCCAGAGCATTTCCTACCGGAACCGACCGGTTCCATTGAAAAGCCGCACGTACAAGGGCAGGGTGTTTCTGCGCAAAGAACCTGGCAAAGTAAAATGCACCTCCCATCCCCACAATGAACACCCGCGAAGCATCCGTCTTAAAATCATGTTGCGCGCGGAGAATGATACGCAATAAGAAATTCTCATCGGCTTTTAATGAATCTGCATGGCCACCGCTGGCCCACAACCCTCTCAGCCCCACCGGAAACACCAGCAGTGAGGGTGCACGCAACACCGACCAGTCCAGCTGCACAAGCGTCATGGGCGTCGTCGTCCGATCGTGCAGCAAAATGACAAGCGGCTTTGTTGCACCAGCATCGCGTATCGCCTCCCACAGTAAATAGGAACGCGTCAGGCTGTCTGTCTTCAGGGTAAACAAGCGCTGCGCATCGGCAGGAAAGATACCTGCCACCAGAAGAATCAAACCGATGAATGAACGTTGTGCTTTCATCGGATGCGCTGGTTGACTATGGTCCCATCCGACATCTCGATGATGCGATCCGACTTGGCCGCGAAATCATTGTCGTGCGTTACGGTAATGATCGTCTTTTGCTCATCATGACAAAGCTGCTGAAGCATATCGAACACTACGGCAGTATTGCGCGTGTCCAGGTTGCCGGTAGGCTCGTCGCCCATGATAATATCGGGATTATTGATAAGCGCCCGCGCGATAGCCACACGCTGCTGCTGCCCCCCGGAGATTTTGGAAGCGGCTTTTAACGCTTGCTCGCCTACGTCCAGGAGCTTGAGCTTTTCATAGGCCTGGTGCTCAATTTCTTCGTGCGACAACCTACCCAGGCGCAACGCCGGGATCATCACATTCTTCAGACAGGTGAAATCAGGCAGCAGGTAGTGGAACTGAAAAACAAAGCCGAGCCGGGCATTCCGGAACGCCGCAAGCTCATCCTGCTTTTTACCGCTAACCGTCTCGGCTGCGAGCTGGAGCTGCCCCTCGTAGGCCGTATCCATGGTGGAAAGGATATACAGCAGCGTTGATTTGCCGCAACCGGACTTGCCAATGATAGAGACAAACTCGCCGCGTTGCACTTCAAATGAGATATCCTTCAGCGCCCGGAACTTGTCCGGGGCATAGAAGTATTTATTGATGTTGGTAGCCTGTAATGTAACCATTATGATCCTCGTATAATTTCAACCGGGTCGACGCCTGAAGCCCGCACCGCCGGTATGTATCCTGCAAAAAAAGAAGTAACAACTCCAAACACTGAACCCTGTATGTAATGTTTTGCATAGAAGGTGATCGGCAGATACTCCAGATTACCTTTACCGATATAGATCATGGAGCTTCCTGTAGAAACAAGCCAGCCGAAGCCCACACCCGCGAAGCCTCCGATCAGCCCGATAAATAACGCCTGGAAAATAAAGATGGAGACCACATGCTTCCCTGAAAATCCGGTAGCCTTAAGGATCGCGATCTCCTTAATCTTCTCATAGATCATCATGTTCAGAATATTATATATCCCGAAGCCCGCCACAACCAAAATAGTGATGACGACGGAATTGGCGATCACATCGCGGATCATGCGTGCGGCGATGGACTGCTCGTTGGCCGACTGCCAGGTTTCCGCAGCGTACCCGGTTATCGCGGATAACTGCGCACCCAGGGGACCAGCCTGTGTATAGTCTTTCAGGTTCACATATATGTCGGTGATATAGCTCCTGTCTTTTTTTAACAATTGCTGCACCGTGGGAATATTCGCGTAACACTTCGTCGCATCGACGTTTTTGATGGTGGTTTTGAATATTCCCACGACACGCAGCAGCCTTACCGAGCCGTTTGACGCAGTCACCGTAATGTTGTCATTCACGTGGAGACTCAGGTCATCTGCCATACCCGCCCCGATAATAATTCCGTTTGGATTGCTATGGAGCTCGTTTACGTTTCCGGCGATCATCGTGGAGGTGATATCGAACATCTTATCCTGCTCCTGGATGTTCACCCCCAACACATTCCCATTCTCCTGCGTATTACCATTGGAGCAAATGGCGTTTGCCGTGATCTGCGGCGAGATGGCGCTAACGGCGCGATGCGTCCTCAGAAATTGAATTAGCGCATTCGGATTGTTAATACGATCATCGCTATTCACCATCTTTGGGTTGCTGATCAGATTTATGACGGAGTCACCCATCGCCCTGTCCAGCATGTCCGCGCGGCTGATCTCCTGGCTGCGGTACAACCGGATATGCGGTGTTGAACTCAGCGTCATCTTCTCGAAGTATTCATTTGTTCCGCTGATGAGCGAATTCATAAAAATATACATGCTGATGCCGAACATGACACCCAGCGACGCGACCAGTGTTTGTTTCTTCTTGGCGACCAGGTAGGTAAAGGCGATTTCGCTATTGATATTGAAGATCATGACTATGTGGTTTTAGTAGTAATCCCATCCGGTAATCTCGACGAAGGCAGGACGCGCATTACCGGTTGTCTGAAGATCGCGGTCAATCCGGCTATAGGCGCTGCTTATCCGACCAGAAGAATGTTCTATGGCAATTGCATTGACAGCATAGGTAGCGTCGTCACCGGTGCTTTCACAGTACAGCACCTTTTTAAACTGCCATCCTTCTTCCGGGCTGTGGGCGTGGTGCAGTTTGACCTCAGGAGAGAGCAGCGCCCCATGACTCATGGCGTAGACATTTTCATCCTGCACAAATACAGAAAAAAAGTCAGCGACATCGCTTAAAACGGGCTTCATTGCATCGGCGGAGGACTGCCACGTGTAACCGTCATAATACTCCCAGGGCTGAAGAAAATCGCCCGAAACGCGGGCAACCAGGGCCTCCTTGTTCCAGAGCGCATTCTTTGTCGTATAGATATATACGTAACCCTGGTGGCTCAGCAAAGCCGAACCGAACATCAACTCGGGCCTTGCGTCGATGCGCTTCTTATCCACAACGTGCCAATCCGAAAGTGAAAACGTGTAAACAAAGGAAGCCTCATGTTCAACACCGGCGCGGCCCTCACCGGTGATCTTCCAGCGTGAAACTATGATCTGAAGCAGGTTGTCAACCACCAGGCCCTGGTTCAGGCTGAAAAAATGTCGCTCGTCAGGCTCAGGGAGAAACGAACAGCATTGATCTTGTTGCCGTGAATAAATCACTCCAGAGGAAGTTCCGCCCTCCAGGAGCAAACAATTCCGAAGGAGAACGGATGATGTTTCCTGGTTTAGAACACCGTTCGAGATAAGCCATATCCGCTTTTCGCCCCAGCGCACATAGCTGTTGATCTCACCGGTGGACAGGCTGCCAGGATCAGAGCCAAATAGATGGACATCGCTGCCTTGATACACAGCAACCCCTGGTGCTCCACAACGGTTTGCCAGCGGAAATTTTTCATCATCTCCGCAACGCGTCAGTACCGACAGTATCAAAAAGAACATCAATTTTATTTTCATGTCTACAGGGATCTTTTTAACTCAAATTGAAACAAGGGCGAATTGCTTAAGTAATATGTGGTATAATGCTTGTCCAGATTCATGGTACGGTTCGACATTGACAAACTCAGGAAGGTGTTGCGAACAACATCTAATTTTAGCCCTGCGTTGTAAAAGGGATAGAGAAACGAATCTTCACCCTCGGCCAGGATATGGTTCAGGTCGAGATCGCTAAACACATCGACATTTCTTCCAACCTGATACGAAACAGTTCCGAACCAGGTGATACCCTGCACCCACGCTTTGTCGTATTCTGTAAACACGGCCCACTGGCTGAACGGCCGGCCAAAAAAGCTCATCGGATAAACAGAATCGCCAAGGAGGTTAGAACCAGCCGCACGATTGACGTCTCGAAAGTGCGTTGCAGATTCGTTGCGGAACTGGTAGTTAAACCCGCCTCCGTAAAAACGGTATTCACCCCTCCAGACAAGTTTCAGTTTTCCAACGGCAAGCCTGTCTGAAATTCCAACCAGCAGCGCCGATCGATTGCCCGGTGTAAAATCTGAATCCCGATAACCTGCTTCTGCATATACGCGCCGCTGGCTTCGATAAAAGGCCACGGAAGTCTGAAGCAGGTGCTGATCTCCCCCGATTTCAGGATAGCCCGCTATTTTCTGGACGCCAACTTTCACGTCTGCCTGCCAGGCGCCCGACACCTTTAATCCCAGCAAGCCCAGTTGATAATCTGTCATGCCGTCGATGCCAAGGCCATAACTCCGTATGAGGTCACCCGTTCTGTGCGTTGCCAGTGCCACTTTGCCGTACTGAACTCCAGCACTGAAGCCCTGCACGTCCAAATTGTACATCGTCAATCCTTCATAGTTCCGATAGTCTTCATAAAAGCCCATTTTTCCGAATACACGTATGCTGTCTCCGTTGTTGAATTTTCGCCAGTCGCTGTAAGCGGCATGAAACCGCGGAATGAATGCGATGTTGTCGGTATTATACGGACCCCATGATGCGCCGCGGTGATCGACCTCCAGGGAGGCATATAATTCCAATGACGGCACCGGCGTGTACCACATATGCGGGCGGATATACATCGGGCCGTGGCCGGGTGGACTGTCCGTAATATCCTCGTTATTTCGCAACCCCCACAGGTTCGCCAGTTCGGGTTCCGTAGGCCTCCGTAGACTCAGGTATCCCGGTGCTTTAAAGGTGGGTGTCCCTGCGCCCAGGGCCTGCTGATAGGTAGCACCACCGGTCAGATCAATGCTGAATATCCGGGAACTGAGCGTATCCGGTTTCTGGGCATGAAGGCTGGTAACCGATAGTAAGAAAATCAATGAAAGTATAGGATGCTTCATAAGTCAAAAAGCCTGGAGCACCTCATCATGGATATCAATACCGCCAAGTACCTCAACCCATTCAGTGGACACAATGCCGGTCTGCAACGGCACTGTTTTCCTGTCGCCATTTCGCTTCACCGTGATCGTGCCGTCGGCCTGTAAACAGGATCGGGGAATCAGCATGGCGGTGTCTTTTCGGCCCACAACGATGTTGGCCTGTAGCAATGTACCGGCTATAACACGCTTGAGCGGATCGTTAAAAACAGCCTCAACTTTAAAGGACTGTGACGCGCTGTCGAAATACGGATACAAGCGTGTCACGCTGGCTTGATAGGTAGTGCCCTTGCTCGTATTGAGTTCCACCAATACCTTTTGTCCGATCCTAACTTTGGAAATCCCGGCCTCGTCGACAAACAACATGACAACTAGCGAATCGGCGCTCCCCAACAGGGCCACCCCATCCCCTTTGCGGACCAGTTCACCTGGCTTCTTAAACACCTGGTACACGCGTGCTGCCTGTGAAGCCTTCAGTGTGTAATACTGATTGCCGGTGTTTGAAGTGTTATACTGGCTTTCCGCCTGCACCAGCGCCTGCTGCAGTGACAACGTCGACGCGCTGATATTCTCGCGAATAGACCGTGTGAGATTTATGTCCTGCTCGTACTGTAACCGCATATTATCCAGGTCTACCTGTGCAATGGACCGTGTCTCATAGAGTTTTTTCAGTCTCTGGTATTGCAGGGAATCCAATTCCCGCTTTTGCTCCGCGGTGCGCAAATCCGCTCTGAGTTTTTGAAGCACGGGCGAACGAGACGAAGCGTTTTGCCTGGCAATCTGCAGGTTCTCTTTTGCCGATTGCTCCGTAATATTGCCGGTGCTGTTGTCAAGCGTAAACAGCACATCACCTGGTCTGACGACATCAGACTCTTTCACCCGCGCATCACGCAGGTATCCCTCGCTTACGGAGGTCAACACAAATTGATTGACAGGCTCAATGTGGCCGGAGGCAAACAACGCTTCCGTGATTGGTGCATATACCGGTTGCACCCAGGTGTCCTTCTGCTTGCAAGAGAACGCCATAGAAAGTATCAGCGCTACTAATGATAGATGAATAGTCCGTTTCATATTAAAAGGGTTGTTGACGTACCAGGCATTCCGCATAGCTTGCATAGAAGTCTGACACATTTCGGAGGTACTCCGTCTTATACGTGATGTAATCCTGGTAAATACGAAGCCTCTCACTCAATGAGATCTGGCCGGCTGATAATTGCATAGCAGCATGTGTGTCATTCCTGCGATATAAGCCCAGGATCTCTTTCGATCCCTTAAGCTTTTCCTTCGCAGTCTGAAAATTGATCAGCAGGTTATCGGTTTCCAGTGTAGACTTCTTCAGAGCACTTTCATAAGTTCTTGTTTTGGCATCGTAGTCCAGTCGTCCCTTTCTCACCTGGAAGGTGCGCGTTCCATGGGCCAGCAGCGGTATCGTTAGTCGCAACCCCCAATATTGTTGAGGAAGGTTATTGGTGTTTTCAAAATCCAAGAACGCGCTCCCTGTGATCTGCGTATTATAAACATACACGGCCGATAACGAAGGCGCATAGGTAGCCTTTGCCAACTGCCAGGAGTTTTTCGCCGACAACATCTGTTGGTATGACAATTTCACCTTCAGATCATCGCTCATATCCCATGTCACATCAACAACCTCAGGAAGCGACGGATCCACGCTTAGGACCAGTGAATCTTCCGCTGCCAGCTCCAATAATTGCTTCAACTGGTTGATCGCGTGGCGTTGATTCTGCCTGGCACCCAACAAAACCAGCGACGCATTCCTGACATAAATCGTTGCTGTATTCAACAACACCTCGCTTACCTGGCCTTGTTGATAAAGGTTGTCTGTATGCGTAGACATCTCCTCTGCTGTAAGAAGGCTCTCTTCTGCAAGGGAGGCGGCCTCCTGCATGAGGAAATAGCCGAAGTACGCATTGGCCGTGGAAACATAAATATTCTCACGGTCCAGTTTCCACTTCAGCTCGCTGGCCGATTCGTCATAGCGAGCGCCTTTTAACGTAAACCAGTTTGTGGTGTTGATAAGATCGAGCTGCGCGTTTACCCCCGCATTGTAATTGTACCGCTTTCCAAACGTCTCCTCTACAAATGTTCCTGGCTCACCTCCAAACAGCTCGGCCGGTACCAGTGTAGGTTGAA
>JAESGK010000685.1_pt1 | contig 11219 bp, 7 predicted proteins | sample 9269681 | NCBI WGS metagenome assembly JAESGK01 (sample SAMN14515347, study PRJNA621673) | algae metagenome | isolation source: Timaviella obliquedivisa GSE-PSE-MK23-08B and co-occurring heterotrophs from... | place: USA: Grand Staircase Escalante National Monument, Utah | collected 2006-08-15
AAGCTCGAAGCGTGCGAAGAAAAGGCTCGGACTACTTCGACCGTCTTTGCCTCAAAATGAAGGATTCCAAGCGACTGTATTGCGTTTCCCGCTTTAGTAATTCGATCTGGCTGAGTTCCCCGAGCTGCCTTAATAGACGGTCTGTGGCCCGTCCTTCGATGATGGCTCTCTCTACAACGGTGATGATAACCTCAACCTCCTCACGCCCCAAAAACTGCATTCCAACTGCCTTAAAAAATAACCCTGAATTGAACCTAATGGAACATTTCGTTTTTAGCGGGTTCCCAAAAAACGACGTTTGTGTTCAAAAATCGAACTTTTTATAACATACTTATTACCGTTTCGTTTTTACCCCCTTGTTTAAAAAATAAAAAAAATAGTACCTTCGGTTATTGATGTAAAAACTTTATTCGTTGACAGGCAATATAATTAACACTCTCCATGAGCCAATCCCATGACATCACCCCCTTTGAAAATTTTAGCGACAAAGATCTGATCCTTGCGATCGAGCAGGGAAACCTGGCAGCACAAGAATATGCGGTAAAAAAATATGAGCATGAGCTCTTTCAAATTCTAAACCTCACAGCGATAAAAGAAAAGGATACAAAGACTCCCTATCCAACGATAATCTCCGGCGCCTTAGATGTGGTCGCAGAGCCAAAAAGTCCTTATAAATCCAAACTATTAACCATCCTCGTGCTGGCAACTTCAACCATGATCGATACAACAGAACAAAACCCTTCTTCTACCCCGCTCAGCGCATACTTCGATATGTCTCAGTTTACCAGCCATGAAGTTGCCGACATCATGCATCTGCTCTCGGATGCTTATCGAAGCATCGGAGGCGATGGGTTAGCCATCAAGAAGATTGACTTTTTTTATTCCTTCCCCATTAGCCAGTCATGATCGATACAAACGAAAAAGGAACAAAATTTCTACACATTGAATTTGAAGGCATTAACAACGAAAAATGGTATCATCTCCGAACAAAATTCATCCGAGCTGTACACAAAACGTTGGACACAGTCATCGATCATGAGAATAGCAGTACCTTCCGCGATGAGGCCAAAAAATTCACGACAGAATTACTGCACTATGGAAAAGCCAAACTACAAAGAGCTGGTTTAGAAAATGAAGAAATAATGGCACAAGTAGACTTGCTGTACAGTCAAAAAGAGAAGGAATTAGCGGAAGCGCGGAAACTCAATGCCGAGGCCGAAGCCCTGGAAATCAGGAATAACATCCGGAAGTTAAAACTTAGCATCGGTGGTATGAAGGCTCTTATGATTGGTGAGACCGGTGAAGAGGAAATACTATTTCTACGACAGATGGACCAATTTTTAGAGCTCCTCCGGGATTTTGACGGGGATACCAATATGCGACGCCAAGGTTAGCATCACCGTTTCCGCGCATCGGGTATGAATCTTAGCCCGGCCTACCGGGAGGCGGGCCCGCTTCGGATTCCGACTTGTCGGAAAGCCTAACATGGCACCAATCTCCCAACTGGCATGACGGGTATTCACCGTAAGAATCTCCCTTTATATTGTTTTCAGTCAGCAACGGCACTTCAATTATAGACATTTCAAGTCCCGGTGAAGGTGTTACCACTTCTGTCTGTGTTTGCGGCCTGGTTTCGGATTCTATTGTGTGCTCCGATCGCTGGGGCGTTTCAATAGATTGACCAGACGCGGTAGAGCGCCAGCCATATGTGCAAGCGGCGGCAGATTGCACGGACAAGGTCGACGTATCTTGTTCATTGTGCATAATCGCCTCAACCGCTCGTGCCGCAACCGGCCCTTTACCCTCCGGCGCTTCGTCAGCCGGACGTCCCGCTACCGCAACTACTTTCGCAACACCCGCGCGTTTCACATCTTTCACCACATCGTCCTCCATCGGCGATCCGTACCGCACACCAACCGTCAGCATCAGGCTATACGATTCATCCGCGGGCACCTGGTCGGTAAGTGTTATTTCGAGCGACGTAGCAGGCGATCCCTTCAAGGCAGGATACCACGGTGACGAAACACTCTGCGGCGCAAACATCATTGTATACCAGGATGACGGTTTATATGCACCTTCCCTGGAATCAAATACAAAATCTGGCACAATGCCGAGGCTGACGTCGATGCAGAACCGTGCATGTCTATTGTTAGGATGAAAGTTGATATCGCGTATCAGGGCCGGAATGTTCACCCGCGCCGACAGCGTGTTACGATCCAGCGTATATGTGAGCGGTGTACGAAGAACCGAGTCAAATGTGGTCGCTTTATTCAGCTGAAACCCGGCGAGCAAGTCTGGATACCTCGATAACGCAATAGAACGTTGTCCCAGTTCACCGATGCCGTCCTGCTTTTGCACGGTCTTTAGCGCCTTATTAATAAAGCCACTAAAATTATAGTCGGATAGCGCTCGCACAGGGTGCATCATAAACCGCACTTCCTTGCCCATCTTCGAGCAACCACCGAACTCACGCATATAGAGCCGCGGCACTTTAAAGGTGGGTGATTTTTTGACATATTCCCTGGGTGCACCGCCTTTCCTCCGCACGACGATCTTGTCTACGCCGCGCATTTTGTAAAAGCTGAGGTTGCCGAGGCTGCCGGTAATTTTAAGTTCTTCTAAGAATGCCATAGGTAAATATTGGTTATCAAAACGACTGATTTACAAAACGGTCGCGAGGGGCACAACTGTTTCTGCGCACAATATAGGGAGTGTCAATCAAAAGACTATCAACTGAAGATATATACTTTTCAAAATTTAATCCAGATTGTCAAATGACCCATACATATATAGATCGTGGTTATGAGTGGTCTATAAACGGTTAAATATTGTGTTATCAGTAGGATATCCTCTCTATTGAATAGACATGGAAAGCAATTAAAAAGACTTATGCACACAAAATTGTGGATAGTCGTATGCACCGTGTGGGTAGATTGTTTACAACTGGGGATATACTCGTGACGAATTGGGAAATTTATGACGTTTGTAACGAACGTATCCTTAATCGAATACAACGTATACTATACCTGAAAAATAAGGCTAAACGGATGGATCCGGGTCACTGCCTTCGGGTTACTGGCATTTGTCAGTGACTTGCGCCAACCCTCACAGGGCCGAATTGTCGACATAGGGGAAAAATCCCTTTTGATTGTCCCTAAAATCTATTCACTTTAAAAAACAAAACCCCATCACCCCCCACCATGAATCCAAACAAACAACTCTGGGAAAAAGGAGATTTTACCCGTATAGCCGCAAGTATGCGCGAAAGTGGCACCGAACTGGTCGGCAAGCTCGGCATTACGCCGGGCCTTCGCGTGCTTGACCTGGGATGCGGCGACGGCACCACCGCCATCCCCTCCGCAAAATTGGGCGCCACGGTGCTGGGCGTCGATATTGCCAGTAACCTGGTGCAGGCCGCTAACATGCGGGCCAAGGAAGCGGGCCTCACCAATTGCTCATTTCAGGAAGGCGACGCGTCTAACCTGGAAGGCTTACAGGATCATTCATTCGACCTCACCGTAAGCATCTTTGGAGCGATGTTCGCGCCCAGGCCGCACGACGTAGCCAAAGAAATGGTACGGGTTACACGTCCTGGCGGCCGCATTGTGATGGGCAACTGGATTCCGGGAGACCCAACGCTCGTAGCCCAAATACTAAAGACCAGCTCAGCCTATACGCCGCCGCCACCCGCGGGATTTGTAAGTCCCATGCTGTGGGGAGTCGAGGACCAGGTAATCGAGCGCTTCGGCAGTGCCGGTGTGCCCAAAGAAAAAATAACATTCATCCGCGACACGTATACGTTTATCGCCCCCCTCCCTCCTGCTCAATTTTTGGACCTGTTCCGAAATTACTACGGCCCCACCATGAATGCTTTTGACGCGGCTGAACAAAATGGCAAGGCGGCCGAGCTACGGCGCGAACTGGAAACCCTCTTTAATACCCAAAACAAAAACGGCGCCTCTGGCCCCGTCCATATCCCGGCGACATTTCTGCGAGTGACCGTTACGTTGTAATATTGCAACGTAACGACAACGGAATATGGAACTAGGCATTGGCATGTTTGGAGACAACCACTACGACGCAAGCGGGAGGCCCCTGCCGGCAGGCGAGCGGTTGCGGGAGTTGATCGAAGAGATCAAACTGATGGACGAAGTCGGCATCGATTTTTTTGGAATTGGTGAGCATCATCGTCCTGACTATGCGGTATCGGTGCCGGAAGTCATCCTGGCGGCCGCGGCCACTGTTACGAAAAAGATCAAACTTGGCAGTGCGGTCACGGTGCTGAGCTCATCGGACCCTGTGCGGATATACCAAAGCTTCGCGACCATCGACCAGCTTAGCAACGGCCGGGCGGAACTTATGGCCGGTCGCGGTAGCTTCATCGAATCGTTTCCGCTGTATGGTTTTAACCTGAACGATTACGACGCGTTGTTCGACGAGAAGCTCGAGCTGCTGCTGCAGATCGACCGGCAACAGCCCATCACGTGGAGCGGGAAATACCGCGCGCCCCTGCAAGACCAGGAAGTATTGCCCCGGCCGCTCAACGAGCACCTGGATATTTGGCTTGCCCTGGGCGGCACGCCCCAGTCGGTGGTCCGCGCCGGCAAACTGGGGCTGCCGGTTGTCTTTGCTATTATCGGTGGCAACCCGGCACAGTTCCAGCCGTTATTTCAATACTACAAAGAGCTGTACGAGAGCTTCGGCCATGACATGAACAAGTTCCGCGTGGGTGTACATATGCACAGCTTCTTTGGCGAGAACAGCGCCCAAACAGCCGACGAGTATTACCCGGTATACTCTGCACAAATGAATCGTGTGGGCCGCACGCGCGGATGGCCACCGTTCCAACGCGACCAGTTCGACTATGGGCGCGGCAACGAAGGTGCTTATCTCTTTGGGGATGCGAATGAAGCCATCGATAAAATCTTGCACATGCACGAGCTGTTTGGCATTACCCGCTTCTCGGCACACCTGGATGTGGGCGGCCCATCACACGCGTCCCTCCTGAAAGCCATTGAGATTTACGGAACCCGCATCGCACCGAAAGTACGCGAAGCGCTCCGACAGTAATTACACCTGTTTGTATCATCAATCCATTTTCAGTGTCTGTACCGGGTTACTTCGCGAGGCTTTCAATGTTTGTGTTCCTATTGTAACAAGGCCCAGGACGAGCAATGTTACGACGCCAACGAGGACGGTGCCAAAACCAAAGGTTACGCGATTAGGCAACGATTCCAGCCAAAAATTGCTAACAAAAAAACTCAGTGGTCCGCCGATGCAGATGGCAACTCCTAGTACTTTGAGAAAGGATTTGGAAAGCAATATAACAATGCTTGCAGCGTCGGCGCCTAGAATTTTGCGGATGCCCACTTCCTTCCTCCTTCTTTCGGTTGTATACATCGCCATGCCGAGCAAACCCAGGCATGCAATCACGACGGCAAGGAAAGCGATGAAGCCAAGAATTGAGACTACATCGAAAAAGCCGCGGTACATGGCGTCAAGCTGGTCTTCGTAGAAATTATAGCGGAAAGCGTTCACCGGGTCGATCGTTTTCCACCGGGTCTCCAACCGCGCAAGCGTACTGGCGATATTGTCGGAGGCCATCCTTACACTCACGTATCCAAAGCTTCCGGGTTGATAACGTAATATGACAGGAGTAACGCCATCTTCGTTTATTAACGCGGTATGCTGAAAGTCTTTTGTAACTCCTACGACTGTCAATTCTTCGGTCCCGCCTTTGGACTGAAGCATCTCCCCTACGATGTCAGACGCATGGGCGTAGCCTAAAGCACGCGCTGCCGCTTCATTCACCAGCACGAACCGGCTGGTGGAATCGCCGGATACCTTCATGTTCTCACCCGCTACCAGGCTAAGCCCGAGATTGCCGAGGAAATTGTCATCCGTGAGCAACACGCCAAACCTGGTATAGTCCAGGTCGCTGCCCGCCACACGCAAGCTTATACCGTTTTGTACGTTGGTCGCAGGAATGATATCAGAAGCCGACACGGAGGCAACACCCGACACCGTCAGGAATTCGTGCGTTACCCGCCGATGGTCATTGCCTTGCAGAGATATATTGACGACGTTCTTCGCATTGAATCCATATTCAAAATCAAGGTAATGCCGAAACTGGCTATAGATGAGCACCACCGTTGTAATGAAAAAAAGCGACACAACAAATTGCGAAACACTCAACACCTTGCGCATGCCCAGTTTACCCGGCCGGAGTGTATCCAGACTCTTTAACGCCCGCGCGGGTTGGTATTTCGACAAGTGTAGTGCCGGATAAAGACCGGCGACTAGCCCGATGACCAGGGAGAAGCCGATAAACAGCAGGTAAATACTCCCATTTACCTGTAAGCTGAAATCCAGATAACGATTGACCCACAGTCCCAGAAAGGCCGGTTTAATGATGACCAAAAGGATCAGGGCCATGCCCAATGCCATCAACGACGTGAGCATTGACTCGCTGAGGAACTGAAAAATGAGATTTTCTCGACGGGCGCCCGTCACTTTGCGAACGCCGATCTCTTTCATACGGGTCAGTGCGCGGGCAGTAGCGAGGTTTGTATAATTCAGGCACGCTGATACCATGATCATAAGGGCCAGCAGGGACAGGAAATAATAGGCCATCAACGGAAGCGTATACCCCGGCGCGTTGCTCACGAGTATGCCGGGTGTGACTGCCGTGAGCTTTTGCTGCGTCAGCGCGAATCCTTTCAGGTCTTCCCGCCCGGTATACCGGCGCGCGACGATATCCTGCAGCGCTGCCGTAAGTTCTGCGTCAGTTTTACCGTCTGCCGTCAAGGCATATGTATAGGCTGAAAAATCATTGAACCAATCGTTACTGTTATCGACTATTTTCGCTGCAGCATATAAAGCCGGCAGCGAAGCAGCAGAAAGTAATATGTCGAATTTCAGGTGTGAGCGATGCCCGTTGTCTTTTACGACACCCGTGATGGTATAACTGCCCCAAGGCACGGCGATGCCCGGTTCTCCATCCCCCAGCATCGAAAGGCCACGATTGTTTAGGTCAACGACTTTTCCAACCGGCTCTGCACCGTTAAATAGTTGCTGCGCCAGCGCGGCCGATATCACCATGGTATTAGGCGTTGCCAGCATCTGCTGTACATTTCCGCCGGTTACATCGTAACTGAAGACGTTGAAAAAAGACGCATCGGCAAAATAGCCGCGTGCCTCCACCGTCGCACCATTGTACAGAAGATCACCCCCGACTCCTCTTCTAAGCTGCGTAGCTTCTTCCACGACGGGGTAGTCGGTCTTCAGTGCATTTGCCAACGGCGAAGGCGTGGTGGCTGACGGCGCCTTGCTGCCGGGGCGATCGGATAGGATCCGGTATATGCGCGCTTTCTTTTCGTGAAATTGATCATAACGCTTATGATCCGCCAGCATGAGCATGATGAGCATGCACACTGACATGGCGATGGCAAGGCCAAATACATTGATAAACGAGAAAGTCTTGTATTTCAAGATGTTTCTCCATCCGATGGTGACGTAGTTCCGGAACATATCGCAAGTGTTTTAACTGCCAATGCGTTTGATAGCGTCTTTGCCTGTCAGGTTACAGCTCGCCGCTACAATTGTGGGCCGGCCAGAACGCCGGATTGGGCTATTTTAATTCGTCCACTGTTTCAAATCGCGGTTAACCTTACGTCTACTTGCTTAATTGGCTGCTTATGAGGAATTTCGACTCTGTCTAACGTGTCCATGAGCTTTTTATCCACCTTCCTTGCCAGGGTTGCAGGGGGAACGCCTTTTTTCTGCCCCCGTGCTATTCTTCCTGTTCTCTTGTTGGGAGTTTCATTCCATTTGAACGGGCAATCGTGCGGGCCACTGGGCACTTTTTTCTTGCCCACGGTGGACCAAGCCCGGTTTGAAGCATTTGGCACATCCCTGGCCGCTGACGGCGACTATCTTGTTGCTGCGGCCCCCGAGAACAGCTCGCGGCAGGCGTATAGTGGCTTAGCCTATGTCTATAAGCTCAATGCACAGAATAAGTGGGACAAGATTGCCGAATTGATGCCCTCCGACCCGGAAAAGTACCAACATTTCGGTCGCCGCGTTGCGATTTCCGGTAACACGATTATAGTCAGTGGTGTGGAGCATAACGATGACGCTTGGTCCCGCACTAAGCTTTATGTTTTCAAAAGGCCGACGGCGGGCGAATGGACAACCACCACCGAAGATTATATCATTGCTAAACCCACCTTTGGTACCATCCTATCGACCAATACGATTGGCACGTTCGCACTTCATGGAAACGAAATGATCGCCGTCGCGAGTAATAACGGCGTCTCTGCGCTGGAAGTATATCGGGAGGTGGCCGGCCGGTTTACGCTGGTCCAATCACTGCCCAATCCGAAAGACAGAAACGGTATTGGGAGAGCCTGGGACCTGGTGCTATCGGATACATTCTTTGCCATCGGGCACGATCAATTCGTGAATGCGGACAGGTCGAGCGGTGTCGTTTTTATCTACGAAAAGATTGCTCCAGGCTCCTTTAAGACATCGCCGGCTATTTTAACTTCATCGGAGCAGACGTCCAACAACTTCACCGGCTTTGGCAGCTCGATTGCCACGAACGGTTCAACCCTGGTGGTGAAAGGTGCACGAAATCTACCCGACGACAGCCGTCAGCTGCTCTATATATTCGAAAAGCCCGCCACGGGATGGGTCAGCACAAAGGCTCCGTTTATGCTCGAGTCCCGCGCACAGATTTTATATCAATCTCCGCTGGCGATGAATGACGAGTATATCATGAGCGCCGGCTTGGGATATCAATCTGTGATTGGCTATAAGAAACCTGCTGAAGGATGGGATGCGACAGCCACGCCCTTTATCATCGATGACTTACCGACGAACACATTCCAGGTTGGTAACCCGATCGTATTGACCACAAACCACCTGATATTAGGCTGTCCGGCCAAGCCACTCAAATCGGGCATTGCCGACGAAGCCATTGCCGACTACTACGCTCCCACCGGCCGCTGGGAAGACCCTGCCCTGGCGTATCAACAACTTATCCACGAGCCACACACCTATGCCACCGACGACAACTTCGGTCAGGATTTTGCCGTGTACGGAGATCAAATCGCCATCACCGCCGCGGGGGACGATGAGCACGGTATCAACACCGGCATTGTTTATATATTTAATACCGAAGACGAAGACACTCCTAAACAACGGATCGATAGCCCGGAAGACGAAAATAATTCCGGCTTTGGCAGGGCGCTTGCGGTGGGCGACAGCGTGTTACTGATCGGTGCACCGTACCAAGACTCTATCAACGTGGACGGCACACGCACGTTCTCGATCGGAAAGGTCTACGTGTACCGACGAACAGACGACGGATGGAAATATAGCTCCCAAATCGTTGCACCGGTGATGAGATCTGAAATGGAGTTCGGCCAGTCGGTTGTCTGGAGCAAGGGATATTGTGCCGTCATGGACCGCAACTCGGGTTCGAGTAGCGCCCTGGGCCATGTACATGTTTACAAGGAAAACCCAATCACCAAAAAATTTGATTATCTGGCAACGCTTAGTCCGGCTGAGCCGGTGGGCGGTGATCAGTTCGGCCGCTCCATGGTTATGCAGGATTCTATCCTGGTCATTGGCACGGGTGGACCTTCCGGTACCCAAACGTTTCGCCGCAGTGTCTATATATTTCTAAAAAACGGCGAGTGGACGAGCACAACGGAAGATGCCCGGCTGATAAACTCCGACGCGGGGGTGACTGACTATTTTGGCATAAGTGTTTCCATGTCGGGCGACTATATTGTGGTAGGCGCCCCGAATTCGCCCGGATATACTCAGGGAACGGACCCTATTCTCTATCCAACACCGGGAGCTGCTTATGTTTATAAGAAGCCGGCGGGTGGTTGGAAGGGAACGCTAACAGAGACTGCACGACTCAGCCAAAGCGACCCGATCCCCACGAGCGCCTTCGGCAGGAACGTTGTCATAGACCGGCAGGATGTATTTGTTGCTGACGCCGGTGACTATATTCAATACAACGTCAACGCTAATTTCACCAATCACGACAACCGCTTTCGCCCGGGCAAGATCTATCATTATGTCAAGCCATCGGGTGGCGAATGGCGTACCACCCAACAGGAAGACCGTCAGATAATTTCACTGGATCCGGAGTTCCTGGACGCCTTTGGTTGCTCGCTGTATATGGACGACCGCACACTGTACGTGGGAGCGATGTTAGACGATACCGAGTCGGGCTTTCGCAGCGGCAGCGTGCAGAAACGGATTCAAAGTCCTGCGGTAGAAGCTCCGTCGATCGTTTGTGGCAATGACGCGGGTACTGTATTGCTGGGGCATCCGCGCGGCGGTCAATGGTCGGGTCCTGGGGTAGATGCTGCGAGCAGTGTGTTCTATCCGGCCGCGGTGGGCCAGGGCGTGCACTCGCTACGCTATAATTACAATGGGTGTGAGGTCGTTACCAATATCGAAGTGGTAGACGCTCAATTCAACATCCGGCAGCAATCGGATGCACTGCAAACCAAATGCATCGGCACCAGCCTGCCGGTAGCACTGATCAGTGACAAGGCGGCCTCCGACTATCAGTGGTACTACCGCGAAACACCTGGCGCCACCACCACCAAACTCAATCTGGCCAACCAAACTATTACTATCCAGCGTCCCGGAGAATATGAAGTGGTGATAAACCGTGGCGTCTGCCCTGCGTGGCATGAACGGTTTCGCATAGCCGACGAAGCTCCGATTGAAATTGATATAACCGCCCTTTCTACCCTGTGCGCCGGCCAAGACGTACAACTTCAGGCATCGCCTGCTGCCGGCACGTGGCACGGTACTCAGATCACACCGAAAGGGCAATTCACGGCGGCCGGGTTGGCCAATGGTGCCTATACGCTACGTTATGATTACATCACGGCCCTTGGCTGCCCCTGGAAAGACTCGACTACAGTATATATCGATAAGCTCGAGTTGCCCGTCTTGCAGGCCAGCGGGCGCGTCATATGCGGCGACACTCCGGTCACCCTGAACATCTCCCCCGTAGACGACCACTCTACCGTAACCTGGTATCACAATGGTTCCGTGCAGTCGGACTGGACTAAGGCTACTGCACAGGCGTCGAAGCCCGGCATCTATACCGCGGTTGTATCAAAAGCCGACTGTTCGCTGGATACCGATCCTATGACGGTGAACACGGTCACGGACAGTCTATT
>JAESGK010000686.1_pt1 | contig 11196 bp, 14 predicted proteins | sample 9269681 | NCBI WGS metagenome assembly JAESGK01 (sample SAMN14515347, study PRJNA621673) | algae metagenome | isolation source: Timaviella obliquedivisa GSE-PSE-MK23-08B and co-occurring heterotrophs from... | place: USA: Grand Staircase Escalante National Monument, Utah | collected 2006-08-15
ATGGTCCAGCAAGACCCGCAGCCGCGGGCGATCATCTTCAATCATATCGGTCTCCAGATCACCAACACTCTTGAATCAGACTCGTACGTTTCCCGAAAGACCCGTTAACCTGAGTTCAGGGCCGTGCCTCAATAGCCCACCGCCTGCCGCTTCTCCTCATCGGTCAGAAAATCCGCGTCCTTCATCCGGGCCCAGACTTCGCTGCGTTCGCCGGTCAGCCCGGTCACCTGGTCGAGATCCGGCACCAGTTTCACCGTCTCACCCGACCGCCCGGAAAGCCATCCAGACAGCGCCGCTGCGGTGCGAAAAACCATCGGCAGGATGGTCAGCCGGTAGAGCGCCCGGTTGGCCTCCTGATAGTTGGCATAGGTGTTGTCGCCGGGAATGCCGAGCAGCATCGGCGGCACACCGAAGGCAAGCGCGATGTCGCGCGCCGCCCCGTTCTTTGCCTCGACGAAATCCATGTCCTTCGGCGAAAGCCCCATCGCCTTCCAGTCGAGCCCGCCTTCGAGCAGCAGCGGCCGCCCGGCGCGGATCGGCCCGGAATAACCCTCGTCCAGTTCGCTCTTCAGCCGGTCGTACTGATCGGCCGACAGATTGCCGCCCTCCTTCGGCTGGTAGACCAAAGCACCCGAAGGCCGGGCGGAATTGTCGAGCAGCGCCTTGTTCCAGGTGGCTGCCGCGTTGGAGAGGTCGAGCGCCATCTGTGCCGCCGCCAGCGGCGGAAAGCCGAGGTGATCGTCGAGCGGATGAAACAACCTGAGATGCAAGAGCCCGTCCTCGCCGGCCGAAATGCGCCGCACCTGATTGCCGGCCCGGTATTCATAGGCCTCTGGCCAGCCATCACGCCCTTCGAGAATGCGCACCCGGTCCGGCCTGAGCAGGTGCAGTTCGCGCAGTGCGCCGCCGATCTCGGCCGCATCGATATAGGCATTGCCGGAAAGCAGCAGATGGCCATAGAGCGTTTCCAGGAAGTCATGTCCCCCCATCCGCCCGTTCGGCCGTGCCAAAAGCGCCAGAACCGGATGCCCGGTCCGCTCCTGCGCGCCCTCATAGGCGAGCAGCGGCACGGTTGCCGCGGCTTCGGAAATCAGCCGCACCGCCCGGTGCGCAACCGGATTGCGCATGAACCCTTCGCGGGCAAGTGCCGCATAGGAGCGCCCGGTCCAGTGCGCCCGCCCCTCCTGCGCAAGGGCAATGAAGCCGGACGCCGCCTTGGTTTCGCGCGCGCTCTCAACCGGGCGGCGCCACGGCAGACGGAATGGATGTTTCATGTGTTGCTATCCTTGAATGCCGCCCGGCCTGAAACCGGCCTGAAACAGAAATGGAAACCGATACCGCTTATGCTGCCGCGGCCAGCCGGATCGCCGCGAGATACCGCCTGCCGTACCCTGCCACCAGCGCCGCCCTGTCGCGGCCATTGATGATGCGCCGCGCCCCGGTCCAGTCCTCTCTGTCTGCGGAGAAATACTGATCGAGCCTGCGGCCGGTAAACGCACCGGTCCGCATGCCGGTGAACAGAATGTCGACGGCAACGGCCATCTCCATCGCCCGCTCCGGCCGGGACACCAGGTCTATGCCCGTTGCCTGCGCCATCTTTTCGTAATTGGCCCTGTGCGTCAGTTGCGCCAGCCCGCGCCCCAGCCAGCTTTTCCCCTGCGCGTCCCGCCGCCAGTACGGCACCGAAACAGAGGGCAATCTGCCGCGTTCAAACGCGCTGTCGAGGAGGACGATCGCCCGCGCATCGCTTGCGGCAAATGTCTCGCGCACCGGTTGCATTGTCCGGCCGGTTTCGTGATGCGCGGTCGCCAGCATATAGGCGAGCCAGCGATCATCGGTCTCTGCAGCATCGCCGCGATCGAGAATCGCCGTCAGTCCCGTCACCTGGCGCCGTTGCAAGACGCCGTCGAACAGCGAAACACGCACCGCATCGAAGAAGGTTTTTCGCACAAACACCATCCGCCCTCCGTTCCGGTCACAACACTTGAAAAAAGTCGTGACTCTAAATCGATTTAACTAATTTCAATCGTTTAAACTGTTTAATACCCTGATTTACTTTGGCTTTAGGATGTGAAATCTGAATCCAGCAATATGATATTGCCTTGATCGAGGAGGATCGAATGAACGCGCAGAGCAAGATACAGGCCGATACCACCCGCGCGACAGTACCGCAGCATATCCTCGACCGGTTCGAAACTGCCTGGCAGGAGATGCGTGCAAACGCCTCCTCCGCGCCCAAATCCCCTGCGACCGAAGACGACAAGCGCTGATCGCCTCTCCGGATTATCCGGCCGCCAGCGCGCAACCGGCGCGGAACCTTCCGCCTCGGACTGCGTTGTCGGTCGTTGCAGACAGAACGAAAGGATCGCTCATGCCGGCCCAGCAAATCTCCCAGGCCCAGTTCGAACGCCTCGAAAACGAGTGGCGCCAGATCCGCGAAACCGCATCGGCGGCACCCAAGCCGTCTTCCACAACGGCAGGCAAATAATTCGCCGATTTTGCCGCCAGACACCCTCCCCTTGAGGGGGAGGGTCGGAGCAAAGCTCCGGGGTGGGGTGACCGCCACGTACTCCTGGCATCCGCAACGCACACGAAACCACCCTCTCAAATCCCCCTGACCCGCGGCTCGCCGCCGCCGTCCAGCATCAGCGCCGTCAGTGCCCAGACCAGCGCGTCCAGCCGGTCCGGCGAACGTCCCGATGACAATCCATCCGGTCCGAAATCGCACATCTGGTCTTCCAGCGCCGGGAACGATCCGGCATGCACCACCCGGCCCTGCTCGTAGAGCGCCGCCACCGGTTCCGCCCGCAGCCATTTGCCGCGCGATGCCCTGACGGATGTCACCGGCAGTTGCGCGTCGATGCCGCGCAGCACGGCCGACACCATGTCGCCGCCCTGGTTGACCTCGGCAACGATCCGGTCGGCATCGAACCGCCTGAAGGCGCGAACCACCGCACCCGCCCATCCGGCCGGACTGGCGCCCTCGACCGAACAATCGGCCAGCACGACGCCGCGCCCGGTGCGGTCAAGCCCCGCCACGATGATGCCGCAGCACGATCCCTGTCCCATGCCGGCGGGCGGATCGACCGCCACGACGATGCGGCCGAGCGGCCCGGTATCGCGCAGTTTCAAGGCCTCGATCCCGGCGCGCGACCAGAGTGCGTCGTCGCGATCCTCAATCATCTCGCCGTCGAGTTCCTGCCGTCCGAGCCGCGTGCCGCCGTAACGCCCGGCCATCGCCGAGAGAAACCCCGGCGCGAGGTTATCGGCATTGTCGCCCGTCCTGATCCGGCACGTCGTGGTGCCGGGATCGGCGATCAGCGCCTTAAGCACCGGCACCGGCCTCGGCGTGGTCGTCACCAAAGCGCGTGGAAAATCGCCCAGCCGCAGCGCAAACTGCAGCATATCCCACATCTCCTGCCCGTGTTTCCATTTGCCAAGCTCGTCGCACCAGGCATAGTCGAATTGCGGCCCGCGCAGGCTTTCGGGGTCTTCCGAGGAAAATATCTGCGCCACCGTGCCGTTCGGCCAGACCAGCCGGCGGCGCGTGGTCTCGAAATCCGGCCGGTTCGTTCGCGCAATCCGGCAAATGCCCGACACGCCGTCAATCATCACCTCGCGGGCATCGCCCAGCGTCTCGGCGACCAGCGCGATGCGCAATCCCGGCCGCGCCGTCTTACCGGCCGCCAGGTCCTGAACCCACTCGGCCCCGGCCCGCGTCTTGCCCGACCCGCGCCCGCCCATCAGAAGCCAGACCCGCCAGTCGCCTGCGGGCGGCCTTTGTTCGGAGCGGCCCGTTTGCGACCAGTCCCGTACAAACGTGGAGAGGTTGCGAAACCGTTTCAGGCGGTTTGCATCGGCAGCGCTGAAAGCCATATGAGGCGAACCGTCTTCGTCACCACATGACTGAGGGCCTTGGCTTGGCACTCCAGCAAGTCCAGCCGGCATTTTTGCTCCGGCAGAGTGTGCGTTCAAATCCCCCGCAAATACTTGCCCTGCTTGAGATCGTGCACCTGCAGTAAACTCCGTGACGACTGACAGAGCTTGAGGCCCGGTATCCACGGCACTGTCCAGCTCATTCATCAACGTGCTGGTGTCCCTCGCGGCCTTCGCTTGCAGCGTGTTCAGCCGCTCCACGCGGAGTTTGTGCTTCTGTAGTCTCTTTTCCAGCTGGCGCAGGCCGGCCTTGGCCACCTGGCGATCCGCGCGGGGCTCCGGGCGTATCGCCGCCGGCGGCATCGGCCCCGCCAGAAGGAGGGCCGCCGGCCCCGGCATCTGCAATGTATTGGGCGCAGAGTTCCCTTGCGCGCCGCTCAACGCGCAGATCGATTTCTGCAACGAACGCGCTGTAGCTTGCCTCGTCGAACGCGGTATCCGCTGCCAGTTGCCGGTCATGCGCAATCGTCCTTTGCAGGCTGTCGATCTTTTCCAGCGTCCGCACGATCACCGACATCGCCTCGATGCTCGCCTTGGCGTCGGCCTGGATCAGCTTGCGGTCGATCTCTTCGCCCGCGGCATCCGCCTTGCCGTCCGTCAAGCGCCGCAGCCGCTGGAACTGCTGCATCTGCTCGCGCAATTCCTTCGTCATGCCGTTCAGCATGTCCTGCAGGTCATGAAGCGGCGACACGGTCTGCGCCTTGGTCTCGAGGATCACCCTTCGAGCAACATCCTCAAGGTCCGCATCCGCCTCCGGCAGCAGCATCCCGCCATAGACCGGCGCCTTCGGCCACAGGCCAAACAGCTCCGGATCGAAATCCAGATCAGACGTCATGACAATGTCCCTTGAAATCAGTAGGCCGAACGGAAACTGCGAATGGAGTTTCTTGCTCCCTCTTCTCCCCGTGGGGAGAAGGTGGCCCGTAGGGCCGGATGAGGGGGCCGCGATCTCCCAATATACCTATGCCGCAGAAGAGGCGAAGCATCCGCCTCGCCCACTTTTCCGACTGTGCCATAACCCTATCAAACGACCGTCACGCCGTCAAGGATTATTTTCCTATTAGGATTATTTTCTTGAATTTGCGCTGTCCGGGATGCGTGTTACACTTTTCTTCATGAGAACCGAGGACCTGGAAAAGCGGGCTTTGAGCCTGCCGGGAGCCGTAGAAAGCGCCCATTTCGGCAAGCGCGACTTTCGCGTCGGCAACCGCATTTTCATGTCCCTGCCGGAAGCCGGCCGCGCCGTCGTCAAGTTCACGCCCGGCCAGCAGAAACTGTTCCTGGAAACCGAGCCCGGCGTCTGCGCCGCCGTCCCCGGCGGATGGGGCCTGAAGGGCTGGACATCGATCTACTTCGCCGATGCCGAGGAAGATATTATCCATCACGTGATGGACACCGCCTGGCGCAATGTCGCGCCCAAAGCCCTGCTGAATGGCCCAGGACCTACGCTGCCTGATCGCCAGCCGGCAAAATCAAACATTGCCGCTACTGAGCCGTCGTCAGCGCAAACCACACGGCAACCAGTGCCAGAAGAGCCGACAAACCGCGCCGGGCCATCCGTTCGCGGCGCGGGTCGTTGAGCACCGGTTCGAGACGCGCGGCCGTCAGGGCAATCAGGGAGTGAATGAGGGTGGCCACGGCGACATAGGCCGCGGTCAATGTCAAAGTCTGTTGCATGACCGGGTGTTCCGGCGCAACGAAGGACGGTAGCACCGCGATATAGAACAACATGGCCTTGGGATTGAGCAGATTCGTCAACAACCCGCGCAGGAAATAGCCGCGATAGCTGCCTGTCTGCGTCTCCTGCGGCCTGCCTGCGGAAAACCACCCCTCCACGGCGAGATAAAATAGAAAGGCTACCCCTGCCCATCGCAGGGTTTCGTAGAGCGCGGGTGAGGACTGGATCAATGCCGCCGCCCCGAGAGCGCCGGCGACGCCGATGACGGAAAGCCCCAGCGCGATACCCGCAACGGCTGCAAACCCTGCCAGGCGCCCCTCCAGCGCAGAAATGACAGCAAGCCATGTCATGTTCGGACCCGGGGTGATCTCGATCACGAGGGCCGTCAGGATGAAAGGCAGCAGATTGACGGAAAAAAAGGACGCAGGCTCGATCATGCCCGACTATAGGACCGAAGACAGCCGTGCCAAACGGTTTCTTGGCGGTCGCGGCGAATACCCGGGCCTACCGCACGCCGTGCTCGCCCACCGTCAGCGGCCACGTCACCAGATAGTCTTCCAGATCCTCGACATCGATATCGTCCTCCGGCACGGTGCGCCCGCGCACCGAGATACCGGCCTGATGCACCGTTTCCGGATCGCCCGATATCAGCGGATGCCACCAGTAGAGATCGTGGCCGTCGCGCACCAGCCGGTAGCCGCAGGTCGGCGGCAGCCAGGTCAGCGTCTCCACCTCTTCCGGCGTCAGCTGGATGCAGTCCGGCACCGTTGCCTGCCGGTTGGGATAGTCCTTGCACCGGCAGCTCTGGCCGTCGAGCAGCGTGCAGCCGACATTGGTCCAGGCAATCTCGCCCGTATCCCAATCCTCCAGCTTGTTGAGACAACAGAGCCCGCAGCCGTCGCAGAGGCTTTCCCACTCGGCGTTATCCATCTCGGCCAGCGATTTCGTCTTCCAGAAGGGCTGTTCGCCCATGCGCTTCATTCTTTCCAATGGCGAATTTTGACGACAATTTTACAAAAGATTGCCGGATTTTTAAGGCTCATTACCGATATCGGCGTAGAATAGAAACCCGGCCCATGCAAATATCGGCCCTGCATAATTCCTTAAACCGAAATCGGTTTAAGGATAAAATTATGCAGCAGGTATAAAACTCTACAGCGAACCTTGGTGCGTCATATGACGCACGGCGCTGTAGAACGTGAACCCATCAGGATGCGACCGCGTTGCAGGATCCAAGCCAAGACGATAGCCCGAGCCGGGAAGATGGCGTTCCCAGGAACGACCGTCCAAGGAAGCGCCATATCCTGCTGCGCATCGATTCCTGGATCGATTCGACCGTCTGGAATGCCGGGTTCCGGCTCGGCGTCTGGTGGGAGGATATCACAATCTTCTTCCGCCGCTTCCGTGTGCGCGGCTGGAAGAAGGCTTTGTTCGAGGTGCTCGGCGAAGGCATGACCTGGGGCACGGTGGGCGCCGTGCTGATGCTGGCGCTCGCCCTTCCAGCCTTTGAGGAGACCAAGGGCAACTGGCGGGCACAAAGCGATTTCGCCGTGACGTTCCTCGATCGCTACGGCAACGAGATCGGCCATCGCGGCATCATCCACGAGGATTCCGTGCCGATCGACGAGCTGCCGGACACGCTGGTCAAGGCGGTGCTTGCCACCGAAGACCGCCGCTTCTTCGATCATTACGGCATCGATTTCTTAGGGCTTGCCCGCGCCATGACCATCAATGCGCGCGCCGGCGGCGTCGTTCAGGGCGGCTCGACGCTGACCCAGCAGCTGGCCAAGAACCTGTTTCTTTCCAACGAGCGGACCATCGAGCGCAAGATCAAGGAGGCGTTCCTTGCCGTCTGGCTCGAATCCAACCTGTCGAAGAAGGAAATCCTGCGCCTCTATCTCGACCGCGCCTATATGGGCGGCGGCACGTTCGGGGCGGCGGCGGCATCGCAATTCTATTTCGGCAAGAACATCACCGATATCAATCTGGCCGAAAGCGCCCTGCTCGCCGGCCTGTTCAAGGCCCCTGCCCGTTATGCGCCGCATGTCAACCTGCCGGCCGCCCGCGCCCGTGCCAATGAGGTTTTGACCAATCTCGTCCAGGGCGGGCTGATGACCGAGGGCCAGGTGATCGCCGCGCGCCTGACCCCGGCAACGGTCGTCGACCGCGCCGAGGTGCAGGCTCCGGATTTCTTCCTCGACTGGGCCTTCGACGAGACCAAGCGCATCGCCACGCCCTTTGCCCAGCATTCGCTGGTCGTTCGCACCACCATCGACATGGGCCTGCAGCAGGCGGCGGAAGAATCCGTCGAATCCAGCCTTCGGCAGTATGGCGAGGCCTACAAGGTCAAGCAGGGCGCCATGGTGATGATCGAGAATGGCGGCCCGGTGCGCGCCATGGTCGGCGGCCGCGATTATGGCGAAAGCCAGTTCAACCGCGCCACCAAGGCGCTGCGCCAGCCGGGCTCGTCCTTCAAGGTCTACACCTATACGGCGGCCATGGAGACGGGTCTGAAGCCGGAATCGACCATCAGCGATGCGCCGATCACCTGGCGCGGCTGGTCGCCCCAAAACTACTCGAAAGGCAGCTATTCCGGCAAAGTGACGATGCTGACGGCCATCGCCAAGTCGATCAACACCGTGCCGGTGCGCCTTGCCAAGGATACGCTCGGCACCGGGATCATTGCTGAAACCGCAAAGAAGATGGGCGTCGAAACCCCTCTTCGCACCGACAAGACCATGCCGCTCGGCACATCGGAAGTCACGGTGCTCGATCAGGCGACGGCCTATGCCGTCTTTCCCGCCGGCGGCCTGCAATCGCGCCGCCACGGCATCAGCCAGATCCTCAATTATGACGGCGATATTCTCTACGATTTCGGCCGCGACGAACCGCCGGCCAAGCGGGTGATCAGCGAACAGGCCAATGCCTCGATGAACGTCATGCTGACGCAAATCCCGATCATCGGCACGGCGCGCAAGGCAGCGCTCGACAACGGCATCGTCGCCGGCGGCAAGACCGGCACGACGCAGGCCTATCGCGACGCCTGGTTCGTCGGCTTTACCGGCGATTACACCACCGCCGTCTGGTTCGGCAATGACGACTATACCTCGACCGACAACATGACCGGCGGCTCGCTGCCCGCCATGACCTTCAAGCGGCTGATGGACTATGCCGAACAGGGCATCGAGCACCGGGCCATCCCCGGCATCGACAATCCGCTTCCGGGTCCGGATGCTGCGAAGGATCAAACCGAAACCGCAGCCGCAAAACCCGCCGACGAAACCGCCCTGCCGCCACTGGTGCGCCCCCGGTCGCTGTCGTCGGAGGTCACCCGGCTGCTGAAGTCGCTCGGCGAAAAACTCGACACCGCGCCCGCGCTGAAAGTACCGGGCGAACCATCCGGCAAGGTCGCCGAAATCGATCCACAGCCAACTGGTGACATCGTCAGGGGAGGTCTGGATGCGAGGCGGTGATGTGTGTGCGCCGGATCTTTCCACCCTCCCCTTGAGGGGAAGGGCCGGCGCGCTGCGACGGGGTGGGGTGACCTCCCGCGACACCCAACGGATCACCCCCACTCGCAGCTTCGCTGCGACCTCTCCGCTCAAGGGGGAGGCAAAGAGGGACAGAGGGGGGTATTCAACCTCACGCTCCCAGCATCGTTTCCCACCAGCCCCCGCGCATTCCCGGTAAAGCCCTTGTTCCGCATCCCCCTTCTCGTTGCCCTTGCCCTTATCGTCGCCTTCGGCGCCGGCATCGTCTCGACCGTTTCGGCGCTGAAGGCGACGGTCGGTTTCGGCGCGATCGCGCTTGGCCCCTGGGTCGCCTTTCCCGATGCGCAGACCGAAAATACCGACCCCTATGCCAAGGCGCACCGGGCGCGCGCCGGAAAGCTGCTCTATGGCGGGGCGGAAGGCCTGCAGTTCACCGCCGCCGTGGACAGCAGCGGCGAAAAGCTGTCCTCCGGCTGTTCCTATGATGTTAGCGGCACCACACCACCCGCCCGTTTCTGGACGCTGTATGCAGCCGATGCCGCCGATCAGCCGCTCAAGGCCGATCCGGGCCTGCCATCGGCGATCAATGCCTGGACCGTGCTGCGCAAATCCGACAGCACCTTCGTCATCCATGTCTCGCCGGCCGCCCAGCCCGGCAACTGGCTGGCGATCCGCCGTATCGGCCCCTTCAAGCTGGTCCTGACCCTGCTCGATACACCGACCGCCGGCTCCTCCGGTCTGATCGATCTTGCCATGCCGGCAATCGTCAAGACAGGATGTCCCGATGCGTAGCATTGTCTTTGCCATCTTGGTCGGCCTTGTGGGAGCAGCGTTGCTCCATATCGTCATCGTTCTTGCCCTGCCGCGGTTTACCGGCAAGGACGCCTATAGCCGGGTGCTCGGCCTCTACGAGATGGACAGTTTCTTTTCGCTCAGCGCCGAACCGGGGCCGACGGGCCTTGCCAATGACGATCCATACCTGCGCGTCGCCGTCTGCGGATTTTCGGTGGATGCGGGGCCTGCCCGCTTCGTTGCCAAGGGTGCCGTACCCTTCTGGTCGCTGGCGATCTACGATGCCAATTCCAACGAGATTTTCAGCATGAACGACCAGACGGCGGTCAACGGCAATCTCGATCTGGTCATGGCCACGCCGATCCAATTGGTGGACCTCAGAAAGACGCCATCCGAAAACCTTGCCCAATCGATCCTGGTGGAAATGCCGGATGAGGAAGGCTATGCCGTGCTGCGCGCACTGGCGCCGATGGACAGTTTCGAGGAGAAAGCCCGCGATTTCCTGGCAGAAGCCAGTTGCGAACCGTTTCGCAGGTGATTTTGTTCGCAGGTGATTTGTTCACAAGTGATCCGGGAGCGGTCCCGGTCCAGGGATTAGCGGGCGAATCTGGCCGCTCGTGCGATTTGGCATCGCCAGTCAAGACGCATCATCCGGTCACATCGCGGCGGAAACGGAAATGTTAGTGTTTCTTGGCGTGGCCAGCAGGCGGCTTTGCCGATGCTCCGGCCGGATGGCCCTCGAGCCGTTCGTAGCGGATGCCGGTAAACAACAGGATCTCGGCTTTTTGCGGCGCAATCGCACCCATCGCGGGTTTGGGCGGCGCCCGTACAAGACGGTCCTCTAGTCTGATAACCTCTGCCATGCTCGTCTCCAAACGTGATTGAGACGGATGAACGACCTACCGATTTCACCCTGCCCGTTTTTCGGGCTGACGCATTCCGGCTTGCTGCCCGGACAACCTGCGTCGTTCTCGTCTGCTCCTTCTTCCGGGACTATCCGGATTTCATGCCAGTCTTGCAAGTGGCCATTTTCGGCCTGAACCACGGGCTATCGCCTGATTTGCTCTGCCGCCCGATTGAGCCACAGGATCGTTAACAGCGTGTTAACGGCGAAACCCATCGTTGCCAATGATCGGCCATCATCATGGAAATGATTATAGGCGAAGATGTGGCCCTTACAAAAGTCATGACCTCCACCAGAGGTGGAGGTTTGGGACGCTGCGCTTGGACCACTGGAAGTGGTTTTGTTAAGTGTTAGTAGGAACCTTTGAAAAGGTCGGCGTGGTCTGAAGCCTTGTC
>JAESGK010000688.1_pt1 | contig 11184 bp, 5 predicted proteins | sample 9269681 | NCBI WGS metagenome assembly JAESGK01 (sample SAMN14515347, study PRJNA621673) | algae metagenome | isolation source: Timaviella obliquedivisa GSE-PSE-MK23-08B and co-occurring heterotrophs from... | place: USA: Grand Staircase Escalante National Monument, Utah | collected 2006-08-15
AGTGTCCTGTGCTCGCTTTGTCGGCAATCTCCATTTCATGCGTTACCGAGTCCGTACAACCGATGGACGATGTCGCAATGAGCTGGATCGACTTCTTGCCCGGGCTGGAATAGGTAATGAACCCTGGGTCTTTTTTCGTGCTGGACGCCACGGAGGCCGCAGGCGTGAACTTCCAGGTATAGGATTGACCGTTGGAGGTGTTCACGAAACGGATCGTGTCGTTGACAAAATCGCCCGGGAGTCCAGGCACGAAATCCACTGTCAACGGTTTGACCGTGACGGCGATGGCGTTATCGACGTACGCCCAGCAGTTCAATGCATTGGCGCCTGCCACCCGGAAGCCTTTGCTATAACCAATTTTATCTGTCCGCAGTGTTACATCGCCACCCGTGCCCATGACCGTCTCGCCGGTGCCAAGTCCGGAGGTCGACAACCAGTACCGGATGCCGGGCTGTGAGTTTTCAATCCGAATGTATGTCTCTTCCGACACGCAAACCGAGTCCCGCAAGGCAACGGTGGTCCGGGGCCTGGCGCTAGTCACTACGCTGAGTGTATCAGATTTTTCAAGGGTGGTGACCGCCCCACATTCGGAGCGCCTGGTCGCCACCACGGTAATCAACGAGGTCGTGTCAACGTTGTTTATACGAAATTTCACCGTGGCATACTCTGCATCTAAACCCCATACGTATTGCCCTACATTCTCTCCGTTGATACGCAGTTGATACTGTGCGTATCCCTCTGTAATCTTAACATATAGCTCTGTCTCTTCGTTCTCACAGATTGTTTGCCGCCCGCGCCACGTAAACGTGAACGGTGTGATCACCGGGATCGGGCTCACGGTAACGACTTTCCGATCGGTCCGACCGCACAGGCTGTAGCTTAAGGTGTGTTGGCCAACCCCTGCTATAGCGGGATCGAACACGCCGGTGGCCGATACACCGGGGCCGCTCCACGCTCCTCCTTCCGGAGAATAGCCGCTGAGCGTGAAGGCTTCCGCGTCCGGGCAGACCGTCTGATCGTCGCCCGCTAAAACGTTATTGGAAAGGACGGTCACTTTCACCGCGTCCGACGAAGGACTCGCACATCCCGCGGCATCGAATACCTGAAGTGTATAGTGTCCGGCGTATAGGACCGTGATCTCCGACGTGGTTTCGGTGGTCGACCATTTGTATTTCGGGAAACCGGCTGGCGCCTGCAGCACCGTGTTTCCGTAGGGACAGAATTCGAGTGGCTTCAGGTTTGTAATGACCGGCCTGGCAATGTCGGCCTGCTGGGCCGTTGTGATCGCCACGTCTTCCAGTATTTTACTCACGCAGCCGCTCTTCGTGGCTTTGACATTTACGTAGTTGACGCCACTGGCCAGGAAATCGGCTGGTATAACCAGGTCGATGTTACCCCCGCCGTTGACGGCGGTGCCTACGGCCTGATCGCCGATATATGCCTGATACTTGACACCGCTTTCCGACTGCGACACGGTGACCTTTCCGTTCAGGCCATAGCAAAATGTGTCGTCCGAGAGCTCAAGATCTGTTTTGATGGTGCTACACTCACCCACACCGGCTTCGCGCACGAGCAGGCAATCCGGCGTGGCGCCGAAATCGATGTTGTTATACCCCCCGACGATGAGAATGGCGCCGTTGGCGAGCTTGTGCGCGGTAAAGGCGTTAACGCCCACAGTCGTGGTGGTCATGAGGGTTGACCAGGAGGAGTTCTGGATCCCTGTACCGTGCGTATATACCTGAAAGCTTTGTGTATCGGTCGTATAGTTTCCCACGGTATACAGAAGCGCGTGGCCATTCTCCAGCAGCACCGTAGGGCTACTCATTCCCACCCGCACCCGGTGAAACGCTCTTCTGGTGAACGTCTGGGTGGGGATATTGAACTCTTCCGACCAGGTGGTCCCATTCGACGTGGCATGCGCGCTGCCTACCAGCAACACAGTGCCATCGGGGAGAACAAGGGACGTGTGGTCGGCGCGCGGATACATCAGGCTCCCCTCGATCTGCTTCCACGCCCCGGACCAGGGAGCGTAGAACTCGCCGGAATAGGATGCCTCGCTGCTCGTTCCGCCGGTCACCAGCACGGCACCGCTGTTCATCAAAACAGCCGAAGGGCCAAATGCTCCGCCGCGGGGCACGTTGAGGCTGCCGGTAAAGGTCCACGTATTGGTCAGGGGGTCGTACAGCTCGCACCGGGTGTCGTCTGTACCCCCGACCACAAGGATGTTGCCGTTTCGCAGCCTGACGGCGCAGGGCTTGTACCGAGCGATGTTCATGCTCGCTGCGTCCTTCCATTGGCCGGTTTTTACGTCGTAGATCTCGCATGACGTCTGCCCGGTAAACTCGCCATCGTTGGCATTTATTCCGCCGCCGATAGCCATTACGTTTCCATTGGGCAACACCACCGACGCGAAATACACCCGCTCGTGGCTCATGGAGCCTGTCAGCGTCCAGGTTTGCGTAGCCAGATCGTACAATTCGGCGCTCGCATAGGCTATGGGCGTTCGGTACACCATATTGGCACCCCCAAAGGCCAAAACGCGACCGTCGGGCAGCATTTGGGATTGATGCCATGCACGGGGAATGTTCAGTTTCCCCGTGTTTTCAATGGTTTGACTGAAAATACGGTTGGAGAAAAGACACAGCGCCACCAAAACGCAGACGCGAAGAGCCCTAGAGATGATCATTGCCAGCTAATTAGATAGAATTCATCCGAAAGATATTCAATTCCTTTCAGAACTGTGGTAACCCGCAACATCACTATAATTTCGCATTATGTTAGTAGCCCTTCAATCGTACTGGACAGCGAACAATCGCGATCGGTAAACGTTACAAACTTCAACGAACCCGTCAATTTAAATTGAGTCGTGGTGGTACAAAAACCCAGCGTATCGCGAAGTTGAATACCGGCGATAAACAGCTCGCGCAAGGCGACTTCCTTTTCGCTCGTCCACGGTAGGGTGTCTATCTTTTCTATTACTTTGTCTGCCTCGCCAAATACAGGAAAAGTATATATCGCGATCTTCTTGTCTCTTACCAACACGGTTTCCGTCCCACCGCCAAAGCAACCTTCATACGCAACCTCAACTGTATAGTTACGCTCCGCCAGAATATCGTCAACCTCTTGCGCCGTTCCGCGCGTTCCGGCAACAGAATCAACACGGGTTGACCCGGAGTTACAGGAACTCTCGGCGATCCTTTAGAATAACACCAAAGTTATAGCATATTCATGGCACATCAGTCTCCCTGTGAGCATAACTGCATAATCCATAATTTTTCGTCAGGTAACATGCATTTCCCGGCTGAATGGATGCTTAAAATAAAAAATATATAAAACGAGAGTAAAAAAACTTCTTTCTGTGCACTGGTAGACGAGAGCCCAGGAATTCCATAGGTTCAGACCGGAAAATTCCGGTATCAATGCCACTTCCTTAAACCCAACAACAACCTTATGAACGCCAGAAAAGTTATTACCTTACTTGTGGTGCTTCTTGCATGGACGCACGTACAATCCCAAATTCAATTTACCGGAAACCCGCTCATCAACGGAGCAGATCCGGAGATCCACTATTTCAATGGTCTGTACTATATTTATACGACATCCGTCGATACTAAGAAATTTCACGCATATTCATCACTCGACCTTACAAACTGGAAGGACGAAGGTGTAATCTTCGACATTGGTCCGCAATGCACCTGGGCCGAGAACAATGGCTGGGCCCCTGGGGTCGCCTTTAGAAACAACAAGTACTATTTCTATTATACAGCCGAAGTCAAAATTGGCGTCGCGGTAGGCAATACGCCAATTGGACCGTTTACCGATTTAGGATCTCCCCTGATCGGCACCGACCCTTACACCAACGATATTATTGATGCCATGGTGTTCATAGACGATGATGGCCAGGCCTATATCTATTATGGCGGATCGTCGGGCGCACAGATGGTCGTTAGAAGATTAAACCCGGATATGATCTCTTTGGCTACGGGTCCCACGAACATCACGCCGCAGGGCTATACGGAAGCTCCGTTTCTGGTAAAACGAAATGGCTTGTACTACATGATGTACTCCAATGGGGCCTGGTACAACGATACCTACAATGTTCGGTATTCTACGTCCAACTCCCCTACTGGTCCGTGGACGTACCGCGGTGTTATTTTACAATCGAATAGTGAAGACAAAGGCCCGGGCCATCACGCGGTTCTAAAAATCGGAGATTGCGACGAATACTACATCGTTTACCATCGTTACGAGAACGGCCTGGGGGGCGAGCGAAAGGTCTGTATCGATCGGATGATTTTTAACGATGCGGGGTTGATTGACAACGTCAACATGACAAACTACGGCGTTGTACCGCGCGTACCCGATAACTCCTGCCCTGCACAGTCGGTCGTATCGGGTGGCATCTATAAACTGACACACAAGGGCACCAACCAGTGTTTGGATGTAGCGGGCAATAGCAGTCTGCCCGGTGCCAATGTCCAGCAATACACCGACAATAATAACGACGCACAGCGGTGGATCATTACGCTGGAGTCAGACGGTTATTACAAACTGAGGCATAAAGGCACCCCGCTGGTATTGGACGTTGTCAACAACAGTAATCAGCCCGATGCTAACGTGCAGCAATATACCGACCTGGGCAACGATGCCCAGCGCTGGAAACTGGAGGCCATGTCAGACGGCTATTTCAAGCTCACACACAAGGGCACCAATCAATGTCTCGACGTGGTCAATAACAGTAACCAACCCAATGCCGATGTGCGACAGCATACGGACAACAACAGCGATGCGCAGCGGTGGAAGCTGGATTTGATTGAAGTCCCGATCGTATCGGGTGGTTTATACCGGCTCACGCACAAGGGCACGAACCAATGCCTGGATGTGGCGGGTAACAGCGGTGCCGCCGGCGCCAACGTACAGCAATGGACAGACAACACCAACGATGCGCAGCGCTGGTATGTTACACTGGAGTCGGACGGTCATTACAAATTGCGCCATAAAGGAACTCCCATGGTATTGGATGTCGACGGAAACAGCAACACTGCGGGAGCCAACGTACAACAGTACAACGATCTGGGGTCCGACGCACAACGATGGAAGATCGACCTGATCGGCAGCTATGTTAAACTGACGCACAAAGGCACCACGCAGTGTCTGGATGTATCGGATAACAGCGCACAACCCGGCACCAATGTGGGGCAGTGGCACGATGGCCCGAACAACGATGCACAACGCTGGAAAATGGATCTCATGCCGGATGTCGCCCCGGTGAATGGCACGGGAACCGGACTGACGGGCAATTATTTCAACGGGACGAATTTCGAAACGCCGATACTAACGCGTACGGATGCCGTGGTAAATTTTGACTGGGCGTCGGGGTCTCCTGCTACGGGCATCAACGCGGATCAATTCTCCGCCCGGTGGACGGGGCAGGTTCAACCGCGCTATTCGGGCGATTACACCTTTTACATCACCAATGATGACGGCGGAAGACTTTGGGTAAACAATCAACTGATTGTTAATAAATGGAAGGATGACGGCGGTTCTACCGTATACGGAACCATCTTGATGAATGCCGGACAAATGTACGACATCCGGATGGAGTATTATGAGAACGCTTATGGCGCAAAAGCCAGGCTGGAATGGTCGAGCGTGCTGCAGGTCAGAGAGGTTGTGCCTACGTCACAGCTATATGTTGGCTCTCCGGTGGCAAGGATAGCGGGAGCAGAGACAGGGTCATCGGAAGAAGGCAATATCATTATGTATCCTGTTCCTGGAAAAAGTGGCGCGCCGAACGACGTTACAATCCTGGTGAATCCAGCAGCACCAAAGGTTTCTTTGTCCTTCATGGACTCTCAAGGCAAACGAGTCATGAGCGACGAGTATCGCGTTACCAATTCAAAAATCTCCGTAACGCTTCCTGCGGTGCCACCCGGATTGTATTTGATACGGGTGAATGATTCCAGTCGTACATGGACGGAGCGGTACCTGGTGAAGTAGCTGAAGTAGCTGGCATACTTGCAAACTATATAGCCCTGAAAGGGCGTGATACAATAGCCCAGGCTGAAGGCCTGGGTCTATAGTGCAAACAAAGGCATAGCCCTGAAAGGGCGCGACACTCGGACAAGTGCGTGTCTCGAATTGTTACGCCCTTTCAGGGCTTGTATATCGTCTGTGTTGTTTGCCCAGGCCTCCGCAACCGCTCCGGCCTGGGCTGTTGTATCACACCCTTTCAGGGCTAGATGGATACCGCCACCATACGCTGCTCGGTGACGCTTGTGCTTATACCGTCCATCTCGTATTTATCCAGCTGCGCTGCTGTTCCGGCGTGAGGAGTGTCCAGGCTACGATGCGGCTTATCTTATTTCCGTGCGCCATGGGAATCGCTTTTACTTCGACAGCCTTCGCCTGTTTAAGGGCCGTGTAAACGCTTTTAAGATTGGACGATTTAGAAATCAGGGTAGAGAACCAAAAACAGGACGATGAAAACTGTTTGCTTTCGTTGATCATTTTTTGCACGAATTTTTCCTCACCGCCTTCACACCACAACTCGGTGTTCTTCCCTCCAAAGTTCAACGTTGGCTTGGTAATTCGTTTATTATTCAGGTTGCTCAATTTACGAAGCGATCCTGCTTGGGCTTCTTGCAAAGAAGCATGAAATGGCGGATTACAAATGGTTAAATCAAAGTGTTCATCCTTTTGAATAATGCCCCGGAAAATATCATTCGCATGCGGTTGCAAGCGAAGCTCCAGCTTTCCTTTCAAATGAAGGTTCTCCTCCACTGTTTTATGAGCCGATGCAATGGCGGCTGGGTCTATATCTGATCCTACAAAGGACCATCCGTATTCCTTATTTCCAATAATAGGATAAATACAATTTGCGCCAATACCAACATCCAGGCATTTTATCCTGGGGCCCACGGGAATTACTCCATCATTACAGCTTCCTAATAAATCGGCTATGTGATGAATGTAATCCGCTCTTCCCGGAACAGGGGGGCACAAATAACCCGAGGGAAGATCCCAGCGATCAATACCATAATAATGCTTCAACAATGCTTTATTCAGCATCATCACCGCCTCCGCATTGGAAAAGTCAATCGATTCATCCTGATACTCATTCAACCGGACAAATGGACGCAATGCAGGAAACGTGCTAATGAGATCAGCAAAATTATAACGCTGACGATGCCTGTTCCGGGGATGTAAACCCGGCTTTTCCGTTGGATGTTCTTTCTTTTGCTGGTTTTTCAAAGCTACATACCAAGATACTCACCAATCACGTCATATACTTCTACCGGCGTCAGTTCGTTTTTTGACAGGGCCTTGTCGGTGATCAGCACCGGGTGAGTAGATACGGGCGTATTTACCCGGCCGTGCGAACCTTTGATGAGCGTGGCATCCAGGGGAATGACGTCCATGACATAGCGCAGTGCTGCCTTTTTACGCAGCAGCTTGTAGGCCGCGCGCAGCTTCGACGACATAAACATCTCGACGGGGTCATAGCCCGGCTTCTTGAAGATATCGACAGACCGCGCGAAATCCGGTGCTTTGCTGTCGTCCATCCAGTAGTAGTAGCAGAACCAGCTACGGGCGTCGGCCATGAGTACCAGGTCGCCGGAGCGTTCGTGATCGATGTGGTGGGCCTTTTGTTCCTGCTTGTCCAGCACCAGCTCTACGCCGGGTATTTTTTCCACCACGCTTTTTACCTTACTGACCAATGCGGGGTCTCTGATATAAATATGCGCGATCTGGTGGTCGGCCACGGCAAAGGCTTTGGATGCCCCGGCATCGAGCAGTTCCAGGCCACGCTCGACGCGGATACCCAGCCAGTTGTTTTCACGCAGCACCCGGTTGATGTACACGGGCCGATCGACATTGGTAATACCATACTCGGATAGCAGCATGATGCGCGCACCGGCTTGGGTATAATGTGTCACCAATTGTTCTACCACACGGTCTATCTCTCCCAACTCTTTCGCGATAAGATGGAAGTCCTGCCCAAACTTCTGTAAACAATAGTCGAGGTGCGGCAGGTATATCAGTGTAAGCGTAGGGTTATATTTTTTATCAGTGATCACGGAGGCGTCGGCGATCCATTGTGTGGATTTGATGTTGGCGCCGGGTCCCCAGAATTGAAACAGCGGGAAGGTGCCGAGCTCTTTTTGTAGTTCATCGCGCAACGCGGCCGGCTCGGAATAGCAGTCGGGCATCTTACGACCGTCGGCCAGGTAGTTGGGTCGTGGTGTTACGGAGTAATCGGCGGTGGAGTACATATTATACCACCAAAACATTTTGGAAACGGTGAAGGTAGGATCGAGGCGTTTGGCTTTGTCCCAAATCTTCTCGGCCTGCACCAGCTTGTTGGACTGCTTCCAGAACTTGATCTCCGAGTCGGTGTGATCATACCAGCCGTTGCCCACAATGCCATGCTCGCTGGGCCATTTGCCCGTCACGTACGTAGACTGCACCGCCGTGGTCACCGCGGGCAGCATGGGCGCGATGGTCTGTACGAACCTGTCTTGTATATATTTTTTGAGGAATGGGGTTTGGTCGCCGATCAAGCCGGTAGACAACCCCACGATATCGATCACTACTGTTTTTTGCATGTCTTAACCTTTTGTTATGGGTGATTGATGAACCCTATCACCCACTCCATTTCGCGTATGATGGATTCGGACAACGGGGCTTTGAGTGCTTCGGGCAATACTTCCCAGGTATAGGTTTCAACTTCCAGGTGGCCTGTGAACGGTGTAGTTCCCTGTATCTTCAGCACTTCCTGGATGTCTTCTTGCGTGGAGCGCAGCAGTCCATAGTCCTGGATGAACAGGGGTACGTGAAAGTGCGAGCGCCACGCGCGCGTATCGACGTTGTCGGCATCGGCCAGCGCTTCGGGCAAGTCCGGGTAGCGCTTGAGCGTGCCGTCGTCCTGGCGGGCCACGACCTGGTGCAGGTACGTTGATTCGTTAAACTGGCGGAACGCCTGCACCACCGCAGCGCGCTTGTCTTTGTCTGCGGGCATGTCGGCTTTCAGCGCCGCGCTGATCTGGATCTTGCCTGTTTTTATTTTCTTTTCGCGCAGCTGCCGTACAACGGTGGCATGGTCTTCATATCCTACAGCAAAATGGCACACGTCATAGCAGAGTTGCAGGTGGTCGCGTACGGCGGTTTCTGCCGCGGCGGCGTCCATGCCGGCGTGCTCTTGCAAATACGTCTTGCCCATTGGCAGCAGGTACTGCTCGTACCAGTCAAAAAACTCCGGACCGCTTTCCAGCAGTCCATCGGGCTCGGGCTCAATATCGAGGTGCAGTAGCTTGCCGGTATCACGGCGTATACCGACCAGGTGATGAACAACCTCCAGGATCTGCCCGGTGGTCTTTTTAAAGACTTCGGGATATTGCGTAGCGGGATGCCAGTATTTATACGACAGTGGCGAAGTAGAGATACCTCCCATCCCGGTGGGTACAAGTAATTTTAGGATATCAAACAGGCGTATCGTGTAGGCCAGGCGTTCGGGTGTGGTCCAATCGGGCGCATGTACCTGGTCTTTTACCTTTGTGTGATGAAAGCCTCCGTAGGGGAAACCATTCATGGTAAAGACGTAACAATCTTCCTGTCGCAGCCAATCCTGAAACGCGTGCAAGGCCTCGGGCGCTTGCAGCGTAAGGCTGGCCTGATGTGAGAGGCGCAGACCGATGCCGAAGGGGGCGTCGGCGCTGATGCGTTTTTTGATGCCGGGTATATTCTGCCGGAGCGCCGCAAAGTGATCCTCCCAGCTTTCGCCGGCGTGTATGTTGGTACAGTAAGTCAGATGTCCCCCGGGTGTCTGCATGGTCGTTACTTTTTATTCTTCAGCCATTCGCTGGCTTGTTGTATCAACGCGCCATCCATTTCGTGTACTTCTTCGCCGTGGCCGATGCCTTTGAGCAGTGTGATGGTGAGCTTGCCGCCGAGGTGCTCACGAAATTCTTCGAGGCCTTTGAGCAGCGGACTGCCGGCGCCGGTTACTTCCAGTAGCGGGTGCGTGATGGGCAGCCCCAGGGTCTCAATCACGTGCAGAATCTGATCCATCGCCTCGCGGGTGAGTCGTCCGCTAAGGTGTGAGTATACGGTATCGAGCGCGATACCGATGGCAACGGCCTCGCCGTGGCGTATGTTGAACTTCGCGAGTTGCTCAAGCTTGTGAGCACTCCAGTGACCAAAGTCGAGCGGCCGTGACGATCCCTGTTCAAACGGGTCGGCACTGCGGATGTGCTGCATGTGCAGGTCGGCGCAATGCTTCACCAGGTACTGCATGGCGGGCATATCACGCTGCGCGAGCCTGGCCGCATTGTCAACCAGCCACTGAAAGAAAGCAGCATCCTTGATGAGCGCTACCTTGATAGCTTCGGAGATGCCCGAACGCCAGTCTACCTCCTGAAGCGTGGTCAGAAAATGAAAATCGTTGAACACGGCTACCGGTGGTGCAAACGTGCCGAGGAAATTTTTCTTGGTGTAGAAGTTGATGCCGTTTTTCACCCCTACCCCCGAATCATTTTGCGATAGCACCGTAGTGGGTATGCGGATGTGGCGAATGCCCCGGTGCGATACCGCGGCAGCGTAACCGGCCAGGTCGAGGATAGAACCGCCGCCGATGGCGACGAGGTAGGAATGCCGGTCGATCTTATAATCGTTTACGGCGTCGACGATCTTGTAAAACAATTTCTCGTCGTTCTTGGCCGCTTCACCGCCGGGAATGATGACTACATCCTCCACCAATTGCAGCGTCGCTGCGGTCTTGAAATAGGCTTTGATGTCGTCGATCAGGCGCGGATGGTGCGCCAGGACCTGGTCGTCGAGTACAAAGAGTACCTTGGGCGGTATCTCGGACTGTTTTTCGACGGTTAGAAAATCCCGGAAGCCGGGGTTTTCAGTGCTAAAAAGATGCGTAGTGAAAAATACTTTGTAGTCGAACCTGACACTGAACGACTGCTGCAAAAACTCCATAGATAGGTCCCCTCTTGATCAGGGGCTAAAAATAGAAAAAAACGTGGTCCCCCGGTCCACCGTCCATAGCAAAATCTGGCAGTCCACGGCGGACCGTCCGGAAAGGAAGTATTTGGCGTTTAAAAGCGGTTTGCCGGCGTCATGTCACAGCAAAAAGCTTGGCCAGTCCGATCGACACCGGCAGCAGCAAAGCTACGC
>JAESGK010000689.1_pt1 | contig 11178 bp, 8 predicted proteins | sample 9269681 | NCBI WGS metagenome assembly JAESGK01 (sample SAMN14515347, study PRJNA621673) | algae metagenome | isolation source: Timaviella obliquedivisa GSE-PSE-MK23-08B and co-occurring heterotrophs from... | place: USA: Grand Staircase Escalante National Monument, Utah | collected 2006-08-15
TGCCAGTTGGTTTGACATCGTACCACTGGGCATAAACACGGCTTTTTCTTTGCCCGTTATTTCGGTAAACTTCTTTTCCAGCGCTTCAATAGATCCACCTATACCATACCGGTCGCGACCAATGCCGGTGGCCGCCTGAAACTTTTGCAGTTCGGCCAAGTAGTCAACAGGCTCAAACATTTCACCGTCACCAAAAAATTTCACCGTTGGTCCCGCGGGTGCCGCCGATTGACTTTGCCCGGTGCCCATCGCTAAAACCGACGATACGGGAATCATGGCCGGCAGCAATGCCGCGCCGGATGTCTTCAGGAATTTTCTTCTGTCCAGGTTCATGGGTTAGGGATGTTACAACTGTTGTAAGATAGGTAAGTAACAAGGGATACACAATACTATTCGCTACGCAATGCCTCCGCGGGATTTGACCCACCGTGAGGCAGGCCACCGTCAATACACCGAGGGCCGCCACCACAAAAAACCACAACGGAATGCCAATACGGTAGGGCCAGCGGCGAGGCCACCACCACACTGACCAGCACCATGTATACAAAATCTTTCGACAACTTAATCATAGGCTATAAAGTACTACCACCTTACCCAATATTCACGCCACGAATAAACGACCTTACGGGACCCCTGGGGGCTTCTGCTTCCCGACCGGCGCCCATCGGCGGACGAAAGTGTCCGCCGGCGGATAACAGGATACCGTCTATTTCTGCCGATACAACCAACGACCCGGCCCTGTTTGTTGGAACGTAAGATCGTTTCGCAGAAATTGCTTACTATCCAAATAGGCACCGTGGTGGCTCTTCAAGTCGTATTCATGGACCAGGGTATCATGATCATTCACATAAGCGGTATAGATACGGTCCTTCACGTCTAACGCATAGAGCGTGCCGGGAATTTCAATAAAGTCGCCCTGTTCACCAACAAGATTTATTTTACCGCCATATTCGCTGTACTCCACGGTCATGAACATGCCTGGAATGGGCTGCTGATCAGGTACCCAAACGCCCACTTCCGAATCGATCGACCCCACGCATTTTTGGGTGACGCTGTCGCCCGCGAGTCGTTGCACCCAAACCTCGCCTGTCTGGGTAAATGTTGTATCCGACTCGACGGCTACAATCAATACGACGCGAAAAGAGTCTACTTCGATGGTATCATAGGCGATAGTATATTTATCAGAAGGATATTTCGCGCCCGAGAACTTGCCTTCCCAGCGCTCCTCCACGGGAGCGGAGGCTATGAATGCTGCCTGTTGGCGTAGCCGATACATGGCGCTCCTTACAATGATCAATGTACCGATCACGATCACAACCAGTATACCCATTACAATCTTAAGTATGATACTGGAACTACTAAAAACCGCCCGGCACCCGTACACAATCACAAACAGCACGATAAAAACAACGACCAGGAACAGCGTCTTGGTGAAGACAAAATACGTGTCATGAAGCTGTATGTCGATCGGCTGACCATCCCATAACCCTTTACCAAAAACCAGGACGCCGGTGATAAACGTCGCCAGCAGAATCCCTTCGATCCAGTATAGCTCTTTTTTTGTCTTCGAATTCATAGTCACTGATGCGCTTAGACAACCGTCTGACGCGCTTAAAGTAGAAAAAACGTTACCGTAATGTAATAAAACGCCAAGTTAATTATATTTAGGGCTCCTACAGTATGTATGGTACAACCTACCCGTAACACCTCGCCACGGAACTTTGCGCACAAAGTTCTCAGCGCCCTTAGCCTTCAACGCTCCTGGTTTAAGAAACTCACAAAAGCCATCTGGATCCTGCTCATCAGTTTTATGGTGGCGGTGCCGCTGTACTTTTATGTGGTCAGTATCAACCTGTTCGGCCTTTTTGGCGAGATGCCCAGCCTGAGGGCTATTGAAAATCCTGAAAATGATCTTTCCTCCGAGGTTATCTCTGCCGACGGCGTGTCGCTGGGGCGTTACTTCCGTTTTAATCGAAGCCAGGTAACATACGAGCAGCTTTCGCCCGTATTGGTCAAAACCCTGGTAGAGTCCGAAGACCACCGCTTCCACGACCATTCCGGCATTGACTTCTGGGCCTATCCGCGGGTAATCTTTGGCGCGTTAACCCTTAACCTCCAGGGCGGTGGCAGCACGTTGACACAACAACTTGCCAAGAACCTCTATACGCTCGACCTCGACGGGCCGTTGGCGAAGGCCGGTAAACTACCACAACGGCTTATTCAAAAATCCAAGGAATTAATTATCGCCATCCAGCTCGAACGTAACTATACGAAAAACGAAATTCTGACGATGTACTTAAACACGGTCGAGTTTAGCAGTAATGCGTATGGCATTAAGGTTGCGAGTGAAACGTATTTCAATAAACCTCCATTAAAACTCAACCAGCAGGAAGCCGCCGTGCTGGTAGGCATGTGCCAGAACCCCGATTATTTTAATCCTCATTATCACGCAGACCGATCGCTTCACAAACGAAATGAAGTGCTATACAAACTTTATACGCGTGGACATCTCGCGAAAGTCCGTTACGATTCGCTGAAAGCGTTGCCCCTCGAATTAAAATACTCCGTGCAAAACCAAAACAAAGGCATGGCAACCTATTTTCGTAGTGTTCTCTATCCGGAGCTAAGTACGTGGTGCAGGGAACATGGCTATGATTTACGCGATGCCGGATTAAAGATCTATACCACCATCGACAGCCGCCTGCAACACGATGCCGAAGAGGCCGTCGCGAACCACATGGCTGGCCTACAGCAACAATTCAACCGCGAGTGGCGCCAACGCGGTCTTAACCCCTGGGTAGACCCTCGCACGGGGCAGGAAATAAAAGGCTATCTGGAGGCCAAGATCAAACGCACCGACGCCTATCGCAACCTGGTGAAACACTACGGTGCCGATTCTGATTCGGTCGGTATCCTGCTGCGTGCTAAAAAGCCTATGACCGTCTTTACCTACCACGGCGAGCGCGACACACTCTTCAGCTCCATGGACTCGCTGGCATACTACAATCGATTTTTACAAACCGGACTGATGTCGATGGACCCGCGTACCGGCGCCATCAAAGCCTGGGTGGGCGGTATCTCGCACAAATACTTCAAATACGACCACGTCCGCCAGGGCACACGTCAACCTGGCTCTACATTCAAGCCCTTTGTTTACGGCACCGCCATCGAAGCGGGCTTTAGTCCCTGCCAGGAATTTGCAGACATATCGCCCACCATCCGCCTAGCCGACGGCACCACCTGGACACCGCCCAATTCTTCAGGCTCCCATGGTTCCGGCGACATGCTAACCATGCGTCGGGCCATGGCGTTGTCGCTGAATTCCATCACCGCGCAGGTCATGCAAAAAGTTACACCGCAAAACGTCGTCTCCTTTGCGCAGCGGCTGGGCATCACCAGCAAGCTGGACGCAGTACCCGCCGTGTGCCTGGGCACCAGTGACGTTACGCTGTATGAAATGGTGGCTGCCTATTGCAGTTTTGTCAACCTGGGAATCTATACTCAGCCGTACTATATCACGCGCATCGAAGACAAGAACGGCAACGTGCTGGAGAACTTTACGCCTAAAACACGGCAGGTAATGGACGAGCTTACGGCCTACAAAATGATCTATATGCTGCGCGGTGGCGTGGAAGAGGCCGGTGGCACCTCGGAGGGACTAAGCTACGATTTGAAAGACAACAACGAGATTGGCGGAAAAACGGGAACGACCGACAATGCTTCTGACGGCTGGTATATCGGCATCACCCACAACCTCGTGACGGGCGTATGGGTGGGTGGCGACGAGCGCAACATTCACTATCCGTCCTGGAGCTTTGGTTCGGGCACACGCACGGCACGCCCCATCTGGGATAAGTACATGACCCTGGTATACCGCGACCGAAACGACGGCTATGACAAAGGCATGTTCCGCAGGCCTAACCAAAAAATGGACATGGAGCTGGACTGCAGCCAATATGCCGATACGCCGACGGAAGAAGAAACATTCTAATCGCTTGTTTTTACAACGACCACGCGCTGAAAGGGTTTCCATACCGAGAGCAATACAATCAGGAAAAATAACGCCCGTTGTACCGGCACAATGAGCTGAATAGCATGGTGGTTGGCCAGAAACTCCGGGGCGTTTAGCGTTCCGGGCCCACCGTCCTCCAACAGGCGGATGTTGGTCAGCATCTTATGCTCGGCATAAAACATGCCGAGCAAGATCATGCCGGTGATACCAATAAGCGGCCGGTGTATGGAGTTTAATCATATATATGCCCCGCCCCTACGGACAGAATTTGTTCCCTATTGTCCGTAGTTCACATTCCAGTTAAAACCGTATTTGTCTGTAAGCGAGCCGTGATAATCACCCCAGAATTGTTTGTCGAACGGGAAGTTTACCCGCCCGCCTTCGGCCAGCGCTGCGAACGCTTTCCTCGCGAAATCCAGGTCGCCTAACATCAACGACAGGGATATATCGCCGCTGGTGCCGTGCGTGGGCTTGCCAGGAAAGGTATCGCTGGCATAGAGTGCCGCGCCGTCGAACACCAGGTGCGCGTGCAGAATCTTGTCTTTATAGTCCGTCGGCGCATTCATGGAGGGCTCGTCGTAGTGCTTCAGGTTTTGGATCTCACCACCGAGGATGCTGCGGTAGAAGTTCAGCGCCTCTTCACAGTTTCCGTTGAACATGAAGTAGGGAATGATTTGCATGTTTTTCGTTGCCATAGATCGATTTATTTCTGGCAAAGGTGCAGCACACCTGTTTTTAGAAATTGTACAATTTAGACATCCGATCGGCCAGGGCCGGCTGAATGACCTGTACAATCGTGAATTGCTCACGCAGGAACTCCTTCGGTGCAAACCCGGTTAGCTGGCGGAACTCGCGAATAAAATGAGATTGATCGTAATAGCCGCTGGAGTACGCCACACCCGTCAGGGAATCGAACTGGCAGGAGTACATCGTCAGCACCGCTTTGTTGAACCGGCTGATCTTGATCACTTCCGACGGCGACAGTCCCAATACCTTTTGGAATTTGCGTTCCAGTGTTTTATAGCCTGTATTAAAGTCGCGGGCAACCTCGGCAACGTTGTTGGCTTGTAACAAGTGCGGTAGGCACGTGCGCGTGAAGGCGTAGTCGTCGTTGTCAAACTGCGCTTTGCGCAGCAGGTACTGGTCAGTGAGCTGCACACGCGCCGCGTTGTCTTTCGCATCATACAGGCGTTCTTCCAGCTCGCGCAGCTGGTTGCCAAATAATTCTTCTAGTGTGTAAAAGGCTGCCGAAAAAAGACTGACGGGCAGCCGGAAGAACGGATACGTGCCTCCGAGCCGAAAGCGAATGCAAAAGAAATTCTGCTTGCCTGACTGCGAGATGGTCAGGGATTCTTTACGAATGCCGATTACGTGTGAGCCTTTAATCTCTTTGGTGTCGTCGCCTTTGCGCTGTAAATAATTGTCGCCGAAATTAAACATCAGCTCGATGGTCCCGTCGGGTATCAGGCTTTCTTTCTGGCGAAAGGGTGGTCGATCGGAATAGGCGGACCAATAGCATTCTACATAAGGAGCCAACAATGCATGCGGTTTATATTCCCGGTATTCCATCCGATCAAAGATTTTATGCCTGCCCTAAGTTCGCAAAATGCCGTGTATTTTAATCAGACAAGCGGAAACCTTCTGCAACCGTTGTACCATACCGACGGCCGCCTGTCCCCGTCTGGATGCTCCCAACAATCATAACGATTTCTTAAAAAGCTTTTCTACTACAACACCGGGCGCGGCGTTACCTTTCGCCCCGAGCCGGGACGACACATGCCCGCCAACTCCGTACCATGAAATTCAACATATCACTGCCTCTACTCTGGGCAACCCTGCTGTGCGTGGCAACCGCCCAGGCGCAAACCGACAAGACTCCCATCAACCACCTGCAAGTGATCGGCTCGCACAATAGCTATAAGAAGGCCATCGACCCTGCCCTATTTCGTATTCTGCAGCAGCGCGACTCCGTGCGCATGACGCGCATTGACTATAGCCACATCAGCATCCCCGAACAACTGGACCTCGGGTTGCTCAACCTCGAGATCGACGTTTACGCCGACGCTCAGGGCGGCCGTTATGCACATCCCAAAGGCCTGGAGTGGGCGCCCGAACAACCGCCCTTCGACCCGGAAGGTGTCATGCTCAAGCCGGGATTTAAAATCTTCCACATTCAGGACATCGACTTCCGCAGCCACGCGCTTACGTTTAAGCAGTGCCTGGAGCAACTTAAACAATGGTCGGATAAACACCCCACCCACTATCCGATCTTCATTACCATGAACGCCAAAGACGAAACGATCGACAAGCCGGGCTTTACCGCGCCGGAGAAGTTCACGCCTGCGGTATACGACGCCCTGGACCGCGAGATCCTGGATTACCTCGGCGCCCGCGATGTCATTACGCCCGACCAGGTACGCGGCAAACAAAAGACACTGGAAGCCGCCGTGCTGAAACAGCAATGGCCTACACTCAAAGAAGCCCGGGGTAAGTTTGTCTTCATTCTCGACGAGAACGGCGCCAAGCGTGAGCTTTACGAAACAGCCCACCCGTCGCTGAAAGGTCGTGTCATGTTTACCAACGCAGAACCCGGCACGCCGGAGGCGGCGATCCGCATCATGAACGACGCCAGGAGCAACGTCGCCCTGATAAAAAACCTGGTGGGGAAAGGGTATATCATACGTACCCGGGCCGACTCGGATACACAAGAGGCACGGGCCAATGACAAAAGTGCCTTCGAAGCGGCGTTACAATCAGGCGCACAGATCATTACAACGGACTACTACCGCAAAAGCACGCACTTTGACTCGGACTACATCATCAGCTTCGAAGGCGGCGGTTTTTCACGGGAGAACCCCTTGTTTACCGGCAAACGGTAATTTTTTTTGTCTTTTTTCACCCAGGTGAAAATTCTTGCGGTAGTAATACGGCATGTTTGCATTGTCAAAACGACAACGACTTAACAAAACATGCATATGAAACGTACTGCTACCGCCGTTTGGAACGGCAACATCAAAGAAGGTCAGGGCCATATTTCTACGGAAAGCGCTGTCCTGAACAAAACATCCTACTCTGTCGCCAGCCGGTTTGAGAACGGTGTTCTGAAATACAACGGCCAGCCGTCCACCAACCCGGAAGAACTGATGGCCGCGGCCCACGCCGGATGTTTTACCATGAAACTGAACCTGCTGTTGACGACCGCCGGATTTAACCCCACTACGCTGGAAACACAGTGCAGCGTAACGCTCGACCCGAAGGTTGCGGCCATCACCCAGTCAGCCCTAAAGCTCAAAGCGCGGGTAGCCGGCATTACCAAAGAACGATTCAACGAGATCACCCAGGACGCCAAAGCCAACTGCCCGGTAAGCAAAGCATATCAAAACAACATGGAGATCACGCTCGAAGCCGAGCTGCTTGCGTAAGTGTCAGCTGGCTACCAGATTTGAGACGCCCGTCTTATCTTTGTGCCGCATCCCCAGGGTGCACAATTGACCATGGATCAGAACAAAGCGTATCTCACTGAACGACTAACAGCTTTTTCCGAGCTCACTGCGAACGATATCGCAGTGAGCTTGCCTTTTTGGAAAACCCGTAAGATCAACAAAGGCGACTTTTTCAACATGCAGAATATCGTCTGCTCCGACCTGGGGTTGGTGATCAAAGGCATCTTCCGTATATACTATATCGACGCCAAAACACAGGAAGAACGCAATGTATTTTTCTTTTCTGAAAACCAGTTTATCGTTTCCTTCCGCAGCTTCCTGCACCGCATGCCGTGTTATTACTTCATCCAGGCCCTGGAAGACTCTGAAATCATCTCCATTCAGCATCACGACCTGAACTACTTATATACCACCTTTAAACCGTGGGAACGTTTTGGGCGCCGGATCGCCGAGCTGTTTTTCGAGTATTCCCAATCCAGCATCGAGGACCAGCTTTTTAGCACCGTAGAAGATCGTTATGTCAAGCTGGTGCAAAACCATCCGCAGTTGGTAGAACGAATTCCCCTCTATCATATCTCTTCTTACCTCAACATCAAGAACCCTTCGCTGAGCCGGATCCGGAAGCGGCTCGAGGCGCGCGACCGCGCACGTGTGAAACCTCAGTAATACCTGGTGAATGCCATACGCTTCTTGTTACCCCCTGGCTATTGGTAAGCGTCGCCGACGTTACCCCTGCGGGAACGGGAACCTTGCGCGTCGATGCTGACAGGTAGCCACTGCCGTGGTACAGTTCCTGGCGTTGGCGTTTGCCGGAAGGCCATGCAAATTCAATGGCAACATCGAGCGACGCAGGCGTGATCCAGTCAGTTCGCAAGGCTACCGGCGTGAAAACCCGCAGACTGTCCCGATTGGCCGTGGCCAACCAATGCGGGACACCGCTTGCACCGACCAGCAGCGCCAGACTCTTCGCATCGCTGTTTATAAAGAACCCCGAACGTGTTGCCGGCAGCGCGTGAAATGCACCTCGACCATCACCCAACAGACAGAGGCCAATACCGGCATCGTAATGTCCCACCAGTGGATCGATTGCGTAGCAGTTGCCAATGCCCAGCAGGTCGAGATGGCCGTCGTGGTTGATGTCCGTTGCTTGCAGGCCGTTGAGGGGAGCCGTCTGTGCCTCCACCGGCAGGGGACGTATGGCAAACCGGCCACCGCCCAGGTTCTCCACGTAGGACGACGTTAAAGTGGTTGCCCGGAAGACCAATGCACCTTCCAGTTGTTCCGCCGACAGCAGGTCATTGCGCGTAGCCGCACCGTAGGTGCTATACCGCGTCAGCTTGCGTTTGTAGCTTACAATTTGGTCGGTAAGGGTTTCGCGTGGGTGTGTAAGGTGCTCCCGACCGTTGATGTAGCGCGCCATCAGCGGGTCGAAGGAACCACTGCCATCGAAGTCTTTCGCATAGATCGAAACGGGTTCCCCTACCGACGCTTCAAACAACGTATTCAACCCGACGTTGCCCGCGATATAATCCGTGTCACCATCGTGATCAAAATCACCGCCGGTAAGGCTGTTCCACCAGCCGGGCGCTTCGGCAAATGCCTGTGTGAGCGAGCGGCCCTGGTCGTTGTGATAGAAAGTAATCGCCATCCACTCTCCCACTACGGCCAGGTCGGTCCAACCGTCGTTATCGAAGTCCGTCCACAAGGCAGCGGTGATCATGCCGGCATGTTTCAGGGCGGGTGCTATTGCGTCGGTAACGTTCGTGAATATACCCTTACCGTTATTCAACAAGAGCATGCTCTCCGGCGCGGATGGATACTGCCGCGGCACAATGCGGCCGCCGACGAACAGATCAAGATCGCCGTCGCGGTCAACGTCACACGCCACCACACAGCTGCCGCTGCTGGTTTCGTTGGGCAGGGCGGTGGTATCCGCGCGCAGTATACCGCCCTCGTTGCGATAAAAACGATCCTGATACAAGGTATGCCCGGCACCGAACTCGGTGCTGCCGCTCACGCAGTACAGGTCGTTATCGCCGTCGCCATCGGCATCAAATAATAGCAGGCCGGCATCTTCGTTTCCTTTGCCCGGCAACGAATCGGGCCGGAACGTGCCGTCGCGTTGTTGATGAAAGATACGTGCTGCCCGGCGGGCGGCACCACACAAGATCACGTCGTCCAGACCGTCGCCGTCGATGTCGCCAACCGCTACTGCGGGGCCGGCTTGAGAATATTGCATCGGCAAGGTGGGTGTGGCCTTAAAATCGATATAGGTATCTTCTTCGTGACGATACCGCAGATGACGCGATGCCGACATTTCCTGGAACAACAGCGCGGGCTTTTTATCACGGGCATCGTTTACCCGTGTGGCATCTTTAACATCAAGCGTCAGTACCTGGTTCGCGGGCACAGCCGTGAGCATCTGCTCGTAGCCACCCGGCCACCGTACATGTACAGTGTCGACAACAGTGGATTCGCCCAGGCCAAAGTGTAAGTATGGCTCCACCGTGGATTGATACCCGCGCTGAGGCGCATACTCCCGCACTTGCTGCTGCCCATGCTGGTGTAGTGTAACGCGCGCGCCGACACCGTTGCGGTTAGCCGCCGGACCTTTTAACTGTATACGCAGATAATGATGGTGCCGTGCATCCTGGTCGACACTGGTGTTTTGGTATACAAAAGCTCTTTCGTTTATATTGTTTACGACCAGGTCTAAGTCGCCGTCATTGTCCAGGTCGGCGTAGGCAGCGCCGTTGCCATAGGCCTCATGGATCATGCCCCAGGCTTGCGAGGCGTTGGTAAAGCGCAAGCCACCCTCGTTGTGAAACAGCAGGTCGGGCTTGGCGACTCCTTCCAGTGCTTCAACGGCTTTCAACGCATGCTGGAGCCGAATGGAGTCGGTACCAAACTTCGAGGCTTCCTTGCTGTAAGCCATGAAGTCGAGGTTGGTAATGTCTTTGCGATAACCGTTGGTGATCAGCATATCCTGCCGGCTGTCGTTGTCGAGGTCGGCCATCAGCGCGCTCCAGCTCCAATCCGTAGCATAGATGCCGGCCAGGTAGCCAATGTCGCTGAAGGTACCGTTGCCATTGTTGAGCTGTAACACATTGCGTACATACTGCGGCTGGTAGCCCATGCGTATATTCTGCTGAAACCGGTCATACCCTGTGCCGGAGAACATCGTCTTCTGACGCAAGTTATCATCCGGCATCATATCGACCACCAGGATATCCTGCAAGCCGTCGTTGTTGATGTCGCCAATATCAGCCCCCATACCATTATACTCCTGGTGACGCAACGCGGTCGCGATGGTATTCGTAAAAGTGCCGTCGCCGTTGTTGGTATACAAATGGTCGTTCGACAGAAAGTCATTGGCCACATAGATGTCGGGGTGGCCGTCAAGGTTAATATCGCTGACAACAATTCCTAACCCCCACCCTTCCGTGAGGATGCCCGCGGCAGCAGATACGTCTGTAAAATGAGGCAACGTGCCAGGTGCTCCATCATTGCGATATAACTTGTCCACGCTCTTGCCCCCGCCATCGGTGCGCTGACCGATGGGAGCGTTGCGCGTATAACTTTCGATCGCGTTGGTAAGCAAGTACATATCGAGGTCGCCATCGCCGTCGTAATCCAGAAAGGCGGCCTGGGTCGAGTAGCTGTGATCGGCCAGGCCAACCTGGACAGCCACTTCTTCGAAGATCGGTATTCCCTGATCGTTGA